>Ga0182018_10001490_pt1 | contig 26486 bp, 20 predicted proteins | sample 812P2MmetaG_FD_120490 | JGI IMG/M metagenome (GOLD analysis project Ga0182018, IMG submission 120490) | Permafrost microbial communities from Stordalen Mire, Sweden - 812P2M metaG | ecosystem: Environmental > Terrestrial > Soil > Wetlands > Permafrost | place: Sweden: Stordalen | collected...
CGAGTGGGAAAGGTCGGTCATCGACGAGACCAACGTCATTCTTCGCACCCTTTTCCTGCGGGCGATCGGTCTTGTTGTCGCCCTAGTCGTCCTTGTGGCGGTTTCGGAACTGTGGCGCCGGGCTACGTTCAAGTACGTGCATGACGCCCGTCGCCGGCGGCAATTCCAGCTCATCCGCCGATTTGCGACGACCACGCTCATGGTCGTTATTGTCGTGACTGGATTTATAAGCGATTTCAGCTCCGTTGCCACTTTTGCAGGATTCATCACGGCGGGCATTGCCGTTGCTCTGCAGACCGTCATCCTTTCGGTAGCCGCCTATTTCTTCCTCATAGGGCGCTACGGCGTTCGGGTGGGTGACCGGGTGACCGTTTCAGGGGTCACGGGGGATGTCATCGACATTGGGCTCGTGCGGGTGTTTTTGATGGAATTGGCCGGCACAGGCGTGGATCTCCACCCGACGGGGCGCGTGGTCGTCCTCGCGAACTCGGCGCTTTTTTCTGCGGCTCCCCTTTACAAGCAGCTGCCCGGAACCAACTACGCATGGCGTGAGGTGTATGTGCCCATGGCGGACGATGCCGACACCGCGAACGTCGAAGAGGCCCTCTCGAAAGCTGTGGATGCCGTGTATGCCGACTACCGCACCTCGTTAGAGCGGCAGCATGGCGCGCTTGACAGGCTCCTCGACTACAGGACGGATGTTCCCGTTCCCTCGACCAGCGTGCGGCTCACGGACTCGGGTCTCGAGGTGGTCGTTCGCTATCCCGTTGAAATTCGCCGAATGTCCCAGGTGGATGACGCCGTTACGAGGAAGGTAATTGCGGTGTTTCGGACCGACGCGGACCTGAAGAAAAGCCTGGCGTCAACCCCCCGGATTCGGTCGGCGGTCAAGGCCTGATGTCTCACAGCGCGAGAAATTGATCCCTACACCATCCTACGTCAGAGGAGCGGTGGTGTTCGCCCCTGCACGCACCTCACGAGAATCGTGAAGCCTAAGGACGTTGAGCAAACCTGCAGTAGTCCCTGCGATGGCTCGCGGTCCAGCCCAACTGGAGAGACGATCTCGGACTCCCCCCCGGGGGGCCCTTCGCCAAGGATCAGATCGTTAGGAAGTCACGGCTGCCCCTGACCGATGCGTAGGGCCGCTGAAAGGTCTGCCTGGGCGCCCTCCTGGCAGCCGCATCGATAACCTCGTTAGATTCATTGGGGCTGAACTCCGTTTCAGCCTCCAAGGCGATCGTGTCCGAATCCTCAAGGAGACCCGCTTCGTTGCGGAGCTCTTTTTCCGCGCGCAGCCAGTGGTCAAGATCCTCTCCATCCGGACCTCCCGCCGTTTCCCAGATCTTCCGCGCTCGTGTTGAAATGGCCTCTTGCGAAGGCGAAGATTTTTGAGATGTGCTCATAGTGGGAACATAGTAGCTTTTTTGGCTACCCGGGTTCCGTGTCTTGGGTTTTTTTATTCTCGGGACGCAGTCTTCCGATCGGGAGGCCGAATGCCGGATGCTCAGGATTTGAGACACTTGAATTGGCGCAATTTAGGCCTCCCCATTTCCAGTTGAAAATGGAACCAAAACGAATCCCAGCGTACTGTGTTTTGATGCTTAGCCGACCGGAACCCCAGAAACCCTCGGGACCTGTACCGGTTTCCTATGAGGTTGAAAATGAGGAACTAAACGACGCAGCATCGGTATCGCAACCTCGGGCCAAGACGACGCCGGTCCAGTTCATATTGATTGTGCTTGGAACCATCGCCTTCCTTTATTTTGCCCGTCCCGTAGTGCTCCCGGTTTTCCTCGCCTGCATGGCAGCGACGACATTGAAACCGCTCATGCGCTGGCTGTCGCTGCTGCATATTCCGACTGTCGCTGCAGCCGCATTCATATTTGTCTTGCTGGTTGGCATCCTGAGCGTCGGGTTTTTCCAGCTGGGTCGACCCGCGGTGCATTGGATCGATGATTTGCCGGAGCACGTCGGGGAGCTTAAGGCCCGCGCGCAAAAGCTTTTTCCGAATGCAATAAAAATGGGCAACGCCATGACCGCGGTCAACGATCTTGGCGCGGTGGCCGATAAGAAAGGGGGCCAAAAGGAGATGCCTACGGTGCAAATTAATGACCAGCGGGGGACCAGCTCGATCCTAAACTGGACGGGGACGATCCTGGGCGGTTTGGGCGAGGTCCTTGTGCTCATCTACCTCCTGCTGGCCTCGGGCGACATGTTCATGCAGAAACTCGTGCGGGTGATGCCGACCCTGAGGGATAAGAAACGCGCTGTTGAGATCACCCACGAGATCCAGTCCCACATCTCCAACTACCTGTTCTCCGTCTCGATTATCAACATCGGCCTCGGCGCGGTTGCATCGATAATCTTTTACCTCCTGAACGTTCCCAAGCCAGGAATGTGGGGCATGCTGGTGGCGATCCTGAACTTTGTGCCGTATTTCGGACCCATCGTCGGCGTGGGCCTGCTCGCCATGGTCGGCTTGCTCACTTTTGAGACCCTTTGGCAAGGGCTGATGCCCGCTGGCGGCTACCTGATGCTGCATCTTGCTGAGGCGAATTTCGTCACCCCGATCCTGCTGGGCCGCCGCTTCACCCTCAATCCCGTGGCGATCTTTATTTCCCTAATGTTTTGGCTATGGCTTTGGGGTATACCCGGCGCCCTTTTGTCGGTCCCGATCCTGGTCTCAGTCAAGGCCGTGTGCGATCGGATCCCCAAGGCGTCGTACGTCAGCGAGCTGATCGGCCGCTAAGGGTCACCGCCGCAATAGGGGCCAGCAGGCGCAGCGGCGCTAGAATCTAGCGCGGGCGATTTTTCTTACTCCTGCGATCCTGCGCTGCAATGCCGTAGAGTAGGAAAGCTGCCCCGATCGCGGCGGCCAGGAAACAGAGCATGGCAAAACCCGGATAGCCAAATATACGCCATGACGTCTCGATCCGCATCATCAGGGCTGCGCCGATGATGATGGAGCCCAGGAGGATGCCATTTGTTATCCGATTGGCCACCTTCTCAATGCCCTCCACGACCATCTTGGCGTCGGTTGCCTTCACCTTGACCTCCAATTCGGCGTTCGCGACCGCGTCCATGATCCGGTTTAAGCGAGATGGAAGGTTCACCGTGAAGTCCTTCATCTCAAGGAGGGCGCTGACCATGCCTCCTTGGTTCGATTCCCGTCCAAGACGTGTGAGCGTTATTTCCCCTGCATTGCGGCGAATCGAGGCATTTGGATCGAAGTTCGGGTCCAAGATGCGACCCACGTCGTCCAATTCGAGGAGCGTTTTCCCGAGAAGCGTCAGCTCGCTCGGGACAATGAGGCCGTTCTCCCTCGCGTCCCGGCTCACCTCCATGAGCGATTGGCCGACATTGAGTTCGCGCAGTCCCTGATTCAGGCGCGTGGCGACAAGCTGGCTGATCTGCAGTCGGAAGGCGTGGAGGTCAAAAACCTCGGTCTTTTCGCTCATTCTCACCACCACCTCGGCAGCCTCGTCTCCCCGGCCGTTGCTCACCGCCAGCAGGACCTTCAGGAGTTGTTCCTGCATGGCGGGGCCCGTGTGGCCCACCATGCCAAGGTCGAGGAGCGCCACGCGACCGTCGTCGGTGATGAATACGTTCCCCGGATGGGGATCGGCGTGAAAAAGACCATCGACCAGGATCTGCTTCAGGTAGGCCCTGAATAACTCTTCCGCGAGGGGCGCGCCGTTGAGGTCGAGCTGGCCCAAGGGCCCGAGGGAGGTGATTTTCCTACCGGGCACATAATCCATGGTTAGCACGCTGCGGGTGCTGTAATCGAGGACCGGCTGCGGGATCAAGATCAGCTTGAAATCCTTCAGGTTTTTGCCGACCGCCAGCAGGTTCTGAGCCTCCAGCTGGTAGTTGAGCTCCTGTTGGATCGCCGTTCGGAACTCGGCGAGAACGGCGCTGAACCGATACTTGCGACCCGCTTCCGTGTGATCGTCCATGAAGCTGGCTATCTCCGCCAAGACATCAAAATCCTCGGCGATCTGGTGGCGGATATTGGGTCTTTGTACCTTCACGACAACGGCGCGCCCATCGCGCAACGCGGCCCGGTGAACCTGGCCCAGCGACGCGGCGGCGATGGGTTCGATATCAAAACGCGAGAAAGCCTTGGAAATGCGCACTCCAAGTTCCTCGAGGATGATCCGTTCCACTTCCTCGTAGGCAAACGGCTTTACCTTATCCTGGAGGCGGGCGAGGGCCTTGCGGTAAGTTTCCGGCAGGATGTCCGGCCGACCGGCGAGCACCTGGCCTATCTTGACAAAGGTCGGTCCCATCGCCTCCAGGTCGTCCGCCAGCTGCTCGGGCTGGATATCCTTGTTCCCCATTTGAAGCACGTCCGGATCGAACGCCTCGTGGGCCGACATTTGTCGGACCACATCGGAGCGCCCGTACTTCCAAAGTAGGGAGGCAATCTGTCGGTATCGTTTGAGATGGGTGGCCGAGAACGTCATGGCTTGGAAGTGGTTTGAAGCTGGGGCCGAGACTGGCGCATAAGCGATTTAAGATCCAGTTCGGATCTTACACGAGAAATTATCCTAGCTGTTGCGCGTCAATGGACAACGGCGATCTCGATTGGTTCTATGCGGTCACGTAGGTATCCTTTCAACCTTGGGCCTGCGACCGGCGGATATTTTCCCATTTTGAGAATGCCTTCAGGCCACACGATCTTAGCCAGGGGAGGTGGACCCGAAAAGGAGGCGATCTCGGCTAACAACGGTTGAATTGGCGGCCTCCCCAATCACCAATCATACGCCCTGAATTGACTCACCGAACCCACAGTATTCCATACCTTTCCGCGCAACGTTGGGCCGCCTCCAGACGTCTACCGCGGGACCAACGCATACCCCAGCAGTCTAACACACGCCTATGAAGGACCAGGACACCACGAGCAGCCCGAAAAAGGACGATCTCCAGCGCCCGCGCGGACCCCAAAACCCATCGAAACCCAAGAAAGACTGGGTTATCTTAACGATTGCGCTGGTCTGTGTTATCCTCGCTGCGTGGCTCCTAATCCACCTGTTTTCGAAGCCCAAGGCCAAGCCTCCCGCGCCTTCGGGCATCCCGGTTTCGGCGGCCCCGGTCAAACTTGGGGATATTGACATCTATCTCGACGCTTTGGGAACGGTCATTCCCGTGTACACGGTGACCGTGGAGAGCAGGGTGGCGGGCGAGCTTACCGAGGTGAGCTATAACGAGGGCCAAATGGTGAAGAAGAACGATCTCCTGGCTGTCATCGATCCACGGCCCTACCAAGCCCTTTTGCTCCAAGCGCAGGGGCAGCTGGCTAGGGATCAAGCCATGCTCACGAACGCCCGTCTCGACCTGGTTCGCTATCAAAACGCCTACACGCAGAACGCCATACCGGAGCAGCAGCTGGCCACGCAGCAGGCGCTGGTCGACCAGGACGTCGGGGCGGTGCAGCTGGATCAAGGCAATCTGGCGGCCGCGCAGGTCAACGTGGATTACACGCGCATCGTTTCACCGATCGACGGCAGGGTGGGGCTTCGCATGGTCGATCCGGGCAACCTCGTGTCGGCGGATGGCACCACCGCATTGGCCACGGTCACCCAGCTGCAACCCATCACCGTGATTTTCACGATCGCGGAGGACGACCTCTCGGCGGTGACCGAGCAGATGGCCACCGGCCGCACGCTGACCGTCATCGCGCTCGACCGGACCAAGCAACACACGATTGCGACCGGCTCGCTGATCACCATTGACAATCAGATCAACACGACGACCGGAACCGTGCGAGCGCGGGCTACGTTCCCCAACACGAAGAATGAGCTTTTCCCCAATCAATTCGTAAATGCCAGGCTCCTGGTAAAAACGCTGACCCAGGTCAATCTCGCGCCGGAGGCGTCCATTCAGCGCAACAGTGACAATGCCTTCGTGTACGTGGTGCAGCCGGACGGAACGGTGCAGTCCCGCGACATAAAAATCCTGGCCACCGAGGGGCAGGTGACCGCCGTCACCGGCGTCAAACCCGGCGACCAGCTCGTGACCGACGGCTTCGACAAGCTTCAAAGCGGAACAAAAATCGTGATTCGGCAGGCGCCGACTACCCCCGCAGCGGGGAGCAGCCCGCCGGCGACCTCCCCGGAGACCCAGGACGAGACTAAAAAGAGCGGATGAATCCGTCGCGACCGTTTATTCTGCGGCCGATCGCGACGTCGCTATTGATGGCGGCGATCCTGCTGGTCGGGATTATCGCCTTTCGTCAGCTGCCCATTGCGGCGCTGCCGGAAGTGGACTACCCGACGATGCAGGTTCTGACTTTTTATCCCGGCGCGAGCCCGGATGTGGTCGCGTCGGCAGTCACGGCGCCCCTAGAGCGGCAGCTGGGGGAGGTTCCCGGGCTCAACCAGATGCTGTCGACCAGCTCTGAGGGGGTTTCCGTGATCACGCTGCAGTTCTCGCTCAGCCTGAACATCGACGTGGCCGAGCAGGACGTGCAGGAGGCGATAAACGCCGCACAGAACTACCTTCCGCCGCAGCTGCCGATGCCGCCCATTTACAACAAGGTGAACCCGGCGGACGCCCCTATTCTCACCCTGGCACTCACGTCGGACTCGGTCCCCCTTTCAAAGGTCGAGGACTATACCGACACGCGCCTGGCCGAAAAGATCTCCCAGCTGCCCGGGGTGGGAGCGGTCACAATCAGCGGCGGCCAAAAGCCCGCCGTCCGGATCCAGGTGAATCCCACCCAACTGGCCTCCTACGGCCTCAACCTTGAAACGGTGCGGGCATCCCTTGTGGCTGCGAGCCTCGATGCAGCCAAGGGGAGCTTCGACGGCCCGAACCAGAGCTACCAGATCGGCGCAAACGACCAGATTACGACCAGCGCCGACTACAGGCAGCTTGTAGTTACCTACAGGAACGGTTCGCCCGTCATGCTGAATTCGGTAGCCAAGGTCATCGACGGAGTGGAAAACGTCCAAGCCTCCGCGTGGATGAACAAGGTCCCTGCGGTGATCGTGAACATCCAGCGCCAGCCGGGCGCCAATATCATCGACGTGGTCGACCGGATCAAGGCTCTCCTTCCGAAGCTGCGGGCGACAATCCCGCCCACGATCAAGGTCTCCGTATTGACAGATCGGACCACCACGGTCCGCGCCTCGGTGTCGGACGTCGAATTTGAGTTGTGCCTATGCATCGCGCTGGTCGTGGCCGTGATATTCGTATTCCTGCGCACCTTTGCGGCCACGATCATTCCTAGCATAGCGGTTCCGCTGTCTCTGGTCGGAACCTTTGCCGCCATGTACGCGCTCGGTTTCAGCCTGAACAACCTGACGCTGATGGCCCTCACGATTTCGACCGGGTTCGTCGTCGACGACGCGATCGTCATGATCGAGAACATCACCCGCTACGTCGAGCAGGGCGAGGCCCCTCTGGCCGCGGCGCTAAAAGGCGCCGAACAGATCGGGTTCACGATCATGTCGCTCACGGTCTCCCTCATCGCGGTGCTAATCCCGCTGCTCTTCATGGGCGACATCACGGGCCGGCTCTTCAGGGAGTTCGCCGTGACGCTCAGCGTGACAATCCTGATCTCCGCGGTCGTCTCCCTCACGCTGACACCGATGCTGTGCGCGAAGCTGCTTAGGCACACGGATCCCTCGAAGCAGGGGAGGTTCTACAAGGTCTCCGAGAGAATGTTCGAGCAGACGATCGCCTTCTACGGCCGGACGCTCGACTGGGTGCTCAAGCACCGCGTCCTCACGCTTATGGTCGCCGTCGCGACGCTGGCGGTCACGATGCTCCTCTATCTGGTGATCCCCAAGGGATTCTTCCCGGTGCAGGACACCGGCGAGATCCAGGGTGTTTCTGAAGCCGACCAGAGCGTCTCGTTTGTGGAAATGGCCCGGCAGCAGCAGCAGCTGGTCGCGGTGATCCTCGAGGACCCCGCGGTCGAGAACCTCTCCTCATTCATCGGCGTCGACGGGACGAACACGACGCTCAACAGCGGCCGGATCCAGATCAACCTCAAGCCGCTCGCCGAGCGGGGCTTGTCGGCGGTGGCGGTGATCCGCCGGCTGCAGGCCTCCGTGGCCAAGGTGCAGGGAATCAGCCTCTACATGCAGCCCGTGCAGGACATCTCCGTGGAGGACATTGTCAGCAGGACGGAGTACCAATACAGCCTTCAGGATCCGAGCGCCGACGAGCTCTCGCAATACGCAACGAAGTTTGTCGGCCGGCTGAAGAAGCTACCTGAACTGACCGATGTGGCTAGCGATCTGCAGAACCAGGGCAGGCAGGCGTCCCTTTCGTTCGATCGCTTGACCGCCTCGCGCCTGGGAATTACGCCCCAGAACATCGACGACAGCCTGTACGACAGCTTTGGGCAGAGGCAGGTATCGACGGTTTTCACCCAGCTCAACCAGTACCACATCATCCTAGAGGTGGACCCGCAGTTTCAGGCGAGCGCGGAGAACCTAAAGGATGTCTATCTCATGTCGGCCGGAGGAGGCGCGGTCCCCCTTAGTGCGATCGCACAGACCTCAGAGATAACTGCTCCCATTCTTATCAGCCACATGGGGCAGTTCCCCGCGACCACGATCTCCTTCAACCTGGACCCATCGACGTCCCTGGGAGCCGCCGTCAAGGCGATCCAGAAGGTAGAAAAGGAGATGCCGCAGCCGCCCGCGATGCAGGGTTCATTCCAGGGAACCGCGCAGGCCTTTGTCGGCTCACTTTCAAACGAGGGTCTTCTGATCCTGAGCGCACTCGTCACGGTCTACATCGTGCTCGGCATCCTCTACGAGAGCTACATCCACCCGATCACGATCCTGTCAACGCTCCCGTCGGCCGGGGTCGGCGCCATCCTGGCGCTGATCGTCTGCCGCAATGAGCTGACGGTCGTCGCGATCATCGGCATCGTCCTGTTGATCGGCATCGTTCAGAAGAATGCGATCATGATGATCGACTTCGCGCTCGCCGCCGAGCGCCAGGAGAAAAAGAAGCCCTTCGACGCCATTCACCAGGCCTGCCTGCTCCGCTTCCGCCCGATCCTGATGACGACGATGGCCGCCATGCTCGGGGCCGTGCCGCTCGCGCTGGGGCAGGGGGTGGGCGCGGAGCTGCGGCGGCCCCTTGGCATCGCGATCATCGGCGGCCTGATCTTCAGCCAGCTGCTGACCCTCTACACGACGCCGGTAATCTATCTCTTCTTTGACGAGCTCTCGGCCAAGTTCTCGCGACACCCCGAGACCAAGGACCAGCCTGTCGCCCCCGAGGCGCAGCCGGAACCGGAAATCTAGCGATGAGCCTTTCTTCCCCCTTTATCAAACGACCGATCGCGACCACGCTGCTCACGGCGGCCGTGGCGCTCGCCGGGGTGGTCGCCTTTCCCTTTCTTCCGGTGTCGCCGCTGCCCCAGGTGGATTTTCCGACCATCTCGGTTCAGGCGTCCCTCCCGGGGGCGAGCCCGGAGATCATGGCCTCTTCGGTCGCGACGCCTCTTGAGCGAGAGTTTGGGAGGATAGCCGGCGTCTCGGAGATGACCGCGCAGAGCACGCTCGGCCAGACGAGCGTTGTCCTTCAATTTGCGCTCAGCCGCAGCATCGACGCGGCGTCGCGCGATGTCGAATCGGCGATCAACGCGGCGCGTAGCAACCTTCCGTCGAATCTGCCCAATAATCCGACCTATCGGAAGGTGAACCCTGCTGACGCACCGATCACGATCATCGCCCTGACCTCGGACAAGCTTGCACCCTCGGCGCTTTACGACGCCGCATCGACCATACTTGCCCAAAAGCTTTCACAGATCCCGGGCGTCGGCCAGGTGGTCGTCGGCGGAAGCTCCTCGCCCGCGGTGCGGATCGACGTGAATCCGACGCAGCTCAACGGCTATGGGCTGCAACTAGAGGACGTGCGCTCAGCCGTCGCTGCGCAGACCGCCAATGAGGCCAAAGGGGGATTTTCCGGCCCTAAAGAGCATTGGCTCATCAGCGTCAATGACCAGTTGCTTAAGGCGGCCGACTACCGGTCGCTGACGATCCGCTATGTCAATGGGGCGCCGGTAAGGTTGTCGGATGTCGCCAAGGTTTCGGATTCGGTCCAGACGGTCCGCTCGCTGGGTCTAGCGAACGGAAAGCCGGCGGCGCTGATCATCGTTTTCCGACAGCCGGGGGCGAACATCATTTCCACCGTGGACGCGATCAAGGCCGCGCTGCCTCAGCTGCATGCAGCCATCAGCCCGGAGATAGATTTGACAATCGCGCTGGACCAGACCGTGACCATTCGCGCGTCGGTCAATAACGTGGAAGGGACGCTGTTTGTCTCCATCATCCTCGTTGTCCTCGTTGTCTTTCTCTTCCTTCGGGAATGGCGGGCGACGCTGATCCCAATCGTCGCGGTGCCGGTTTCCATCATTGGGACGCTGGGGGTCATGTACCTGTTTGGCTACAGTATCGACAACCTCTCGCTGATGGCGTTGACGATTTCGACGGGATTCGTGGTCGATGACGCTATTGTCGTCCTTGAAAACATCACCCGACACCTGGAGAAGGGCATGTCCGCAATGGACGCTGCGCTGAAGGGCGCGGCTGAGATCGGTTCGACCGTGGTTTCGATGAGCGTCTCGCTGGTGGCTGTGTTCATCCCCATCCTGATGATGGGTGGAATCATCGGGCGGCTGTTCCGTGAATTCGCTGTGGTCCTCTCCGTCACGATCCTTGTGTCCCTGGCGGTTTCCCTGACCACCACCCCGATGATGTGCTCGAGGCTCCTGCTCATCGAGGGAGCCCATGGCAAGTTCTACCGGTCCAGCGAAAGGGCCTTCAAATGGATCCTCAGCCGCTACGAGCGAAGCCTGTCCTGGGTCCTCGATCACTCCATTCTCGTCCTTCTTATCGCGATCGGGACACTGGTCCTCAACGTGGTGCTCTACGTGATGATTCCCAAGGATTTTTTCCCGCAGCAGGACACGGGGCGCCTGAACGGAAGCATCATTGCCGACCAGGATTCCTCGTTCCAGTCGATGCAGACCAAGATCATGAGCCTTGTTGGGATCGTGCAGAAGGATCCCGGCGTATCGACGGTGATCGGCTTTACCGGGGGCGGGGGGGGCACGACGACCAACACCGGTCGCGTCTTCATCGCGCTTAAACCGGTGGGGCAAAGACATGCCACTGCCGACCAGATTATCAACCGGTTGCGCCCCAAGCTCGCAATCGTTCCGGGGGCGACGCTTGTCCTCCAGGCAGTGCAGGATGTGAGGCTCAGCGGTCGGCAGAGCGCGGCCCAATACCAGTATACGATCCAGAGCGACAATTTGGCGGAGTTGAATGAGTGGGGCCCGAAGCTCCTGAAGACAATGAAGGGCATCCACCAGCTGACCGACGTCACAAGCGACGCCCAGAACAACGGGCTCGCCGCAAATCTCGTCATTGACCGGCAAACCGCTTCACGCCTCGGCATCACCGCCCAGGCAATCGACAACATTCTTTATGACGCCTTTGGCGAAAGGGAAATCGCCACCATGTTCACCTCCATCAATCAGTATTTTGTCGTGATGGAGGTGGCGCCGAGCTTTTGGCAGGACCCAAGCGCGCTGAAGAACGTCTATGTGGCCTCTTCGAGCGGCGGAATGGTCCCTCTCTCCGCCTTCACCCATTTCCAGGCCCAGACGGCGCAGCTGGCCGTGAACCACTCGGGCGTTTTTCCCTCCGTCACGATCTCGTTCAATCTTGGGCCTGGAGTGGCGCTTAGCGACGCGGTCGCCTTGATCGACGGCGCGGAGCGGCAGGCGGGCATGCCCACCACGATCACCGGCTCCTACAGCGGGACGGCCCAGGCGTTCAAGGATTCGCTCGCGAACGAGCTGTGGCTGATCCTTGCCGCCGTATGCGCAGTCTACGTGGTTCTCGGGATTCTCTACGAAAGCTACATTCACCCGATCACGATCCTCTCGACGCTGCCATCAGCAGGAGTCGGAGCGCTCCTGGCCCTTCTGGTCACCAACACCTCGCTGAGCGTGATAGCATTAATTGGCGTTATTCTCCTTATCGGCATCGTTAAGAAGAATGCGATCATGATGATCGACTTCGCGCTCGAGGTGGAGAGGGGTGAGCAAAAGAGCCCGAAGGACGCCGTATTCCAGGCCTGCCTCCTGCGTTTCCGACCGATCATGATGACGACGATGGCAGCGATGCTCGGCGGGCTTCCCCTTGCCCTTGGGACTGGAATGGGATCCGAACTGCGGCGTCCGCTCGGCATCGCCATTGTCGGCGGCCTGCTAGTGAGCCAGGTGCTGACGCTCTACACGACGCCCGTCATCTATCTCTACATGGATCGCCTCAACAATTGGATCGCGCAGTTTGGCTTCGCGCAAGACCCCGGCGCCCCGGTAACAGCTCCCAAGCCGGCCATTTCGTGAAAATGATGAAGACCATCCTAAATCTCACAGCGTTGAGCGGCATTTTAGTTATCGGGGGATGCAACCTGGCACCCCATTACGAGGCCCCCAAGGCGGATTCATCGGGAACCTTCAAGGAGGCCGTGCCTGGAAACATATCGGCCGAGGGATGGAAGGTAGCCGAGCCCCGCGATTCCGAAATACGCGGCAACTGGTGGGAGATGTACAACGACCCTGACCTCAATGAACTCGAGGCCCGTGTTGCGATATCGAACCAAACGGTCGCGGCCGCCGAGGCCAACTATCGCGCCGCGCGCGCGCTTGTTGAGGAGGCGCAGGCGGCTCTGTTCCCCACCGTGCTGGTTGAGCCGTCGGTCGTTCGTTCGCGATCGAGCGCGTCGGGGGGCAACCCGGTCGTTTCCTCCAGCACGTCTTCGGGAGCCACCTCGACAACAGCTTCGACGACCTCGGCGAACGAAAACAATGGAAATGGCAGCACGCGCACGACGTACACATTGCCCCTTGAGGCGTCCTACGAGGTTGATCTCTGGGGGAGCGTGCGCAATCAGGTCGCCGAAAACCGCTACGCGGCCCAGGCGAGCGCGGCGCAAGTGGCGACGGCGCTTCTCAGTACGCAAAATCAGTTGGCCCAAACCTACTTTGAGCTCAGGGCGGTCGACGAGCAGCGGCGGATTCTCGACACCACGTTGGCTGACTTTCAGGCGAGCCTCTATTTGGTTCGCACACTTTTTCACAACGGCCTGGCTTCGGATGAGGATCTGGCGGAGGCCGACAATCAGCTCGACTCGGCGATGTCGCAGGCGATTGACCTAGGGATATCACGGGCGCAGTTCGAGCACGCGATCGCAGTCCTGATCGGAGTTCCTCCGGCCAAATTTTCAATGGCGATCCGGCCCTTCAATCCGGCGCTGCCCGTTGTTCCAGTTGGCCTGCCTGCCGACTTGTTGGAACGGCGCCCGGACATCGCGGCGGCCGAGCGGCAGGTCGCCGCGACCAATGCGGCGATCGGAATCGCCCGGGCGGCCTATTTCCCGAATTTGACACTCAGCGCCTCGGCCGGCTTCGAGTCCACGGCGCTTTCCCAGCTATTCGATTGGCCGAACCGGTTCTGGTCATTTGGGCCGGAATTGGCTCAGATCCTCTTTGACGGCGGGGCTCACAACGCGGCCATCGACCAGGCACGGGCGCTAAACGAAGCGGCCGCGGCCAACTACCGTCAGGCGGTTCTGACGGCGTTCCAGTCGGTGGAGGACAACCTCGCCGCCCTGCGTATTCTTTCCCAGGAGATCCTGCAGCAGCACAATGCCACCGTTGCGGCCCAGCATTCGGTGGAACTTTCGGTGATCCGGTACAAGAACGGCCTCGACAGCTACGTGAACGTTATCACGGAGCAAAACAGCTTTCTAACCAGTCGCGAAGCCGAATTGCAGGTCCAGCTGCGGCAGGTGACAGCGAGCCTCAACCTGGTCAACGGCCTCGGTGGAGGCTGGTCCAGATCCGATTGGGGTCAGACCGAAAAAATGGCACAACATCCCCCCGGCGCGGGCAAGGAGCCGGAAGTTCCATCCCAGGATGCCGGAGCGGGGATTCCGAATCCGCCTCCGCTCGCAAATCAGTCAGTCCTCCCCGAAGACCTCCTGAAACAGAACCAGGAGGATATGGCGCCTGCGCCTGCGCCGCCAAGCGCCACGGCGCATTGAATCGGGCATCTTCGGCTTACCGCCGGTTTGCATTCGCCATTTCGAGACCTCAGAGCGAATGCTCCCTTTCGCGCCTGCTAGTGACGAGCCGAATTCGCGCTACCGTTTTCTTGAGAGAGCCTCATATCCGGAGATGACGTCGAAAAGTTCCTCATCGATGGATTCCTGCCGCAGGCGGTGAAATGTCCGGTTTAGCTGTTCGAGGATTTCATCGATGTTTTTTTCGGCCCGCTGCATCGACGCCAGGCGACTGGCATTTTCGCTGGCGAGCGATTCCGCACATGCCTGGAACAACACCACAAACAGGTATCCCCGGATGAATGCCGGAAGGGCCTTCTTCGCTCCGTCAATGACCTCCGGCAGATTCTTCGTGGGCCACGCGCGCGCGGCCAGTTTGGATTGCCACGCGAGATCCAGCGGGAGCAGCCGCTTGACGGTCGGCTCATATAGAGCTCCGGATTGCGGATGATTGTGAAAAACGTAGACGTCCACGATGTCGCCGCATTCCCTTGCGGATTCGACTTCGGTCAAAATCTTTGCGACGAGCGGCGTGATCGCGTTGACCGAGTTGGGAACTGAGAAAAGGATGATCGGGGCATCGCGGCCGTCCAACAACAGAGCGTGGATGCGGTCGCCGACGGCCCAAATCTTCGTCGGCTTTGCGGGCAACGTTTGCAGTTTTTCCGCTACGAATTCTGCCAGGACCTCGTTAAATCGGCCTACAAGGCCTTGGTCCGATCCAAAAACGATTGCTCCGAATGGCTTCCCCCTTGATGGACGCTTTTCCGTTGCGGATAGAGCGGGGCCGCCCTGACGGAGGCACGCGGTCAATCCAAGTTCGACCGTCCGATAGTAATCTTCTAGCGACAACACAGCCTTTTCATATTGGCCGATGCTTGAGGCGGCCAAGGCCTTCATGGAACGCACCACACCCTGAAGGTCGCCCGCGCCGGAGATTTTTCTCCTTAAAGCATCGGTAGTGCCACTCATGGGGCAGGCTTGGCTACGGGTATGACCTTTGGAGAGGGCTGGAAAGGCAGCAGTACCCGGCTTGCGGTGTCGAGGAGGGCTTTTTTATCGTCCTCGTTCAAATTGTCCGATGACGAAAGCCGCGACGAAATGTCCGGCGAGATAGATGCAGCGGCAAGCCGCAACGCCTGCTCGGCGTCGACTATATTATCGAGCGGAACCCGGTCCAAGAGGCCAGCCGTCAACGCCAAGAGCACCGAGATCTGTTCTAGCATCGACACCGGTTGGGACTCCGGTTGCTTGAGGCATGCTCGGATGCGCCGTCCATGATCGATGATCCGAAGGGTGGATTCATCCAGCCGAGTACCGAATTTGGCAAAATTTTCCAATTCCTCGAACTGCGCGTAGGCCAACTTCAGATCGCCGGCAATTGAGCGATAGGCCGCCCGCTGCGCTGCTCCACCTACTCGGGAAACGGACTTCCCGACATCTACGGACGGTAGGATTCCCAATTCAAACAGGGTGGGCGAGAGGTATATCTGGCCATCGGTGATCGAGATGAGATTGGTTGGAATGTAGGCAGAAATATCCTGTGCCTCGGTTTCGATGATAGGGAGCGCGGTGAGCGAACCTCCGCCCCGTTCCTTGCGCAAATGAGTGGCCCGTTCGAGCAGCCGCGAATGAATATAGAAGATGTCACCGGGAAACGCTTCGCGACCGGGCGGACGACGCAGGAGCAGGGAAAGTTCGCGATAGGCACGGGCGTGCTGCGTGAGGTCGTCATAAACGATGAGTACGTCGCGGCCCTTTTCCATGAAATATTCCGCTATGCTCGTTGCAGCATAGGGCGAAATATAGGCAATGCCTGGCGCATCGTTGCCCTCGGCGACGACTACGACCGTGTAGTCCATTGCGCCTTTCTCCCGAAGGTTGGCTACGGCTTTGGCCACGGCGGAAGCGCGCTGACCGATGGCACAATAGACACAAAGCACATTTTTTCCGCGCTGGTTCAATATCGTGTCGATTGCGATTGCAGTCTTGCCGGTTTGGCGATCGCCCAGAATCAATTCACGCTGACCGCGGCCGATTGGAATGAGCGCGTCAATGACCTTGACGCCGGTCTCCAAAGGGACAACGACCGCCGCCCGGTCCATTATTGGCGGCGCCGGCCGTTCGACCGGCAACCTTTCCTCTCCGGAAACCGGCCCTTTGCCATCGAGAGGCCTGCCCAAGGGATCGATCACTCGACCCAGCAATCCCATTCCCACCGCCACATCGGTCACCCTGCCAGTGCGATCAACCTGATCCCCCGCGTGCAGGGCTTCATATCCGCCAAGGAGAATGACGCCTATTTCGTCCTCATCCACGTTGAAGGCGATTCCAAGCAGATCACCCCCAAATTTAACCAGTTCGTCATAGCCGACACTGGGAAGGCCTGAAACCATGGCGATGCCCGTGGAGACATTCGTCACAATGCCTACCTCGCGGGGAGCCAGTTGCGCGGGCAGATCAGCGCGTGCCTGGCGCAGGTCGGTGAAAGCGCGGCCAAGCGCGGCATCCAACATACTGGGAGCCGCGCTCATTTGGCCGCGGTTGGAACGGCGGAAGTCAGAGTCGGTGGGTTCACGATGCCCGCCTCCAGCGTAGGTTTGCCGGCCGAAAGAAGCTGGGCCTCGAAGAGCGCATCGACCTTTTGCTCAAGCAACCGCAGATAGTCGGCGATATTCCAAGCGACCCTTTGGCCGTTCGAGGTCAACTCGATCCCGCAAAGAACGTCCCGCACGGTCTCATACCGCACTCGAATTTCAGCCGAGAACGTCTCGTTGAGTGCGTTCTGAATCGCAGCCTTTTGCATCGACGGAAGCTCAAAGGCAGTCCGCACCAGTGCGGGCTCAGGCGAAGCCCGAAGGGCCGAGCCCAGTGTTTCCTTTGCCTTCCCGTCCAATTCGTGCAGACGGCGCGTGAACACTTCAACAATGCGTTCTTCGAGATTGGCCGTGGCGAGGTCGGCGAGCGTCTTCCTGGCTATCTCAATGACTTCCGTCTCGGTCAGCCGTGTGATCTCCTCTCCCATTCTGGTTCGATCATTTCGAAGGGCGTTCTCCTGTTTGGCGCGTAGGCCGTCGCCCTCATTCCGCGCTTCACCGAGGAGGCGCTCACGCTCGGCTTTGGCCTCGCTTGTCGCAGTAGAAAAAAGGGTACTCCGCTGTTCCTCGAATGCCTTGTTCTTGCTTTGAAAATCGTCGCGTTCCCTTTGTGCTTGAGACCGTATCGCATCGATGTCTGCGCGTTCAGCGGCGACGCTCTTTTCCCTAACGTCAATCGCTTTGAGAATGGGTTTGTAAAGGAAATGGCTCAAGAGCCACACCAGGATGAGGAAATTCAATACCTGCGCGCCGACGGTGAACCAGTCAATGAGCATGGATCATTTTCCCGCGGCCTGTGCGACAACATGGGTCCAAAATGGATTTGCGAAAATCAGGATCATTGAGACGACGAAACAATAGATGGCCGTCGATTCGATCATCGCCAGGCCGACAAATAAAGTTCGGGTAATTGTTGCCGAGGCGTCGGGTTGCTGGGCCAGGGATGTCAGGGCGGTGGCGACCGCGCGGCCTTCGCCAAGCGCAGGGCACATGCATCCGATTCCAGTCGTTAGGCCGGCGGTGGCGATCGATGCTACGGCGATGAGGGTGCTGCTATCCATGAGGATTCCTTTTGTTGCTGACGTTGCGATTTCAATGGTTGGGCACGGGCTGAGTCTTAGGATTCAGTCTTTTCTGGCCGGCGACGGTGGCCGCTGCGATGTACACCGCGGCCAGGATGCTGAAGATGTAGGCTTGGACCATGCCGGTGAGGAGGCCCAGCGCCGTCATGACGATCGGGAAAAGGTAGGGTGTTATGGTGAGGAGAATGGCGATGATCATCACCCCGCTCATCATGTTGCCAAACAGCCGAACCGCCAGGGCCAGGGTGCGCGATAGTTCGCTTATAATATTGAAGGGCAACATAATAAGCGTCGGCTGGGTGTAGGTCTTAAGATAGCCTGCCAGGCCCCGTTTCCTTATTCCGAAAAGGGGCACGGCGATGAAAACGCACGAGGCTAATGCCGCTGTGGTCGAGAGGGAGCCCGTGGGCGGCTGATAACCCGGAATCACGGTGAAGAGGCTCGCTGTCGCGACGAACAGGAACAGCGTCCCGAGGAATGCGAGATATTCTTCCGGCTGTTCCAAACCCACCTCCTTGATCTGCTTCTCAATGGCGGTAATGATGATTTCGATGGAGGCCTGCCAGCGCGAAATAGCTCCTCCGGTCGCAAGCCTGTGCGTGACGAGTTTTGCTCCCAAAGTCATCACGATCATCATCGCCCACGTGGTGAGGATCGTTCCATTGAGTTTGAGAAACCCGCGCTGCCATAGAATCTGTTGGTCGGAACTGAGATTCATGGCAGCTATCCTCCGTCGATTTGTGTCTTTGCGTCGCCGGGCAAGCGAGTGATCCTCATCACCCAGGTGCGCGCCAAGAGAAGGCCCAGTAGACAGGCCAATAGCCTTCGCCAATCGCCCCGTGAAACCCAATAGACGCCGGAAAGGGCTACCGTCGCCCGCAACAGAAGGCTTCCGATGAACCAAACGGCTGGGCTTTTGGACGCGACGCCCCTACGAATCGTCCACCAAAGGCCGCCGAAGAAGATCATTCCAAGCACGGCGCCGGCGAAAGATGCTACCAAAAGAGCCGGAATTTCATTCATCGGTGCCATTTGACCCATCGTGCATCGACTTGTCCTCTCTAACGATCCAGTGCCAGGCATTGGCGCAGCCGACGGTCAATCCAACGGCCATCAGCATAAGCGTCCAGGAATGCGTTCCCGGATGGCGGCGGTCCCACCAAATGCCTACCATCGCTCCGAGGAGTGTGGGAATCGCTACCGACCAGCCTATCAGTCCGGACATTCCCAGACCAAACCAGACGCTTTGCGGACCATTTCGTTGCACCCTGAGCTTTCGGGCCGCCTTCACGGCCACCTCACGCTCAAAAGAGGTTTCTTCTCTTCCGGGTTGGGTCGGAAGGTCATCGCGCATGTTGATATTCCGCAAACCTGCCCACAAATCCGCTTTCCATTTTGGCAATAGCGGCCCGTACGATCCGTTCCCCCTCGTCGAGTTTTACAAACTCGCGTTTTACCGCCTCGTGGAGCTGGCCGAGGTCAGTCCCACCGATGGCGCGGCGGACGGAGATGAGTACATCTGCCCCCGCCTTCACCAATACGCCTTCGTCGATGGCGACAAATACGGTTTCCTTTTCTTTAGTACCGTAAGTCAAAATTCCGGGCACAAGCGCTGCAACGCAGTCGAGCCGGTGCGGCAGCAATTCGAACGAACCTTCGCGGGTCTCGGCCACGATGCGCGAAACCTCGATCTTCTCCAAAAAGATCTGAAAGGGTAGCAGGAGCCTAAGGTTCATGGGCGGCTTTGGACTCCGGTTTCGGCTGTGGATCAGATTTCTTTGCCTCGGCGATCGCTCCAATCATATATAGGGCGCTTTCCGGGTAATCCTTGAATTCGTCGCGCAGGATGCGCTCACATCCGTCAAGTGAATCCTGAAGGCTCACGAGCTTCCCTTTGATTCCGCTAAACTGCTCGGTGGCAAAAAACGGCTGAGTAAGAAAACGTTCCAGCCGCCGGGCCCTTGCGACGGCCTTTCGATCGTCGGGTGAAAGCTGCTCCAGGCCGAGCATAGCGATAATGTCCTTAAGGTCTTCGTACTGTGCGAGAGTCCTCCGTATTTCCTGAGCTAGTTTGTAGTGCCTCTCGCCGACGATGCTGGATGTCGCCATTTTTGAGCTCGATTGAAGCAGATCGATTGCCGGGAAAAGGCCTTCGCTTGCACGCTTGCGAGAAAGCACAATGGAGGCGGAGAGGTGCGAAAATGTGTGGACCGCCGCTGGGTCGGTCAAATCGTCCGCAGGCACGTACACGGCCTGAATAGAGGTGATCGCCCCGGCGTGGGTATTGGCTATGCGTTCCTCAAGCCCGGAAAGCTCCGTGCTCATTGTCGGCTGGTAACCAAGGCGCGACGGCATCTGTCCCATCAATCCAGAGACCTCCATTCCGGCCTGTATAAAACGAAATATGTTGTCGATCAGAAGTAGGACATCCCGATGCTCCTCGTCGCGGAAATATTCTGCCATCGTCAATGCCGCATGGCCCACGCGAAATCGGCTTCCCGGCGGCTCGTTCATCTGGCCGAAGACCATCACCATGTTCTGCAGAACTCCGGCCTCTTTCATCTCGCGGTAAAGTTCTTCACCTTCACGGCAGCGTTCGCCGATTCCGCAGAAAATGCTTATCCCTTTTTGATGGCCAATCATGTTATGAATCATCTCGGTGAGCAGAACGGTCTTTCCGACCCCCGCACCGCCAAATAGCCCCGCCTTGCCGCCCCGCTCCAACGGCATGAGCACGTCGATCGCCTTAATTCCCGTCTCGAAGATTTCAGACTTGGTGGAACGTTCGGACAATGGCGGCGGATCGTTATGGACGCTTCGCCACTTGATATCCAGAGGCTGCGGCTGGCGGTCTATGGCGTGTCCGAAGACGTCGAACATCCTGGAAATGATGGCCTTCCCAACGGGCGCCAGGAGCGGGGCGCCGGTATCCTCGACCGGCATTCCGCGAGCCAGTCCTTGGGTGGTCGTCAGTGCGATGCCCCGCACCCGAAGTGCATCAAGTTGCGCCATCACCTCGATGACGATTCTGCCGTCGAATCCAGCGCGCAGAACGGAAAAAATCGGAGGTAAATGTCGATCAAATCGTACATCGACAACGCTGCCTCGTACCGAGATGACCGCGCCGAGATTGGAGGTGATTGCATTATTCCTCATTATTTTCGTGCGGCGTGCGCGATCCTACGGAACGCTTGCGGAAAACACCCTGGCTCTATCCGCTTTGCGCTACGACCGAGGCCCTATCGATCCATCCAAACTCCAGAGGTCAACTCCCCTGACAGTGCCATCGGCGCATGGCTGGATTGGATCGTGGTCATCATCCTTCTAGGATAACGAGATAGGCCCGAGCTCTCAATGGGGTGTTTACTCCACTTGGAACCTGGATCCGCGCCGGTGACGTTACGAATGGTTGTATCCTGGCTGGTGAACCTAGTCCGGAAATTCGGGCGCAAAGTTTCCCTGCCCCGGGTAACACCCCATAGATTATTGTAAAGATCAGGCGTAAACTAGCCGACGGTTCGCTATCCGAATATTTGGGGCGCGAACTGCGCATGCTTCACAATACCAGCCATCTTTACGGAATACGGCTTGCCGCTTCTGACGGTGAACTTGGCCATATCAAGGATTTCTTTTTCGACGACAAAAACTGGGTTATTAGGTACCTTGTAGCGGATACGGGTTCTTGGCTGACTGGGCGCCAGGTATTGATTTCTCCGCACGCCTGCGGAAAATTGGATCTGCGCGGAAAGATTCTGCAATTAAAGCTTCACAAGAAGCAGATTGAAGGCAGTCCATCGATTGACTCACACAGACCCGTTTCGCGGCAATACGAGATCGAATACTATCGTTACTATGGTTGGCCGGCTTACTGGGATGGCGGAGCGATGTGGGGCATTGGAGCTACTCCAATGCCTGTTCCCCCCTCGAAGGAGGAAATGGAAGCCCGTCAGCCATTACACCACAGGGACGACAAGCACCTACAAAGCGTTCGCGCGGTGACCGGTTATCAAATTCAGACAGTCGACGGAACTATCGGGAACGTGAGCGGGCTTCTTGTGGATGACAGCAGTTGGGCGGTTTGCGAAATGGTTGTCGAAACCGGGCATTGGTATTCAGGCAAACAGATCTTGGTCGCCCCTTCCGCGATCGAGCGAATCAGCTATGAGGACTCAACCGTTTATGTGCGGCTTACGAAGGCAGACATCCAGCAAACCGCCGAAAACGGTCTCGCGAAAGCCAGCGCGGGTGCTCATTGACGGGGTAATTCTCTCGACTGAATCCCGGGCAACAGGCGGAATATCATTCCTGAAACCCGATATCCATTCCTCAAGCAAACTTGCGGATCGAGCGACGAAAGCCGTTAAGGAAAGCGTCACCCGCCTGGGGCCGATTGGGATTGCGGCCGACCATGGAGGCTTCGAGTTAAAAGGCCACGTGCTCGGCGAGCTGCGCCTTTGTGGCTATGAAGTCACAGATTTTGGAAATCTGAAGAAACAACCGGGTGACGATTACCCAGACTTCGTCATTCCGTTGGCCCTTGCGGTTGCTGCCGGCACTGTTGATCGAGGCATTGCGATCTGCGGCAGCGGTGTCGGCGCATCAATTGCTGCAAACAAGGTCGTCGGCATTCGGGCTTGCCTGATTCACGAGACTTTTTCAGCGCACCAAGGGGTAGAGGACGACGACCTTAATATCCTCTGCCTAGGCGGACTCGTGGTCGGCCGCGCGCTCGCCTGGGAGCTCATTCAGACGTTTCTTGGCGCACGTTTTAGCGGGGAGTCGCGCCATCGCCGCAGACTGGCGAAGGTATCAGAGCTGGAACGGAAGAGTTGAGTTCGAGGCCGGCAGGGTGGGAGTAGGGCCGCTCAATGCCTCGGGGGGCATGGTAACTGGGGAGGAGTCATGCCGCCGAAAATAAACCCGTACAATCGCGCCGAACAGTGCCTGCTTTCCTTCCTCGTGGATCCTGTTATTCCCTAAGGGCGTGTTGTTGCGCCACATTGGGATTTGCCTTCTCCTGGTCACTCCGACCTTCGCGCAGGGTGACGAAAGCGCTCCTTCGCCTACGCCGCCGCAGGCGGACGCAACGCAGGGTAGTGTGCCGCTAACGGGTCCGCCGGTCAAATCGGCGCTTGAAATGCAGATTGAATTGCACCGAAGGGGATTTTCCACGGGATCAATTGACGGCGTTGCCGGAGCGCAAACAGCTGCAGCATTGAGCGCCTTTCAGCGTGGTGCCGGAATTGCGGACACGGGAATCCTTGACTTGGCCACTCGAGATCGCCTGCGCCTCACCGCGCCCGCGCTCGGCCAATACACATTCACCATCGATGACCTGGCAGGATTGCATCCTGTGCCGAGCACGTGGTTGGAGAAATCTCAGTTGACCGCCCTCGGTTACGCGACGGCTCTCGAGTTAGTCGCTGAGCGTTACCATGCGCATCCGAATCTCATACGGCGCCTTAACCCCAAGATTAATTGGGCGTCGGTGCTTCCGGGAACAATAATCAACGTTCCTGCAGTGGATAACGTCACCGTCGACGGGACGGCCGCCCAAATCGTCATCACATTGGGTACGCGCGAACTCGAGGTATTTGACAACGTCAGCCGGGTGATCGCGCATTTCCCAGTGAGCATCGCGAAAATGGCGGAGAAACGCCCGATCGGCGACCTGCACGTGACCGTCATCATTCCAAATCCGGACTACACATTTGATCCGGACGTATTTCCTGAGTCGGCAGAAGCCAAATCCCTGGGCCGCAAGCTCGTCGTGCCCCCAGGTCCAAACAACCCGGTCGGCATCGCATGGATAGGGCTTGATCGTACAGGCTATGGAATCCACGGCACGCCGGAGCCGGAGCTGGTCGGTCGCACGGAATCGCACGGCTGTTTCCGGCTGGCAAACTGGGACGCGCTGACCCTTATCGGATTGGTGCACGTTGGCATGCCAGTAAGCGTAGAGCCTTGATCTAAATCATGAAATCCTCCGATACCTCCCGATACGACACGCGGTTGGACATCAAATACCAATCGCTCGAGCTAATTGAGGAAAAGGCGATAGCGGACGCCTGTGTCCATCCCTGGTTCAATCAATCGCTTTGTGTGGTGAATGATTCTGTCGTTCGCCTCGGTGTGGTCAAAGGCGAATATCACTGGCACAAGCACGACAACGACGATGAGTTTTTCTATGTGGTCGAGGGAGAGTTGCATATCGAACTTCAGGACCGGACCATTTCTCTCGCCGAACGGCAGGGAGTAGTAATCCCCAAAGGCGTCATGCACCGACCCTATGCCCCGAATCGCACCGTTATGCTGATGGTCGAAACCAAGGCGATTGTTCCAACTGGAGACTGATCTCCAAGTTCAGGTGAAATTACAGTTATAGGGGTTTTTTTCCATGCACGTAGATAGAACTGATCCAGCCGGTGTCGGGAGACAGCATGTATCGTCCCTCAGTCTGTCAGCGATCCAGCCGCGAATGTCGGTGATAAAAAGACTTAGCAGGACCTATTAGGGATTTAGCGGCGCGATGTCGCTAGGCGCGCTGTTTGCTGCTACCCATCGCTTGAAGAAAGGGCTATCGAAGAAGACGCCTTTGCCGTCCGAGTTTCGGGCGAGGAATTGCGCATCGACAAGAGCTTCGACGGCGGCGCCGGCGTTGGAAGGGCTTCCGATGCCATAGAGAGAGACCGTTTCCGCGGATTGGGGCGCGCGATCTGCGGCTATCGCTCTCAGAACCGCTCGTTGGACCGCGGTCATTTGCCTCCAGAAGGCAGCGTGTTCGTTGTGGAGTTGCCGCAGGGAGATGTCGTTCATGGCGCGCGCCGCAGCGTCTCCGTCTTCTCCCTTGTGACCTGCCGCCAGAATGTCGAAAGCGGTTTTGGCGACCCTGACGATGTCTCCGGTGCACGGGCCGGCGACCGCTAAGATGTCCGCGCCGATATTTTTGGCAGGTATGCCCCCTTGCTTCATGCGGGCATCTATCCATTTGGCCATGAGATTCGGATCAATGGGTCCGACCTCAATCGTTTCGAGTTGTTTGAAGAATGCAGCCTTGGGATCGGTCATACGCTTAAGCAGTCGATGATCCGAACCGGAGAAGAAGTAATTGATGTGGTGGTGCCTTTGGCTGAGCGCCCTGATACGCCAGGCAATGTCTTCTCCTCCAAGTTTCCAAATTTCTTGGAATTCATCCAGCCAGACGGTGTAGATGATGTCTTCGGCTTCCGCCACGGCCTCGATGAAATCGAGTGCCACGTCTATGTTTGCTTGGCTGATGGATTGGCGCAGTTCCGCCTTGAATGCGAACTTCCAGAGACTGACAGATACGCTCCCTAGCTTTTCTTCCACCAGTTTCGCGATTTTTCCAAAGATCGCATCGGGAGGTTTTGGAATTTGGTTTAGGAGTAGGGTTGCGGCCTCGGTGAGGCCGACGACCAACGATAGATCCACCTTTATGATTTGGGTGGAGGCTTTAAGTGCGGCATTGTCGATGAGGGATGTCTTTCCCATCCGACGCCGGCCGTAGAAGAGGACACGGCGGCCCCGCTCATTCAGGAGCTTCTCTATAATCGGCAGGAAATTCTCGCGGTCTGTGAAGCTCCAACGATCCGCGGTGCGCTCGAAGAAGAAGGGATTTACGGGAGTGGCTTTCATGCTGGGATGACGGTTAAAGCTATGACGGTTGTTACCGTCACGGGTTTTACCGTCAAGACGAATCGGCCCTTGATGGGGCTGAGTGACGGTGGCTGCTACGAACGGAAAAAAATTGCGTAATAACTACTGGATAGGCCCATACGCAACACATGGGTAATGGACCCAGCGTACCTCGCCGGCATAGACGATCGGGATAAGATCAAGTTACGCCCGGCCCGGAAGACATCAAGTCTTTGAAGAACTGCATCTCCGACGCATTGCCTGAAGCCATGGCCGGCAAACCAATAGACGTCGCCTATTCCCGCGCCTACGACTGCAACGTCAAGTATGCGAGCTAGGCGGAGTAGGAAGCTTTAGAGTCTCACACCGGCGCCCTCGGCCGGGCCAGCGAATCAGCCACGACCCAGGCCACCCCGATCAGGGCGAGATTCAGGGCACTCTCGCTCCAATTAAAGTGGCTGGAGAGACCGGTCAGGAGAATCCGGTCGTTCGCCATCAGCCCGAAGCACGCGATCATGACCGTCAGCAAAGTCGCAGCGAGCCGCGCCTTTACTCCCGTCAGGATCGCAAGCCCCGCCGCGATGAAGCAGACCCCGGTGACGTATCCCCAGAACACCTGGCTCGGCGGCAGCCATTTGGGGACCAGCGGAGCCGTTAGGTTCATATATATGAAGTGTGCTCCGCCCCAGATCAGCACACAAACCCCGAACACCAACTGGCACAGACGCGTGAGGCGCGCCGATAGGGTAGCGTCGATCTCAGCGCCGGCGGCGTAGATGATCAGCCCACCAACAGCGATCGCGAGCTGCATGGCGATTTCTTCGTAAATGCCGTACTCAGCGCAATGAGTAAGCAGCAGACGGCCGTCCAACAGGAAGACGACAAAGAGCCCGTAGTAAACGGCGAGCGCCGCACCGGCCCTGGCCACGGTTCGACGCAACTCAACTGCCGCCGCCGCAACGACGATGAACACACCAGCGACATAGGCCAGGATGGTTCGGTAGGGAAAGTGCTCGGGCACGGGCTGCCCCGGGTCGAACTC
>Ga0182018_10001491_pt1 | contig 26485 bp, 19 predicted proteins | sample 812P2MmetaG_FD_120490 | JGI IMG/M metagenome (GOLD analysis project Ga0182018, IMG submission 120490) | Permafrost microbial communities from Stordalen Mire, Sweden - 812P2M metaG | ecosystem: Environmental > Terrestrial > Soil > Wetlands > Permafrost | place: Sweden: Stordalen | collected...
CGGCCGCGACGCCGATCTGACCCTACAGACCACCACGGATGGCAAGCGGGAGAGTCGTACATCGGAACCAGGTCACATCCTGAAAATTTCGGGCCCGCTGGACTTGCCGCGCGTTTCGGTCGAAAGCACCTTGGCGCGGCAGCCTGCGGATTAAGTAACTCAAGTAGGTCGGAGAATCGTTGATGAATCGACGCACCCTGTTTGTGCTGGCCATAGTGTTTTCTTCGCAGTTGGCAGTCGCTCAAAGCCAAAAGCAGTTTACGCTCGAGCAAATTCTAAGCGCGCCTTTCGCCGACAACCTGACCGCGGCGAAAAAAGTAAACCGCATCGCGTGGACTCTCGACGAAGAAGGGAAGCGCAATGTCTGGGTAGCGGAAGGCCCCGCCTTTCAGCCGCGCCGGCTCACAGCATACCTCACGGACGACGGCCAGGAGATCTCTCAACTGAGCTTCTCCGAAGACGGAAACTCGCTCGTGTTCACGCGCGGTGGCGAAAAAAATCCCGCCGGGCAATATCCAAATCCCACCAGCGATCCGGCGGGGGCCACACAAACCGTGTGGGTCGTTGCCTACTCCGGCAGTGAACCTAGAAAAGTAGGCGAGGGACATTCCCCGAGAATTTCCGCGCGCGGCATGATCGCCTACGTGCGCGATGGCCAGATCTGGCTCGCCGCTCTGGATGGTAGCGACAAGCCGGCGCAACTAGTCGTCCGCGGGCAAAACCACTCGGAACAGTGGTCGCCGGACGGCGCGCGTCTGGTTTTCGTTTCCAGCCGTGGGGATCACAGTTTCATCGGCGCATACGACTGCTCGTCGAAGGAAATCACCTATCTCGCCCCCAGCGTGGATACCGACAGCGATCCCACCTGGTCGCTCGACGGCAAACGCATCGCCTTTGTCCGCCGGCCCGCCGAGCCTCGCGACACCCCGCAAGGCTTTTTCATCGAGCCGGACAAGCCCCATCCCTGGACCATCTGGGTTGCCGATGTTCCGGCCACCACGGCGCACGAAATTTGGCACAGCTCCAGGTCTGCGCAAGGATCGTTCCCGTCGATGGCTGACGATACCGGTGGTGGAGTCCTAAACTGGGCGGCCGACGATCGTTTGGTGATGGCCAGCGAAGAAGATGGATGGCAACACCTTTATTCGCTCTCCGCAAACGGCGAAGCGCCGCAGCTCCTAACGCCCGGCGACTGCGAAGTCGAAAAATGGTCGTTCTCGCTCGATTACAAGAAAGTGATATTCAATTCCAACTGTGGCGACATCGACCGTCGCCATCTCTGGCTAGTCGATGTGGCGGTAGGTCGCCCCGGCCAACTGACGCGCACCGAGGGGATCGAGTGGAGTCCGGTAATTCTCGCCAATGGCAGCGGTGCCGCGTACCTGGGTTCCGATGCCCAGCATCCTGCCAAGGTGTTCCGAACTTCGTTCGGTGCGGATCGTGCGACCGCGACCATGACGGCCGCGCCCGCTGATTTCCCCGCCGACCAGCTCGTCACCCCGCAACAAGTTATCTTCCACGCTGCCGATAACGTGGAAATCCACGGCCAACTCTTCGTGCCACGCAACGCCAAGCCCGGTGAAAAGCATCCAGCCTTAGTGTTCATACACGGCGGCTCCATGCGCCAGATGCTCCTCGGCTTTCACTACATGTACTACTACTCGAACGCCTACGCCATGAATCAGTACCTCGCCAGTCGCGGCTACGTCGTTCTCTCGGTCAATTACCGCAGCGGCATTGGCTATGGTCGCGCGTTCCGCCAAGCCCCCGGCCGCGCAGGCCGAGGAGCCACCGAATATCGCGATGTCGTCGCCGCAGGAAAATTTCTGCAAGGTCGCCCCGACGTCGATCCTGCCCGCGTCGGCCTTTGGGGCGGCAGCTATGGCGGTTTCCTCACGGCCATGGGTCTGGCGCACAATTCCGACATCTTCGCCGCGGGCGTCGACTTCCACGGCGTCCACGATTGGCCTACCGACAATTGGGACGGCAAGAACATTTCCCCCGAGCTGACCAAGCTCGCGCACGAGTCGTCTCCTGTCAGCGCTGTCGATACCTGGAAGTCGCCCGTGCTCTTCATCCACGGCGACGACGACCGCAACGTGTACTTCGCGCAAACCGTCGACTTGGTCGCCCGTCTCCGTGCCCGCGGGGTCACCGTCGAGCAACTCATCTTCCCTGACGAAATCCACGATTTTCTTCTGCATCGTGACTGGCTGGCCGGTTACCACGCAGAGAGCGATTTCTTCGACCGCTACCTGAAAATTTCCGCGCCCGCCGCCAGCGCGAAACCGCAATAGCACCCGCCACGATGCCACGCGGGCTCCCACCGGAAGACGACTTCTCGCAGACCTCAAGTCGGCGAATGTTCGTTTTCTTTTGCACCCTCGCACTGACGCTGGGTCCGGTGGAGGCCGCAAGCCATCCCGATCGTCTCGACCTTTTCCCGAAGCTCCAAGCCGGCCAAGCCATCACCTACCGCATCGCCTACCACCTGGAAAGACAAACCAAGACGCAAGGCTCCGTGACCTGGGCGCAAACTCCTGCCGCGGCAGACGTCAATGTCCAGGGTCTGCTCCGCGTGGACATCCTCGGCGTAAAAGCCGAAGGCCAGCGTTCCACCATCAGCGCACGCACTTGGTTCCAGGCGTTTAACGCAGACGCACAGCCAGCGGCTCCGAATGCCGCGCCTTTGTCCACTCAAAAATCCCTCGAGGACGCTCGCGGGATCGCCGTCGAATTCACGATTTCGCCCGACGGCCGCATCGACAAGGTGAACGGTATCGACGCACTCTCTGCCGACCAGCAGCAAGCATGGCGCCAGTGGGCCACAATCTTCGGGGCCGCTGCGGCTTTTCCCGCGGACGGCATCAAGCTCGCTCAAAAATGGAAATCCGAAGAACCCGAGAAATCGCCTGCACCCATCGCAGGCCTGATCTGGACGCGCGAATCGGCCTATCTTCGCAACGAACCGTGCCGCATCACGCAGGCGGCGATGCAGGGTGACGCCGCCGATTCCAGCCCATCACCCGAGACCTGTGCGGTGATCGAAACCACCGCCGTGCTGAAGCAGAAATCTTCGACAAAAAACTCCACGCCCGAAGACTTCAAGCTTCACCAATTGCGCACCAGCGGGGCCGCCACCGGTAGCAACAAAACGCTCCTGTACATTTCTTTGCAGACTGGCCTAGTGATTCGTGCCTCCGACCAAGCCGACCAGTCCATGAACGTGACCATCGCCAAATCCGACGGCTCCAACCATGTCCGCTACGACATCCACGCCAAAAGCATCACCGACATTTTTCGCATCGCCAACTCGGCGCCGAACAATCCCTAGTCGCGCGCTTTAGTTGCGCCCGTCGATGAAGCCCGCAGCCTCGATCTAAACGAAAAGGAGCCACCGCAAATGTTTGAAACCACGCTCACCGAACTCCTCTATGGCAAAGGCGCTCACGCCAACCCCATGGCGTGCATCGAAGACCTCCCTGCGAGTCTAGCCGCGCGCACCATCGACGGCTTCCCCCACTCCATCTGGCAGCTGGTCAGCCACATGAATTACTGGATGAACTACGAACTCCACCGGATCGCCGGCGCTCCGCCAGAGTATCCAGAACACGCCGCCGGCAGTTGGCTACCCGACTCTGCGCCGCGGGCCGAAACCGACTGGGCCCAAGCCGTAGCCCAATGCCGCGATCTGATCGCCAAGTCGGCGGAGCTGGCGAAATCCAGCACGCAATCCCTCTTGCGAGAAATCCCGCCCGCTCATGCCCAGCAATCCCAAATCGCCTCCACCGTAGGTGCCATCCTCTGGCAAATCGTTGCCCACAACTCCTACCACGCAGGACAAATCGCTTTGCTCCGTCGCTGCCTAAACGCCTGGCCCCCCAAAGCCGGTGGCGATACCTGGTAGCGGCGGGTAGCACAGGCACTTTTGCCCATGCAACGACCAATCCGTTGGATGGGCATAGCACCATCTCGGCAAGATCTCGAACCACGAGCCCCAAGCCTCGCCATACCACACCCACTTGCCACCCGGAGTATAATAAAGGTTTCGCCACACCCCGGCGGCCCAGCAGGAGAGCGCTCGAATGAGATTCAAGCTCCGCAGCACCTACCAACCCCGCGGCGACCAACCCACCGCCATCGACCAGCTCGTCCGCGGCATCGAAGCCGGCGACAAACACCAGGTCCTGCTCGGCGTCACGGGCTCAGGCAAAACGTTCACGATGGCAAAGGTTATCGAAGCCTTGGACCGCCCGGCCTTAGTTCTGGCCCACAACAAAACCCTGGCCGCCCAGCTCTACCACGAGTTCAAATCCTTCTTCCCCGAAAACGCGGTCGAGTATTTCGTCAGCTACTACGATTACTACCAACCGGAAGCCTACGTCCCCTCCGCCGACCTGTACATCGACAAAGAATCCACCATCAACGACGAGCTCGATAAACTCCGCATGAGCGCCACCCGCTCCCTGTTCGAGCGCCGCGACGTAATCATCGTCTCCAGCGTCTCCTGCATTTACGGCCTGGGCTCCCCGGAAGCCTATTACGGCATGCTCGTCTTGCTCGAAAAGGGCCAGGAGACTTCGCGCGAGGCCATGCTGCATCGTTTCGTCGATATCCAGTACGAGCGTTCCGAAGACCTTCGCCGCGGCACGTTCCGCGTGAGAGGTGACATCATCGAGATATATCCGCCCTACGAAGACAACGCGTACCGCTTCGAGATGTGGGGCAATCAGATCGATGCGATCCGCCAGATCGATCCGCTGACCGGCGAAGTCCGCACCGGCCAGGAAGACCTCACTCGCGTCTCGATCTATCCAAAAACGCACTACGTTATGCCCGCCGAGCAACGCGAGCGCGCCATCCAAACCATTTACGCCGAACTCGATTGGTGGAAAAAGGAACTAGAGCGCCAGGGCAAATTTGTGGAAGCGCAACGCGTAACCCAGCGCACGATGTTCGACATCGAAATGATGCGCACCGTGGGCTACTGCCACGGCGTGGAAAATTATTCGCGCCACTTGAGCGGCCGCCTACCCGGCGAAGCTCCGCCGACACTGCTTGATTATTTCCCGCAGGACTATTTGCTCTTTGTCGACGAGTCCCACCAGACCATTCCGCAAACCCACGGAATGCACGGCGGCGACCGCTCTCGCAAACAAACTCTGGTCGACTATGGCTTCCGCATGCCGTCGGCATTGGACAATCGCCCGCTGACCTTCGAAGAATTCGAGCACCGCGTGAACCAGGTCCTCTACGTCTCCGCCACCCCGGGACCCTATGAGCTCACAAAATCCGGCGGCGCCTTTGTCGAACAAGTCATCCGCCCCACAGGACTGATCGATCCCGAAGTGGAAATCCGCCCGGTAAAAGGCCAAGTAGACGACCTGTTGGAAGAAATCCGAGTCCGCGCAGCCCGCAACGAGCGCGTGCTGGTAACCACGCTGACCAAGCGCATGGCCGAAGACCTGTCCGAATATTTCGCCGAAATCGGAGTTCGCTCGCGTTACCTGCACTCCGAGATAGAAACGCTGGACCGCATCAAAATCCTCCGCGATCTCCGCCGAGGCGAATTCGACGTCCTGATCGGCATCAACCTGCTCCGCGAAGGCCTGGACCTGCCCGAAGTCTCCTTGGTAGCCATTCTCGACGCCGACAAAGAAGGCTACCTCCGCAGCGCCACCTCGCTGATCCAAACCATCGGCCGCTGCGCCCGCCACATCTCCGGACGCGCCATCCTCTACGCCGACCGCCGCACCGGCTCCATGGAGCAAGCCATCAGCGAAACCTACCGCCGCCGCGACAAGCAACTCGCCTACAACAAAGAAAACAACATCACCCCTGAATCGATCGTCAAATCGGTAGACATGGAACTGGCAAGAATCGTAGAAGCCGACTATGTAACGGTTCCAGTGGACGACGTCGCGCTGGACGCGGCTGCTGCCAACGTAAAATCCGAAGCCCAACTGGCCCAACTCCTGAGCCAACTCGAATCCCAAATGCGCGAAGCCGCCAAAAAATTCGAATTCGAAAAAGCCGCGCAACTCCGCGACCGCATCCGCACCCTAAAACAACGCGACCTCGCCGGCCTGTTTTCTTCCGGTTCAACGCCCGTTTCCGACGCCGCAACCTCGTAGGGCGGGGCTTGCTCCGCCCGGCGTAAGCAGGATGGCCACGCCAACCGCGAAGCTCCTATCTCCGCCTCCGTTCCCCAAGAATTCAAACCACGCCACGCCGCAATTCCTCCAACGGATAAAACGTCCCCCGCCAGGTAACCCCGCCGTGCCACAAAGTCACGACGGTCGACCTCAATAGCATGTACGAAAAAATCGCTGCCCCCAACGGGTGCGTCAAAGCATAAAAAGGTGAAACCCGCATGGCCCAGTCCACGCCAACATGAAACCCCAGCGCGATCGCCACCGCCACGCCTGCCAAAATCCGCACCCACCCATGCCCAAAAATCACTCCCAGAAAAGGCGCCACATTCATCAACAACATCCCGGAAATCGCCAACACGACAAACGGCAAGCGATACCCCAGCGCCGCAAAAAAATTCTTCGTCACGCCGCGAACTAGATTCCCGACGCCGGCATGCCACCGCACCACCACCGCATCCTGCGCCACCGCAACGCAACTCCGGAGCCCCGCTTGTTTCACCAGCTTCGCCAACTTCATATCGTCCACAATTTCCATGGCCAGCCGCCGGTGTGTCCCGCAAGCCTCATAAGCCGATCGCTTCATTAACTGGAACGCGCCAACCCCCACATAAGCCCGCGAATGCGGATTCGACACGCGGTAAGGGTCGTTGGCAATGCCAAATGCCAACCCAAAAAAAGTAATCAGGACGGTCTCCCAAAATCCCACCATCTCCACGTCGCCAAACAGGGTCAAATGATCCAGATTCTTCGACTGCGCCACCGCCATCGCCCGCCGCAATGCATCCGGCACAAATCGCACATCGGCGTCGGTAAACAACAGCCACTGCCCGGTCGAACTCTCGTAGGCCTTCTGAAGAGCATGCGGCTTGCCCAACCATCCAGCCGGCAGCTCGGTAACATGCACGGCACGAAATCTCCCGTTGGCAGCATCGCTGTAGTGGACGGAGTCTAGGCCAGTCAACGCAAACTCGTCCAAAATCCGCCCGGTAGCATCCTGGGAGCGATCGTCAACGGCAATAATTTCCAGGTTGGGATAGTCAATCGTAGTAAGCGTAGCGAGTGCCGTCGGCAATTTCTCTGCTTCATCGCGCGCCGCAAATATCAGGGAAATCCGTTGGCAATCCGCATCCTTGGCAGGCGCGAAGTCTTTGAGCCAGGGCAGCCGCAGCAATCCCCAAGCCACGCGAAGTCCATGAAAAACCCAGAAAAAAGCGATGAAACCAAACAGAAGACGTACCAACAGATGCATGGCGATTGGTATCGGAAGCTGACCTCAGGTTATGCTAGCACGAGATGACCGGAACGCTTTCGATCGTTGGCGCAGGTCGTGTGGGACGCGCATTGGGGCAGCAAATGCGCGAACTGGGCTGGAAAATCGGCGCGGTCGTCACGCGGAATGAGTCCAGCGCCCGGCGCGCCGTGCGTTTCATCGGCGCTGGCACCGCTTGCGTGGGAATGTCGCGGCGCATCCTGTCCTCTACCTGCATCCTGATCGCCACGCCCGACGCCGCGATCGAGGAAGTAGCAAACGAATTAGCGCGCATCGGCGGCGAGGAATTGCAGGGGCAGGTGGTTCTGCACACCAGCGGCGCCCTCGATTCCAGCGTGTTGAGCGCGGTCCGCGCGTGTGGTGCCGCGGCAGGCTCCATGCATCCGCTGCAAACGTTCAACGGCGTGACCGTTCCTCCCCTGGAAGGAAAGGCCTTCGCCATCGAGGGCGACGCTATGGCGGTACGAATGGCAAGGAAAATTGCAAGAGAGCTCGGTGCGACCCCCTCGCAGATCGAGCCGCGAAACAAACCGCTCTATCACGCCGCGGGCGCTCTGGCCGCGGGTCACACGTTGGTCGTAGTCGAAGCCGCGATCCAACTGCTCACATCGCTCGGCATGAAGCGCCGCGAAGCCATGCGGGCGCTGCTGCCTATGACCAGGCAAGTGCTCCAGAACTACGAGCGCCTCGGCCCGCGCGCCGCTTGGACCGGTCCTCTCTCGCGTGGCGACTACGAAGTCGTCGCCAAACATTTGAGCGTATTGCAGCAATATTCGCCGGAATATGGAAACGCCTACGAAGCGCTGAACCGTTTGGCCGAGCAAGTTTTGGCGCGCGACGCCTCGGACACTTCGCCGGCGGGCGAGCGCGTCGAGCAAGTCAGAAAAGCGAAAGCGCAGTGCACAGGGGGAAAAGGGTGAATCGAAATCAAATCGCAATGGAATACACGACTCTGGCGAATGGCTTGAAAGTAGTCGTCGTGCCGGACGCGTCCGCGCCGGTGGTCACCGTCGGTGTGTACTACAAAATTGGTTTTCGCCTTGAGCCGCAAGGCCGCAGCGGCTTCGCGCATTTGTTCGAGCACATGATGTTCCAAGGCTCGGCTAACGCTCCCAAGATGCAGCACATCAAGTTGATCAATTCCAGCGGTGGCCTGCTGAACGGCTCGACCCACTACGACGTCACCAACTATTACGAGGCCATGCCTTCCAACGCGCTGGAGCGCGTGTTGTGGCTCGAAGCCGACCGCATGCGCGCCCTCAAAGTAGACGACGAAAACCTTCGCAACCAGCGCGACGTCGTCAAAGAAGAGGTACGCGTCAACGTCATGAACCAGCCTTATGGCGGCTTCCCGTGGCTCGATCTGCCCCCCGTGGCGTTCCGCAATTGGGCTAACGCCCACAATTTCTACGGTGACTTCGCCGACCTTGATGCCGCCGATCTCGCCGACGTTCAAGCCTTCTTCAAGACCTACTACGTGCCCAACAACGCCGTGCTGCTGGTTCTCGGTGATGTGAAAGCCGAGGAAGGCGTCGCGCTGGCGCAGAAATATTTCGGCGACATTCCCGCGGGCGCTCCGCCGCCCTTTGCCGATCCGCGCGAGCCCGAGCAAAAAGAAGAGCGCCGCGGTGAAGTCGAAGAAAAATTCGGCACGCTCCCGGCCATGGCCATTGGCTACACCGTGCCGGAGCGCCGCACCACCGATTGGTGCGCGATGGCACTGCTCGATCAAGCCCTGCACGGAGGCCGCGCAGGCCGTATGTATCGCGAGCTGGTTCTGGAGAAGCAAATCGCCGTCGAAGCCGATGGAGGCATCGACGATATCTTCGGTTACAACGGTCCGACGCAGATGGTCACGCGAATCCTACACAAGCCCGAATACTCCGGCGAAAAAACGCTCGCCGCATTCGACGCCGTGATCTGTGAAATTCAGGAACAGGGCATCAGCGAAGACGAACTCAACCAGCTCAAAGTGAAATGGCGCTCCGATTATTACTCGACGCTCGAAGGTGGCCGCGGCGGCATGCCGCGTTACGGCCTCATGCACCTGCTCGCCTGCTTCACCCTGTTCGACAATGACCCGCAACTGGTGAACTCGATTCTCGACGGCTTCCTGGCCGTGAAGCGCGACGAAATTCAAGCCGTCGCCAGAAAATATCTGCGCCCGGAGAATCGCGCCGTCGTCTTCCGTGCGCCCGCAAAGGCGAATGTAAAGGAGGCTGCATGATGGCGACTCGCACCGCGCAATTGCCCACGGAAGCACCGGCACTGTCGCCGGAACGCCCGGTAACGTGGCCCAAGCGCACGAAAACTCGCCTTGCCAACGGTCTCGAAGTGATTCTCGCGGAATCGCACGCCATCCCGAAATTCCACGGCCAGCTTTCTTTCCGGTCCGGCAACGCCGCGGTCGTCGATCGCGGTCCTGGTCTTGCCGAGATGGCCGCGACGGTGGTTCGCACTGGCACGAAGCTCCGTGTGAGCCGCCAGATCGAAGAAGACTTGCGCCGCATCGGGGCCGATCTTTCTTCCAGCGCCGGCGCCGACACGACCGGTATCGGTTTCGCCGGCCTCTCCGAGCTGGCCGAGCCGCTGCTCGGTCTCGTCGACGAGCTGGCGCGCGAAGCCGCATTCCCCGAGCCGGAGTTCGAGCGCGAGCGCCGGCAAAAACTCGAAGAAGTAAAGCTCGATCGCACCCAGCCAAGCTTTCTCGCCAGCGAGCGGCTGCGCAAAGTTCTGTTCGGCACGCATCCGTACGCCACCGTCGCTCCTACTGAGTCGCAGGTGGTTGCCTACAAACGTTCCGATCTCACGCAGGTCTATCAAGAATTTTATACGCCGGAAAACGCGCTCCTCGTCATGGTCGGCGACTTCGACACCGCGGTCATGATGAAGTCGATCGAAAAAACGTTCAGCGCGTGGACTGGCAAAAGGCCCGCGATCAAAACGACGCCTGAACCAGCATATCCGAAAGGCCGGCGCGTGTACCTCGTGCACGTTCCCGGGGCGGTGCAAACGCAAATTCTTGCCGGGTGCCACGCCATCACGCGCAAGCATGCAGACTGGGTAAAGATCGGACTGACCAACAGCCTCTACGGCGGTGCCTTCAATTCGCGACTGGTGATGAACATCCGCGAAGACAAAGGCTACACGTACAGCCCGCGCAGCAGCGTGCACGCGCTGCGGCAATATGGCTATTTCTCGGTTTCGGCTGCGGTACGCAACGATGTGGTCGCCGCGTCGCTCACGGAAATGTTCTACGAGCTCGACAAGCTCCGCTCCCTGCCGGTTCCCGAGCCTGAACTGGCCGACGCCAGGAACTATCTGAGCGGCGTCTTCTCGATGAGCCTGGCCACGCAAGACGGCTTGCTGTCTCAGCTCGCCACCGTCGCGTTGAATGATCTGCCCGACGACTACCTCGAGACGTATCGCGAAAAAGTCCGCGCGCTGACGCCAGCCGATTTGCTCGCCACAGCGCGCAAGTATTTTGACTCGGCCAACATGCAGATCGTCGTCGTTGGTGACCGCGCCCAAATCGAAGACCAAGCCAAACTCTTCGGCGACCTTGAGATCTACGACGCCCAAGGCCAGGCATTAACGTAAGCCCACCGGCAACGGGTAGCGCCAGCATCCCTTCTGGCATTTTTCTCGAAGCACGCCGCAGGCCCAAATCGCCTGACCATGCTAGCCTTGTTAGCGACGTCGTGCCCGCCACTTTGGTTAGGGCGGACCGAGACTGAAAAGAGAAACAGCGCCGGCGAGGTCGACGCTCTTGGTCCGACCTCAAAGCTTTACCTCGACAAAGCATTAACGCATGCCAAGGGAAATTTCTTATGCAACCGATGTGGCGAGTTGAGCTTTTCGCTAAAACGCCTGGTGCGTAGGCTTTGGCGCGGCGATGTGCAGGGGGACCTGGTCGGCTATGCGGATGCCGTAGCCCTCGAGGGCAACCACCTTTTTGGGGTGATTGGTCAGCACGCGGATGTCTTTCAGGCCCAGGTCGATGAGGATTTGAGCGCCGATGCCGCTCTCATGTTGCACCATGCGCTGGCGGGCCGGTTCGCGGTCGAGTTGGCCGCGCTTGTGGAAATGGATTTGGGGCAGCGAGCCAGGTGCTTCGGGGGTCTCGATGCCGAAGCCGCGGCCAGTGTGGTGGAGGTAAAGGAAGACGCCGCGATCCTCCTTGGCGATGGCGGTGAGGGAGCGCGAAACCAGCTCGGAGCAATCGCAGGTGACCGAGCCGAAGACGTCGCCGGTGAGGCAATGGGAATGGACGCGGACCAGCGCGGGAGTCGGCCCGTCCAGGTCGCCGCGCACCAGGGCGACGTGCTGATCGTGATCCACATCGCTCGAATAGGCGATGATGCGGAAATCGCCGTAGCGCGTGGGAAGAACGGCTTCTGCTACGCGGCGCACGTAACGCTCGTGCTGCATGCGGTAGCGGATCAGGTCCGCGACCGTGAGCATTTTCAGGTGGTGCTGGTGGCAAAATTCGTCGAGCTGCGGGATGCGCGACATGGTCCCGTCTTCGTTCATGATTTCGCAGATGACGGCGGACGCATTGAGCCCGGCGATGCGCGCAAGATCAACGCTTGCTTCGGTCTGACCGGCTCGGACAAGCACCCCGCCGTTGCGCGCCCGCAGCGGAAAGATGTGGCCGGGCCGCGCCAGATCCTGCGGCCGCGTCTTCGGATCAATGGCGGTAAGAATAGTGATCGCCCGGTCGGAGGCGCTGATGCCGGTGGTGACGCCCAAGCGTCCATCGATAGCTTCCGTGAAGGCCGTGCCGTGCACCGAAGTGTTAATCGCCGACATGAGCGGTAGGTGCAGTTCGTCGCAGCGATCCTCGGTGAGAGGCATGCAAATCAAGCCGCGAGCGTACTTAGCCATAAAGTTGATGGCATCGGGGGTGATTTTCTCGGCGGCCATGGTGAGGTCGCCTTCGTTCTCGCGATCCTCGTCGTCCACCAAGACGATCATGCGGCCCTGCCGAATCTCTTCGACGGCTTCCTCAACGGTAGCGAATTTGGCGACAGGTTCGGTCATAGCTGCTCCGAGTTGCCAGCGCAATAACGGCAAAGCTCAGCGATTAGGATGATTTTACGACGATTGCGTTGCCTGGTCGAGGACATCGCGCAGCGTTGCGTCCTCGCCTTCGGAATCAGTTAACAGTCGACCCCGCGATTCTTTCGGAAGTGCGGATTTTAAAAGACTTAGCGATTCGGGCCTCGCCGCCTTGGCCACCCGCGGCCGGCTCCACGGTACGTGTCAGGTTTTGAGTTTGCATCGTGCTGCCGGCTTTGGCGATCACGACGAGGGCAGAGGCATCGGCTGGGGTACCGTTGGGATTCTGCGTGGAACTCGAGCCTCCACCGCATACGAGGTTGCCGGTGGCCGATCCCGCAGTTGTGGGAGCGAAGGTGACGCTAAAGGCGCCGGAGGAATTGGCTGCAACCGAGGTATGCATTCGTTTGCGCGAAGGGGGGCGGGGACCTGAATGCTGGTAACCTGCAGGGCCGAAGCACCGGCATCCCGGTCTTGCCCATTCCTCCCGGCTCCACGCCGTTTTCAAGAAACCCCATTCAGTCCTCTGGACCCGCTGGCGGCGCGATGGGTGTCTTGGAGGCGGTGGTCGAAGTAGGACTTCCAGTCGTTGGGTAATGACGGCAATTCAAATAGGCGGTGGATTTTGGTTATGTCGGCGGCGGTCCAATTCTTGGCTACGTAGAGTCCGAGGAAGGCGGCTATGGAGATGCCCTCTGGATCGCGGGACAGGAGTTTGATTTCCTCGCCGGCTTGGACTTGACCTTCTTGGGTCACCGCTAGGTAGAAGCCGACGCGGCGGCTGACTAGGAATTTTCTTACCATGTCGTCGGATTCGAAGCGGAGGCCTAGTTTGTAGCAGGGTAGCCGGGGTTGGGTGACGAGTACTTCTGCCGTGCCGACGGCGAATTGGTCGCCTATGCGGACTTCGTTTTCGAGGAGACCTTCGGTCGTGAAGTTTTCCCCGAAGCTGCCTGGCGGGAGATCGCGATCGGCGAGTTTCCCTTTCCAGTAGGCGTAGTGCTCCATGGGGTAGCAATACACGGCTTTGTGTTCGCCGCCGTGGACGGTCAGATCGGCTTGGCGATCGCCGTCCAGGTTGAGTTTGCGGAGCGCTACGGGGCCTTCCACCGATTGTTTGAAGATGCCGGTGGATATGGTGTGGCCGCGCCAGATTACTTGGCGGGGACATCCGACGTTTAGAGAGACTATCTTCATCCCCCTTCGATGCACGGGTTGGATTTACGATGCTGCCGGTGCGAGGGCTTGCCCCCGGGTTGGGATTTCCCGCAGGGATCGGATGGCGCATTGCGCAGCTCTATTGACATGTACAAAACGTACGTCTAGGGTAAGGCCTCCGCCCAAGCACATCCTTCACTGAGGTGAACCATCGTGAAAAAGCGCATCACACTCGCCGGAAGCAATCGGCGGCCGCTTCCTGGCGCAAAAGTTGTTGGAGCCGTGGATTCCGATCAGCGCATCGAGATTACCGTGCAAGTGAGGCGGAAACCAGGTTCGGATGTGGAAGGGATTGTAGCCAAAATCGCTTCCCAGAGATTGGCGGCGCGCAAATATCTGACGCGTGCGGAACTGGCGAGCCAGGGGGGCGCAGACCCTGCGGACATCGCGAAAATCGATACGTTCGCGCACCATCACGGTCTCACGGTAGTGGAAGCGGACCTGGCGCGACGCACCGTGAAACTGTCGGGCCGAGTGGCGGATCTGAGCGCGGCGTTCGGCGTGAAACTGCGGCGGTACAAGGCCGGCGCGATTTCGTATCGCGGGCGCACCGGATCGTTGACGATTCCCGCTGAGTTGGAGGGCGTCGTCGAGCGCGTTTTGGGGTTGGACGACCGGCCGGTGGTGGAAACACACTATCGAGTGCTGAGTCCGGCGCGAGGTTCGGCGGCCGCTCGGGCCGCGAAGCGCGGCCGCAAAGGAGGCAAGAAGGGCGGAGGAGCGGCGGAAAACGGAGCGACGAGCTACAGCCCGGTTCAGATCGCGGGCATCTACGATTTTCCCACGGGGCTGGACGGCACGGGGCAAACGATCGCGTTGATCGAGCTGAACGACGTTGATAGCCAGGGAAAGGCGACCGGGGGTGGGTATGCGACGTCCGATCTGGAGACATTCTTCGAGAACTTGGCAATCGCAATGCCGAGCGTCACGGCCGTTGGTGTCGATGGAGGGGCCAATCTTCCTGGCCAGGATGCTAATGCCGATGGTGAAGTGACGCTGGATATCGAGGTGGCAGGAGCGATCGCACCAGGAGCGAAGCTCGCGGTTTATTTTGGAACGAACACAGACGATGGTTTTATCCAAGTGTTGTCAGCGGCGGTACACGACGACGTGAGGAAGCCGGGAATTGTCTCGATCAGCTGGGGACAAGCGGAAGAGACAGCGACGGCGCAGATGCTGCAAGGCTTGCAGGAAATTCTGCAGGAGGCGGCGGCGCTAGGGGTTACGGTATGTGTCGCGGCAGGAGACGATGGCTCGGCGGACATGGAGCAGAATGTATGGGACGACAAGCCGCACGTGGACTTTCCCGCTTCGAGTCCGTACGCATTGGCTTGCGGGGGAACGACGCTCGGTGCATCGTCGGGACCTGACGCGCCGGTCGAAACGGTGTGGAACCGCGGTGCGAATGGCGGAGCGACCGGAGGTGGCGTCAGCAACTTCTTCCCGAAGCCTTCGTACCAAGCCAACATCAACGTTCCGGCACCGGCGGTTGCCGCCGGGGGACGCGGGGTGCCGGATGTGGCGGCCGACGCCGATCCGTATACCGGTTACAGCGTGGTGATTGGCGGGCAAGAGGAGCCGGTCGGCGGAACCAGCGCTGTAGCACCGCTGTATGCCGGACTTATTGCGAGAATCAATCAGAACTTGACGAGCGGCGGAGGAAACGCGGTGGGTTTCGTCAACCCGCTTTTGTATGCGCAGTCGATGCCCGCGGGCGTGTTTCACGATGTGACGGAAGGAAACAACGACATCTACCACGACCTGGGCGGGGAGTTTGAGGCCGGCCCGGGGTGGGATCCGTGCACCGGGCTTGGGTCAGTCGATGGAGCAAACCTGCTTGCGGCGCTAAAGGGGCAGGCCGGGTCGGCGCCGGCGTCTCCGGCTTCGCCAACGCCTTCGGCGAAAGAGGCGAAGGCTTAGGATCGTCGCGCAGCGCATAGGGACATAACGACGTTAAGGATGCGGGAGCTATACCGCGGCCAGGGCGATTCTGCGCAGGCCTTCGGCGAACATTGGTGTGTTTACACCCATGCCGATGCGGAAATGATCAGGCATTTCGAAAAAGCGGCCCGGAACAACGGAGGTTTCGTGTTTCTCGCGAAGGCGGGTGAGGAAGGCGTCGACGCTACCGTGTTTCAGGAGCGGGAAGCAGGTGGTGCCGAACTCGCTGCGGACTGTTTTGAGCTGGTGACCTTCCGGGCTGGCGAAGAATGCTACAAGCAGGGCGCGGTCGGCATCGACGATGGCGCGGGCGCGTTCGCGAATTTTGTGGAGATGTTGAAAAGCGATGGCGCTTATTAATTCGGCGGGGTGGGCGGGGACGGCCCCGAACAGATCGTTTAGACGCCACATGGCACGGGCCAAGTCGGGCTCGGCGAGAACCCAGCCGCAGCGCAGGCCGCTGAGACCGTAAACCTTTGTGAGGCTGTTGGTGGTTACGAATTCTTTCCCCAGGTGGAACGAGCTGCGCGGGGTGTTTCCGTAGACCGCGTCGAGATACACCTCATCGACCAAGATACGTGCGTTTATGCTGCGGGCGATGTCGCCGATCTCGCGGAGAGTGGATTCTGGTGTGAGGACGCTGCTGGGATTGTGGAGATTGGTGAGTACGATGAGTTTGGTTTTTGGCGTGATGGCGCGGCGGATTTCAGCTGGGTCGAGAGCGAAGTGGTTAGCGGCGAAGCGCGGGAAACGCTTTACCGTGGCTTGGAGATATTGGGCGGTGGAGACGAGCAGTTCGTAAGCTGGGTGCTCGATGAGGACTTCATCGCCGGGTTCGATGCAGGCGGCCATGGCCAAGTGATTCGCCATTGATGTTCCGGCTGTGGCGACTACGTTGTCGGGTTCGACACCGGCTTTTTTTGCGATGGCGTTTTGCAGGGGGGCATAGCCGTAGGCGCTCTCGCCGTTGATTTCGAGTTGGTCGATGGTGCAGGGGAGTTCGTTCAGCGGGTACGCGGCGACGCCGCTGGTGGCCAGGTTGAAGCGGGCTTTGCTGTGGAGCTTGGCCCATTGCATGTAGTGGGATTGTTTTTGTCTCATGTTTTTGGTGATGATTCGGGTGCGTGGCCGCTAAAGTTTTCCGAGATGTGGCACAGTGGGTCCCGCGCCGGTAGGAGATGCGGAACGGGCTAAAGCCGTCGCCTACATGCGCACCGCCTGCTTGCGGCTCCAATATAAATATACGGGAATTCCGGCTAGGAGAATCACGAAGCCGAAGGCGCTGTTTGCGGGGTACCTCCAGATGGTGGTGCCGACGATTGCCGCGCAGGACAATACGAACAGCGCCGTCGTGTACGGATGGCCCGGGGAAAGATAGGTGGCCTGGGAGGTTGCTCGATGGCGGAAGACGAACAGGGATGCGGCGGTCAGGGCGAAGGAGATGAAATCGATGGAGACGACGTAGTTGAGGATCTGCTCGTAGCGGCCGGAGAGGGCGATGATCGTGGCGGCGACGCCTTGGATGACGATGGCGACCGCTGGGGCACCGGTTCTGGGGGAGAGATAACCGACGGTTTGGAAAAAGAGGCCGTCGCGAGCCATGGCGTAGTAGACGCGCGGGGCGGTCAGGATACCTTGGCTTAGGAATCCCAACGTGGAGATGGCAATGCCTACGGCGATCCATTGGGCGCCACGGGCACCCAACGCGGCACGCATTACCGCGGAGGCTGGGGTTTGGGTGGCGGCTAGCCCGGCGGGGCCGAGGACGCGGACGCACACAAAATTTACGGATAGATAGAGGACGACTACTCCTAGCACGCCAGCAATCAGGCCATGGGAGAGTTCGCGGCGCGGGTCGCGCATTTCGCCGGCTACGAAGGTGGCGGTTTGCCAGCCGCCGTAGGCGAAAGCGATGGGGATCATCGCGGCGCCGACGGCGCCAACTAGGCCCAGGGAGATGGGACGGTCGAGTAGCGGCAGGGGATGAAGCTTGCCGCCCCCCAGCCCCAGACCGAGCACGACCATGGCTATGATTGCTCCTGCTTTGAGGAGCATGAGGAGGCTTTGCACGTTGCTGCCAGCGCGGGCGCCCAGGCAATTGATGGCGGTCAGGGCGAGGAGAACCGTGGCGGCAATGGCGCCGTCGCCACTGGTCGAGCCGCTGATCTCGCGAAAATATTTGGCGAAGGTGACAGCGACGGCGGCCATGCCGCCGGTCTGCGTTACCAGAAGGAGGACCCAGCCGTAGAGAAAAGCGACGCTGGGATGATAAGCCTCGCGCAGGTAGAGATATTGGCCGCCGGCGCCGGGCAGGCGCGTGGCCAGTTCTGCCCAAATGAATGCGCCCAGCAGAGCCAGGACGCCGCCGAGAATCCAGCCGCCGAGAATCAGGAATGGCGTGTGGACATGCAGCGCGACTACGTAGGGATTGATGAAGATGCCCGAGCCTACGATACCGCCCATGACGATCATGGTGGCGTCGAAAAGGTTGAGACGGCGAGGTAGCGGAAGGTTGGTCAAGAGCGAAAACAAAGTACACCAGAAATCGAGAGTCGACTCACAGAAAGTTGACAGTGAAGGACGAGAGGGGCTTTCGTGCGCTCGTTTTCGCGTTGCGTGTGCGCTGCTGGTAGTCTTGGTGGGGGCTCAGGAGAGGTGACGAAGAGGATTTCACCACAGAGTTCACAACGGGCGCAGAGTCAAGAATGAACGGGCACGGCCGTGCCCCAACGGTTTGCGCCACGTTACGAGTTTTTCTTTTGGCAGAAGGCGGGGACGTTGCCACCGATACTTAGCGCGCAAGGATTGTCGAAGAAGTATGGCGTTGCTCCATTGTTCCGGAATATTTCGTTTACGGTTTCCGAGGGGGAGCGGATCGGGATTATTGGGCCGAATGGGTCGGGGAAATCCACGCTGCTGGAGATTTTGCAGGGGCGGGTTCGACCCGATAGCGGGGATGTGGCGGTGCGCAAGGGGATGCGACTGGGCACGGTGCTGCAGATTTCGGAGTTTGCGGAGGGGGAGACAATCCGATCGGTGATCGACAAGGCTTTCAATCGAGTGAACGTTGCGGAAGGGGAGAGGCTTTCGCGGATTGCGGAGATTTTAGGGCGGGCGGGATTTACGGACCTGGATGCGGACGCGGCGAAGTTGTCGGGCGGGTGGCGGAAGCGATTGGCGATTGTCGAGGCTTTGGTGCAGGCGCCGGATATTTTGCTTTTGGATGAGCCTACCAATCATTTGGATTTGGCGGGCATTAAATGGCTTGAGGGCGTTTTGTTGAACGGGGCGTTTGCTTGCGTGGTGGTTAGCCACGATCGGTATTTTCTGGAGAATGTGGCGAATGAAGTTGTGGAATTGAATCCCGCGTACGAGGATGGGGCGCTGCGGGTTTCTGGAAACTACAGCACGTTTTTGGAGAAGAAAGAGGAGTATCTGCATGCGCAGCGGAACCGGCAGGAGGCGCTGGAAAATCGCGTGCATACCGAGATTGATTGGTTGCGGCGAGGGCCCAAGGCGCGGACTACGAAGTCGAAGGCGCGAATCGATAACGCGCACGAGATGATTGGCGAGTTGGCGGAGATGAAGTCGCGGACGCGAATGACTAACGCGAAAATCGATTTTTCCGCTTCGGAACGGCAGACAAAGCAACTGATCACCTTGGATGGCGTGACGTATGCGATTGGCGATCGAACTCTATTCAAAAATATCCATTTCATCGTTACCGCAGGGATGCGTGTTGGGTTGGTTGGGCCTAACGGGAGCGGAAAGACTACTTTGTTGCGCTTGCTTCGCGGGGATACAAAACCTGCTGCGGGGAAGATGCGGCAGGCGGATTCTTTGCGGATCGTTTATTTCGATCAGAATCGGGAACTGGATCCCGATGTTACTTTGCGGCGGGCGCTAGCGCCGGACAGCGATTCGGTGATTTATCAGGGCAACGTAATTCACGTCGGCGGGTGGGCGGCGCGGTTTTTGTTTACGGCGGAGCAGTTGCATCAGAAGGTGGGGCGATTGTCCGGTGGGGAGCGGGCGCGAGTCTTGATCGCGCAGCTGATGCTGCAGCCCGCAGACGTACTGCTGCTGGACGAACCTACCAACGATCTGGATATTCCGACGTTGGAGATATTGGAGGAGAGTTTGCTGGAGTATCGTGGTGCGTTGGTGTTGGTTACGCATGACCGGTACATGCTGGATCGTGTGTCTACCGTTGTGTTGGGATTGGATGGGCTTGGCGCGGCGGAACGGTTCGCGGACTATCAGCAGTGGGAGGAATGGCAAAGGTCGCAGAAAGCGGCGGGGAAAACGAATGCGTCTGTCGAGACGCAGAGCCCCAGCGCGAACGTGAATGGCGGGGCGGCGGGTTCGGCTGCTCGGGCTTCACTGACCAAGAAAAAATTATCTTATAAAGAGAATCGGGAGTTGGAGACGATTGAGCAACGCGTCGCGGATGCAGAGAGGGAGATGCAGGTAAAGCACGATGCTTTGCTGGATCCGGCGATTATGAGTGATGGGGCGCGGTTGCATGCGGCGTCTTTGGAATTGGAGACCGCGCAGCGGGCGATTGATGAGTTGTATGCGCGGTGGGTGGAGTTAGAGGCGAAGTTGAAGTGAGGATTTTCATGGACGATGAGAGGTTGCGGCTTTGCGGTTGATCTGTGCAGCGTTGGGCAAAATCCCCATGTGCAAAACCGGCACGTGAGGCACCCTAAAGCGCGCCCTCCATTTTCTATATTTCATAGGCGTCGAAATCGCTGCCAATTTTGAATGTCAAAAGATTGTGTAGGCGACGAACCCTTGGCTTGGGGGATGCATCGCACTAGGTGGAGGTCCGGTCATGGACAAATTTGCGATTTGGGTGCAGGTGGAAGCGAAACCAGGTAAGGAGCAGGAGGTGGCTCATTTCTTGAAGTCGGCACAGGCGCTGGCGGAAAGGGAGTCGGGAACTACGAGTTGGTATGCCGTCAAGATTGGGCCGGCTCGATTTGGAATATTTGACACCTTCGCAGACGAGAAGGGCCGGGACGCGCACCTGAACGGCGAGATTGCCAAGGCGTTGTTTGGAAAGGCGCAGGAGTTGTTTGTGAAGGAGCCGGAAGTTCATCAGATAGAGATTCTGGCGGCGAAGGTTCCCGGGAGCGCGGGATCGGCGCGTGTTGTGGGCGGGCACTGAGTTTCTCGGCCGCCGCTTTTTGGGAATTTGATCTGGTGAGGAGGCCAGAAGCTTGGCTCCGGCCTCTTTTTTATTTGTGGCGAGCCTGCGAGACATCCTCTGCGTTATTTTTTGCGTAGCGGAAACTGAGAAGTCACGAATGTACAAAAAGCGCCCGCCCTTCGAGGTTCGGAGGCCGCTATTCGCGGGGCGACGCGCGATATCGGGTTCAATCGAGGTTAGTGCAGCACTGTTTCGAGAGCGCGGTAGAGGGAGGCGCCAATCAGGGCGGCGCCGGGGATGGTTAGCACCCAGGCCCAGACGATGCGGCGGGTCACGCCCCAGCGGACAGCAGTGAGACGGTGTGTGGCGCCTACGCCTACGATGGCTCCGGTAATAGTGTGCGTGGTGCTGACGGGAATGCCGAAGACGGCGTTTATAACGAGCGTCATACCGCCAGCGGTCTCTGCCGAAAAGCCGCCGAAGGGAGTGAGCTTGGTGATGCGCTGCCCCATGGTCTTGATGATGCGCCAGCCTCCGGCCATGGTGCCTCCGCCCATCGCGAGGTGGCAACAGATGATGACCCAATAGGGAACGGAGAAAGATTTGAGCAGCCCGCCAGCGACCAGAGCAGCGGTGATGATGCCCATGCCCTTTTGCGAGTCGTTGGTCCCGTGTCCCAGGCTGAATAGCGCGGCCGACAGCAACTGGAGGCGACGGAAAACCCGGTCCACTTTGCGGGGCCGTTGCCGGCGGACGATCCAGCTAGCGACGATGGTGAGGATGACGGCAAGAATGCCTCCGATCACCGGCGACAGAAAAATGAACAAGACTGGCTTGAGCCATCCGCTGAGGATCAGCGATTTGTAGCCGGCGTGAGCCACGGCTGCGCCGCCATAGCCTCCCATCAGGGCGTGCGAGGAACTGGTGGGGAGACCAAGAATCAGGGTGATGAGGTTCCAGGCGATCGCTCCCAGAAGACCGGCGAGCAGAACTTGTTGCGTGACCATCTCAATGTGGATCATGCCCTTGCCGATCGTTCCTGCGACGGCGGTACCAAAAACGAACGCCGCGATGAAATTCCAGAAGGCCGCCCAGGCGACGGCGCGGAAGGGCGTGAGAACGCGAGTAGAGACGACCGTGGCAATGGAGTTGGCGGCATCGTGCCAGCCATTGGTGAACTCGAAGGCCAGAGTCAGAAAGACGACGGCGATGAGAACAGGAAAGCTAGTCATAGGGAAAGTGGTGGGTGGCCGGTGGGCGAGTGTTGAGTGAAAATCGAAGGCTCGGACTTTGCTGCGGGCGGGCAGTTTGAGGTCGGGAGAGGGGAGTCATGGGTGGGTCAGGCGCTCTTTAGGATAACGCCCTCGACGACGTTAGCGACGTCTTCGCACTTGTCGACGGCGGTCTCGATGACTTCGAAGATTTCCTTCCATTTTATGATCTGGACGGGATCTTTTTCTTCGTCGAAAAGCTGGGCGATGAGGGTGCGACAGAGGCGGTCACTTTCGTTCTCGCAGCGATTGACTTCGATGCAATATTTGAGCGCTTTTTCAGGGGCGTTCAGAGCGTGGACGCACTGGGCCACTTCGAAGGTGGCGTTGACGAGCACTTTTACCAAGTCTACGGTTCCCATGCGGATGGAATCGACGCGATACAGGACGAAGCGGCTGGCGGCCGCGTCGATCAGGTCAATGACATCGTCGAGCCGGCTGCAGAGCTCGTGAATGTCTTCGCGATCGAACGGCGTGATGAAGGTCTGGTTCAGCTTGGTGAGGATCGCATGGGTGATGTCGTCGCCGTGGTGCTCGATGGCCTTGATGCCTTGCACTTGCTCGGGGACTCCAGTGTAGTGCGAGAGCATCTGGAGAAGAGCTTTGGCGCCGACGACGATGTTGTCGGCTTGCTTGTCGAAAAGGTCAAAAAAACCCTCTTCGCGCGGCAAAAAGCGCTGCAAGAGTCCAGGCATGTCGGATGACTCTCCCTGAAGAGTCTGGTTGGGGCAGGGGGAGTTTAGCGGAGAGGAACAGGTGAGGCAAGGTGCGGCAAGGCACGGAAAAGAGTTTTCGAGGTGGTTACGCGCAGAGCGGAGTTTGCCCGTCGCAAATCAGTCGGGCATGAGCTGGCGGACGAGTTCGGGAGAATCGATTTTCCAATCGTCGGCGAGGATGAAGGCTTTGCGTAGGATCAGCTCCGTGCGCGGATCGAGGTCGATGGGAACCGAGGCGAGATCGATCAGCACGGCGTCCAAGAGTTTCTGTGGAATCTTCAGCCAGCGTGTGACCGTATCGGTGGCCAGCAGCGCGCCGCCCCAGCCTAATTGAATGTGATAGGTGCCCAACTGACCGCGTACTTCGAGCGAACCTTTGGTGAGCTTGCAGCGCGCGGCAATGGGAGTGTGGGGAAGCACGCGGGAAAGCATCTCTGCGCGCAGGGCGGTGACCACGGAAAAATCGCGGACTGCAAGGCGTTGGGCAAAGACGCCCGTGCCGCGTTCGCCCTGGTCGGACCAGGTTTCGTCGTCGCCGACGGCGCAGACGGTGGTGAACAGCTCTACATCGCGCATGATTTCGGAAAAGACGATGGCGGGAACCTCGTCGACGGGAATTTCGTGGAGGTCGTGATAGAAGCGGACTTGGTCGGAACCGATGAAGATATTAATTCCGGCGCCGGACTGTTCCGAAAGGGAGGACCTTCGGAGCGCGGCGGCGCGATCGGGTGGCAGATCGACATAGAATTCGGCGTGCATGTTCCAGTGCTCGAGATTCTTGTGCGGGACATTGGCGCCATCGAAGCCGGCGCCCATCATCTGGTAGCTCCAGCCGCGAGATCTGCAAAGGCTCGCGAATTGGTGCTGGCGAAGCAGGGCTCCCGCAAAACGATTCGAATACAGACGGGTCTGCCGCTCGTCTTCGGTAACCTGATAAAACTCGCGAAATGCCTGACGAAACGGCTGTCGGACGCCGGAAGTGAAAACGCGGGCGCGCCACCGCTGCACCTCCGCAGCGCTGTACGAGAGCGGATGCCAGAGCCGGACCTGGGTTGCGCGTGCCAGATTCACCGGCTTGCCGCCCGAATCGCGGATGTCGCCGTCGGTCCAGATGCCGGCGCGCTCCCAGCCTTGGGCGTCGCTGAAGACCCAGATCAGCTTGCGGCCCAGAAATCCCAGGAGCGGATGATCGACAAAATAGCGGCGCCAGTGGGCCAGCGGAATGTCGCGAGGGGCCAGGAAGGAGGATTCCACGCGGGCGCGCTGCGAATCGTAGGCCTCCTCGATCTCTTTCGCCAGCAAGGCCACCAGGCGAACTTTTTTCGGGAACGATTTCCGGAGATGTGACGGGGCTGACTTGAGGAGCTTCCCGGCCGCGTTGTGCCAGGTGGTCACGACGCGGCCGTCTTCGCAGAGGCGAACCGCGGCGACGCAATCGCCAATGGTTGTTTCCGCGATGCCTTGGGGATCGAGGGGATAACGTGGGACCGAAATATCTTCCAGTTCGCCAACGGTAACGCCGGCGCGTTGAGCCACGAGATGCAGCGATTTCTCGATCAACCTGCGAGCGGTCGAGTACTTGACCTTCGCCCGCAGCCGGGTCAACTGCGAGACCGCTTCCTTGCACTGCATGCCACCCAGGGCTTGGATGCATGCGAATCCCACTTTTTGCGATACCGCGCCGACGAAGGGAACTTTGCGGAGGCAGGCGATCCCGAAGTTGGCGATGGCGGTTGCGGCTTGGGGAGTCTCGCTTAAGCCGACGCACAAGACGATACCCTTTTGATAGGAAGAGTCCTCGATTGGTGAGCGCGCTTCGGGCGGTTGTCCGGGAGTAGGGCCAAGCGCAAGCCAACGGAGCATCGTAGTGAGCGCTTCGTTATCGCCGAGCGCGCCGAGCAGCTCGTGCGATCTCCGCATCCATTTGTGGCCGGGCGCAGCCTGCTCGACGGAGTGGCAATGCTCGAGCAAACCGAGCCAGCCCGAGCGGGTGATATCGTCCTTGCTGGCGATTTCGTCGAAAACAATTTGCGACCACGGGCCGCGGCCCGGACTGAATTCTTTGTCTCCGCCCACGTGCATCAAGGCCGCGATCAGGTCTCGGGTGTTTTGCTGACGCTTGTCGATCTTGCCGGTGGCGCTAGGAGCCATGAGGAGATGTAGCTTGCGTAGCTCGATGCGGGCCTTTTCGGTGATATCGAGCGGGGTGAGAACGTCCAGGAATTGGTCGAAGGGGAAGTGGAATTGAGTAGACGGGTTGCGACGGAGATCGTTCAACAGACGCTCGATGACGGCGGACGGCAAGGGTTTGGGGGCAGTTTGCAAACAGATTCGAACGGCGTCTCCGAGGGTATGGAGGACACGGAAATTTCTGGCGGCGCGATTTTCTTGTCGAAGCCATTCGGGGGAACGAGCGAGAAAAGCCAGGTGAACCGCCGGCAGGGCGCGATGCATGGCCTTGAGGGCTTCATTTTGTGCCTGCCAGTGACTGATGGCGCGCAGGAGTTCCGCAACACTGCCGGAGCCCGATACGGGTCGATCGGCGCTCGTCGCGCGAATCAGCTCATAGATAGCTAGCGCTTGGTGTTCTGCATCGGGCATACCTTGAGTATAAAGCGGAGGAAAGCGCTGAGAACGGGTGTGCCGCAACGGCTATCGGTTTTTAGGCACAGGGGTGGACTAGAAAAAACCAACCGGACGAAGCAAAGGCCGCCTGGACGGACCTCGAAGCCCTGACGCGAATAAGGCGGGGTCAAGAAAAAAGAGCGGCCGGATGACCCGACCGCCCTTTTTTGGGTGGCAGGCTGAAGTCTGCCACAACCATTGCCGTGACGGGCCGCCACATGGCGCCCCTACAGGGCAGCTCGCTTGATTTAGTACATGCCGCCCATGCCGCCTGGGCCGCCGGGTCCGCCGCCTGCTGCAGCGCCCTTTTTCTCGTCTTCCTTGACTTCGGCGATCAGGGCTTCGGTCGTGAGCATGAGGCCCGCGATGGACGCTGCGTTTTGCAGCGCGAGGCGGGTGACCTTGGCTGGGTCGATGACGCCGGCCTTGACCATGTCGCCGTACTCGCCGGTTTCGGCGTTGAAGCCGAAGTTGTCGTCCTTCGAGTCGCGGATTTTGCCGATCACAACGGCGCCTTCGTGGCCGGCGTTGAGAGCGATCTGACGGGCAGGCTCTTCAAGCGCGCGCCGCACGATGCCGACGCCAACGGCTTCGTCATCATGGAGCTTGAGCTTGTCGATGGCGCTGATGCAGCGCAGGAGCGCCGTTCCGCCGCCAGCAACGATGCCTTCTTCGACGGCCGCACGCGTGGCGTGCATGGCGTCCTCGACGCGAGCCTTCTTTTCCTTCAGCTCGGTTTCGGTAGCCGCGCCCACCTTGATGACGGCAACGCCGCCAACCAGCTTGGCAAGGCGCTCCTGGAGCTTTTCCTTGTCGTAATCGCTGGTGGTGTTTTCGACCTGCGCGCGGATCTGCTTGACGCGTCCTTCGATTTCGGAGGACTTGCCTGCGCCTTCGATGATCGTGGAGTTGTCCTTGTCGATGGTGATTTTCTTGGCGCGCCCGAGGTCCTCAAGCTTCACGTTCTCGAGCTTGATGCCGAGGTCTTCGGTGATGGCCTTGCCGCCGGTGAGGGTGGCAATGTCTTCGAGCATTGCTTTGCGGCGATCGCCAAAGCCGGGGGCCTTGACGGC
>Ga0182018_10001492_pt1 | contig 26461 bp, 21 predicted proteins | sample 812P2MmetaG_FD_120490 | JGI IMG/M metagenome (GOLD analysis project Ga0182018, IMG submission 120490) | Permafrost microbial communities from Stordalen Mire, Sweden - 812P2M metaG | ecosystem: Environmental > Terrestrial > Soil > Wetlands > Permafrost | place: Sweden: Stordalen | collected...
CATAACGCGGACGAACCAGGCAAGCAGCGGCAACGGCAGCGCCTGATTTGAGGAAACTTCTGCGAGATTGGGTCATTGCAGACCACCTCCGGGCGTGCACAGAACAGCATAAATGCACTGGGATCCTTTCGGCTGAAGCTCAGTCGGCAGCGCGTCAGAGGTGATTGATGAGCGAGGCGATGCAGGCGGCGCCGAAACCGTTGTCGATGTTGACCACGGAGACGTTGGGCGAACAGGTGTTCAACATTCCGAGGAGCGCGGCCACGCCGCCAAACGATGCGCCATAGCCCACACTGGTGGGTACGGCGAGCACCGGGGCGTTGACGAGACCGCCAACGACGGTGGGCAGAGCGCCTTCCATGCCGGCGCAGACAATAAGCACTCGGGCGGACTGAAGGCCTTGCTTCTGGGCGAGAAGGCGGTGAATACCGGCGACGCCTACGTCCGCGATGAGTTCGACGGTGTTTCCCATGAGGCGTGCGGTTACCGTAGCTTCTTCGGCCACAGCCAGATCGCTGGTGCCTGCACAGACGACGGCGATCGTTCCCTTGCCTGGAACGGCGGGTGTCTGGGTGAGGGTGACGGCGCGGGCGGCTTCATGAAACTCGGCGCGCGGCTCGGCGGCAATCACAGCGTCAAACATCTCGCGTGAAGCACGGGTAGCTAGGACATTGCCTCCGGCTTGAGCCATTCGGCCGAAGATGGTTGCTACCTGCGCTGCGGTCTTGCCGGCGGCAAAGATCACTTCAGGCATGCCGGTGCGGAGGGAGCGGTGATGATCGACTTTGGCAAAGCCAAGGTCCTCAAAGGGGAGGTCGCGGAGACGCTCGAGGGCTTGGCTGACAGGTGTCCGGCCCTCGCGGACGTCATTGAGGAGCAATTCGATGCTGAGGCGATCCATCAGTAGCCTGCCTTGATGACGTCGATCAAGATGCGGGCAGAATGGGTTTGTGCGGTGATTGGCATCCTGGACGGGATCATTTCGCGGGCTCCTGGTGATGGCTGCATTTGAAAGAATCGTCGCGTGTCCAACTTGTCACATCCACAGCGACGCCTTGCATGCAGGTGCTGGGACCGTCATGCGGCGTGCCCGTGAATTCAATTCCCTCCCCGATGTTGGGCCTTGGGTCCTTGATGAGCACGTTGTACAGTGTGCCCGTCTTTCTGTCTTTGACGATGAGGCAGCGATTCTCGACGCCTGCGTCAACGCAGCCTTGTGCATGAATGCTTTTAGGTTGCTGAGCGGGTGCTGCGCTTGACGGTGCAGTGAGACACGTAAGCGCCAATGCCGCTGTTGCAAAAGCGGCAATTTTCATGGGCGTTCTCCTTTGGCTAATGCAAGGTATGCCTGCATTGCCTCCGCAATAACTTGCTTGAGCGGAACAGAGTGCAGCGTGGCGAGCAAACGGCAATCCTCATACTCCGGTGCAGCGTTTGTGACGTTGCCGTTGGGCCAGCGGGCAATCTTGATGCGGACTTCACCGCGAGAGGTTTGCACGGTGAGGAATTCGCGGGCAAGGGCCAGCTTGTTTTCGAGTCTCCAGCGGAGTCCAATGGTGGTGGTCTCGCGAAAGAGAATGTCGCGCATGCGGGGCATCAAACTGGGGTTACAGAGCACGATGATCTGCACGCCGGTGCGGCCTTTCTTCATTTGCACTGAGGCGCGGTAGACATCCCAGGCGCCAGCGTCGAGCAGCAACTCACTCGCATAGGCGAGGACCTGCGGGTTGCAATCGTCGATGACGGTTTCAATGACGGCGATGGATTCTGCATCATCGGGTTGGGCAGGGTCTTGCTCGCCAACGAGGAGACGGAGCAGGTTGGGCTCGCCCATGGTTTCGCGACCGCCCGCCCCGTAGCCGGAAGCTTTGATGCGCATGGAGGGAAGCGGCGCATAGCGCGCATCGAGCATGCGCAAGACGGCCGCACCAGTGGGAGTGACGCGCTCCATGGGCTCGCCCGCAGCGTAGACGGGCGCATCGCCGAGAAGAGCCAGGGTGGCGGGAGCGGGAACGGGAAGTGTTCCGTGCTGACAGACAACAGTTCCGCTGCCGACGTTGAGTGGTGAGGCAAGCCATTGATCAACGCCAAGCGACTCCGCCCCGGCGGCAGCGCAGACAATGTCAATAATCGTGTCGAGTGCGCCGACTTCGTGGAAATGCACGTTTTCAATCGGGATGGAGTGAATGGCGGCTTCAGCCTCGCCGAGAAGTTGAAAGGCGCGGCTGGACCGGTCTTTGACGGCCTCTGATACTGAGGCGGAGCGAATGATGTTCAGAATTGCGGACAATGAACGGTGAGTGGGATGGGCATGCGCATCATGGGAATGCAATGCGTGACCATGGTGGGAGCGCCCCCCATCGGTTAGGGGTTGGTCCGGAGCGAGGACATCGACCTTGATGGCGGCCAATCCGCCTCGGCTAACCTTGCGCATCTCAAGGCGGGCATCGATATTGAGCGCGCCAGCTGCTTGCTGAAGGCAGTCGAAGGCAACGCCCGCATCAACAAGCGCGCCGAGCAGCATGTCGCCGCTGATGCCGGAAAAGCACTCTAAATATCCAATGCGCATGGCTTTGTGATTCTAAACCGTTGGCTGCCGGTGGTGCTTATGCGCCTCGACGGGCCAAGACATCAGCGGACAAAAGTGCATTCAGTGAGCCGGATCGAAAGCCTGCGCAGTCGAGCGTGACGTATTGGTACCCGGCCTGTTTGAGGGCTGAGGAGATGGCGTCAAGCATGTCAATGGCAAGGGCGCGGGGCAGTTCGGCGCGCGCAATCTCAACGCGAGCCAGGTCACCGTGATGGCGAACGCGCAGTTCGCGGAAGCCCAATTGGCGCAGGCTGTCCTCGGCTCTTTCTACCTGCTCGAGGACTTCGCGGGTTACGGTGCGACCGTACTCGACACGCGATGACAGGCATGGGGAGGCGGGACGATCCCAGAGCGGGTAACCGGCAGCCTTGGAGAGAGCGCGGATTTCCGCTTTGTTGAGCCCAACCTCAGCGAGGGGAGCGAGCACGGAATGCTGCTCGGCAGCGCGCTGGCCGGGGCGGAAGTCCCGAGTGTCGTCAGCGTTCATACCGTAGGCGATACGGGCAAAGCCGAGCTTCGGGCCCAGAGCTTCCATTGTGGCAAAGAGTTCATCCTTGCAGTGAAAGCACCGGTTGGCATCATTGCGCTGGTACTCAGGGCGCTCCAACTCCTTGGTTTCAATGACCTTGAGCGGCATCCCCTGCACGTTGGCAAAGCTGCATGCCTGCTCGAGGTCACGTCGTGCCAGGCTCGGCGAGTCGGCCAGAACAGCTAGCATGGCGGCGCCCAGGACACGGTACGCAGTGGCTGCCAGGAATGCGGAGTCGACGCCGCCTGAATAGGCGACCATGACGCTACCCAATCGCCGGAGTCGCGCTTCCAGGGCGAGCAGCTTGGAGGTAGCGTCTTCCGGGCCGGCAAGTGCGCTTTCCGCGACATTCGGGGCCTGATCGAGTTCCGGTAGATTCGTGGGTGCGCTCGCAGCCATACCGGGAATTATAGCTCTGTAGTGTTCAACCAGGGACGCCGTTGTCACGGAGTTGCCGAGCCCCGAGTTGGGACGGTCCAATTTCAAACAGGGAATCGGCAAATGCTTTGGGACCAACCCTCTGGCATTTGGAAGGCGTCCACTGACCGCAGATCAATTCCGTCGTTGCGCGGGCCTGGCCATCTCATTCAATGAGATTGAATACAATAGCTACCAGGGCACAGATAGTTATTTGATAAATCGAGGGGCTTGCTGTTTGATTGGGAGCCGGCGCCCGGTCGGTCTCTCGTCAAATTCAGGTGATCGCGTCAAAACTCACGATTGCTAGAAGGGCTAAGCAATTTCTGTTCAAATTTCGATGGATAAACGAACCCTTCACCTCTGGTTGGCTAATCCGAACGATGTTTTGGCGGAAGGAGTCGCGGAAGAGTGCGACCGGCTGCTGACAGAGGACGAGCGTGCTCGTTTGCAGGCCTTCAGATTTGAAAGGCTCCGACACGAGTATCTGACGACTCGCGCCCTGGTGCGTACCGCGCTGTCGCACTATCATCCGATTTCTCCCGAGGCCTGGCGTTTCACTTTGAACGCATACGGCAAGCCAACTGCTGACGCTGATTGCGCCATGCAGTTCAACTTGTCGAATTGCCCGGAACTTGTGGTTTGTCTGATTAGCCATGGAGCGGAAGTGGGCGTGGACGTGGAGCCATGGGCGCGAGCGAAAGAGATTGCCGAGGTTGCCCATACAGTGTTTTCGCCACTCGAGCTGGAACAACTCGAGACACTTTCCGGGCCGGAAAAAGGGGATCGCGGCGTGTCGTTGTGGACATTGAAGGAGGCCTACATCAAGGCGCGGGGCATGGGAGTTTCACTGCCGTTGAAGAAGATTTCCTTTGTCTTTGGTGGAGCGGAAGGAATTCACCTGGAACTGGATCCGTGTTTGAACGATGAGTCGGAACGTTGGCAATTCTGTCAGCTTGATCACGCGGGGCACCGCATTGCGATGATGGTGGAGAGGACGGCAGGGCCGGAGTTGGAGGTGCTGGAAATGCGACCTCTGCTGGCAGAGTCCACGAAGCTCTCTGATGGCGTGGTGCGATGGTATCCCTACTGCTGAACAGGGGATCATGGATGCGAAGGCGGCCGCGGCGAAAATGTTACGACGGCAGAAGAGGTTTGAGCTGCCTCACAAAGGTCTCGACGTAGGGGTCAAAGAGCATTGACATGTGACCTGTATCGATGTCATGAATCTCCAGGCCGCCTCCCGCAAGTTGACTCCATCCAAGGGTCGGGTCCTCGCGCTTGCCAAGCACCTCAGGACCGCGATCCACTGCCCGCATGAGCGTGATCTTGCCTCCGTAAGGATGGAAGGTGTAGCGGGTCAAGGCTTGCTTGTGAGCCTCCTCCATTTGGAAATAATGAAGGTGAACAGGGAGTTGACGACGCACGAGCCGATGCGATGCGCAAGCTAGGAGCCTAAATTGGCGAAGCAGATTGTCGCCCCAGTACACTCTCTTGACCGCGGTCTTTTTCTTGAGAAAGGCAATTCCTTGTCTTCGCAGGCCGGCGAGGAAGCCCGCAGCCCGCTCTATGGCATCTACGCGCTGTTCGTTGCCAGGAATTGCGGTGTCAAATAATACAAGCAATCTTGGCTCCGCGCCTCGCGCATAAAGCTGCCTCGCCATCTCAAATGCAACGAGTCCACCAAAGGATGCTCCTCCGATGAGATAAGGGCCTTGAGGAAAGAAGGACTGCATTTCTTTGACGTACGTGGATGCAAGTTCCTCGATGCTGGTTTGGCGAATATCCGTCTGAGAGATAAGTGGAGATTGGAACGCGTAGAAAGGTTGGTTGGATCCGAGAGCCCTGGCTAACTGCTCATAGCAGATGACGTCTCCCCCTACTGCATGGACGCAGAAGAGAGGCGTGCGGGAACCGTTCGGTTGAATGGGTACAAGGGTGGACCACGCTTTCGGTTCCGAGGTTGCCGGCAGCTTTGACTTACGAACAACTTCAGCAAGTTTACTAACGGTGCGCGCCTCAAAGAACCTGTCCAGAAACTAAGGGGATCGGCGCAGGAGCATGTGGGCGAATGCGATATGGATCATGGATTCTGTCGAGGTATGACGAAGTTCGTAGTCTTTGCTGAGACGGCGTGACCAGTTGAGCCATGCGAAGGTGCGTTCGACGATCCAGCGCTTGGGCAGCACTCGAAACAGGTGTTGTTCGTTGCGTTTTACGATTTCGACGGAGTAGCCGAACATATCTTTGGCCCAGTCGATCAGCTTGCCTGTGTAGCCGCCATCAGCCAAGACAGTGGTGATCGAGTCGAAGCGGCAGAACAGGCGCATCAGCACGGCACGGGGCGCCACACGGTCCTGGATTCCTGCTGAATGCACGATCACCGCCAGCAAGTTGCCTTGCGTGTCTACTGCGATGTGCCGCTTGCGCCCCTTGATTTTCTTCCCCGCGTCGTAACCGCGCCGCCCCCTTTTAGGGTCGTCTTGGCCGACTGCGAATCGATAATCGCCACGGTGGGCGTGGCGTTTCGTCCGCCTGCCTTGCGGCCCTGTTCGCGAAGCGTCTGTCCTATGTGCTCCCACACGCCGCTGTCGCGCCAGGCACGAAAATGTTCATGAACTGTCTTTCAGGGAGGAAAATCGCTCGCTAGCTGACGCCCCTGACAACCGGTCTTCACCACATACAGCAGTGCATCCACCACCCTGCGCTGCTCATACTTAGCCGCTCGGCCTCCAGCGTGACGCTCACCTCGCGGTTCGTTCAGCAACGGCCATAACCTGGACCACTGCCTATCCGTCAAATCGCTCGGATACATGACATTACGCTATCGCCCGCAGAGCTCTCCGCATATTCCTTCCATGTTCCTTGGCTAGTTTCTGGACAGGTTCTTAGAGAATTCTCCGCTATGAGCGCGGCGGTTGTACCGGAGTTTCAGGGCCAGGATTGCAAGAGCGAAGGCGAGTGTGACGACATTCGCCGCGATGATGGGCACGGAACCGATACCGAGGCCATAGATGAGCCAAGAGGCCACCCCAAAGCTGAAGAGCAGAAAGGTGGACAGAGAGATGTCGTTGGCACTTTTGCGACGCCATACGCGGATCAGTTGCGGCAGAAAGGCGATGGTGGTGCCTGCGGCGCCGATGGAACCGAAGACGTTAATGATCCAAGGGGGAAAGAAGCTGAAGGCATGCATTTTATCGATTGCTCCAAAAGAACCAGGCGGCCATGGAAAAGCCGATAAAGATGACAAGGCCTCGAAGAACGGCCTGGGGAACGATGCGGGCGAAGCGCGCAGACGTGTAGCCCCCGACAGCGCAGGTGATCATGGCCAACAGGCAATAACGCCAGACGACCTGGCCATTGACCACAAAGAGGATGAAGGCAATGCCGTTTGCCATTGTGGTGGAAACTACTTTGAGAGCGTTGATCTCATTCAGGTTCTCGTAGCCAAAGAGCGAGAGCAAGGTGATCATGAGAAAGCCGGCGCCGGCGCCGAAGTAGCCGATGTAGAAGCAAACAAAGACGGTAGCAATGAAGACAGGCAGGCGACGTGGTGGATGGGCGAGGCCTCCTGCGATGGTTCCCTTGCGGCGTTCGAGCCAGCGGGAGACTGGGCCGCTGGCGGCAAAGATGGTGGCAGCCACCAACAGCAGCCACGGAACCATGTGGAGAAAGGTCAACTGTGGCGTGTGAAGGAGGACCAGGGCGCCGGCTGTCCCGCCGAGCAGGCCGGCGAGGCCCATGGGCAAGGCGAGACGCATGTTTTTCCTGATGTCGTCGCGGTATGCGGCGATTGAGGTGAGCTGGCCCGGCCACAAGGCGACGGTGTTGGTGGCATTGGCCTGCACAGGCAACATCTTCATGTTCAACATTGCGGGAAAAAGGAGAAAGGAGCCGCCGCCGGCCACGGCGTTGAGCACACCGGCGATAAATGCCGCTACAGTGAGCCAGAGCCAATGCCAATCCATATATGTCGGGAGGCCGGAGAGATGGATCATCTGTCTCCAATTGTAGAAGGACGCTCCATGAGCCGACCGAAGAGGAGTGTCAGGAGTTGACTTAGAAGGATTCGGAGCGAGATTTTACGTTACTATAATCAGCCTCTGAACGAAGGCAGACGATTCTGTGCCATGCTGCCGAAGACAGCCAGAATCTGGTGCACGGCTGGAGAGGCTGGAGGTTTGCCGATGACAGAACACGCGAACACAAAACGTGAAGATCTTGCCCAAGCTGATTTTCTCTTCCCCCGAACCCGGCGTCATTTGATTGAATATGCGATACACACCCGCGATGCACGAGCAACCACAATGGGCACACCTGAACACAACGCGCTGATTGAGGCCATGAGGGAAAACTTTCCGGAGGTCTACGACTGGGACAGAAGACATCCGGCGAATGGTGCCCAGATTGGTGACCAGGCCGCTGGGAGTATGTGACCGGTGATGATGTAGTTCGGACAATCAGAGGTACCTGCCGCGCGATCGTCTGTGTTGGGTCCATGCAGCCCTAGTCTCCCCGTCCGGCGGTCAAGCCGCTGAAGTACAACATTTGAGCCAACCCACCCAAGAAGCCCCGGAACCTCAGCCGCCAGACAATGAGGCGGAGCTCTCGCTTAGATCAAGCTACATCCTCGTCAACGGCGACAGGCGAAGTCTGCGGAAAGTGATTCCGAGTTTAGGTTCATACATTTGTAAGTTATTGAAACTAAAATATATATATTAATGGCTAAAATATGAGCGCAAACGGCGCAGATTTTATGAATCATTTATGCTATAGCGTCATCAGAATATTTGAGCGGCCGGGACTTACCGTCCTGGCCCACATTTCAGAATCTATTAGGAGGAACACAATCATGGCAATCACTCGTTGGGACCCATTTCGAGAGGTTGTTGCATTGCAGAATCGAGTCAACTTCCTTTTCCGTGACCTGAACGACGGAGGCGACCCGGTGACTGCTGCCAGTTTTGTGCCGGCGGTCGACATCTATGAAGATGCGCAGAAGGTCGTGCTGAAGCTTGAAGTTCCGGGTATCGACGAAAAGGACCTGGATGTCCGCGTGGAAAACCACACATTGACAGTTAAGGGCGAGCGCAAGTTCGAGGCCGAGGAGAAGGAGCAAAACTTCCATCGCATTGAGCGGCGGTATGGGAGCTTCTTCCGCGCCTTCACGCTGCCGACGACGGTTGACACGGAAAACGTTGCAGCGAGCTACAATTCTGGGGTGCTGAAGTTGGAGCTGACGAAGAAGCCGGAAGCCCAGCCAAAGCAGATCAAGATCAATGTAGAGAAGGCGGCATAAGAAAAGCGGCCCCTAGCCTCTAGCTTCCAGCTTTTCCGGGACTGGTGGGGCGAAACGCAGTAGTTGGTTATGCCGGGCGGCGGGTCTAAATCTGCTCGCCCGGCGTTGTTCTTGTGCACCATTCAAGAAAAATACAAATCAGTCTAATCGAGTGCTGCAATGAGGCGACTGGCGAGAGCATGCTAGGAGCTAGAGGCTAGCAGCCAGGAGCTTGAAAACATGGCAATTCGCTGGGAAAAACTTACTGTCAAGTCGCAGCAGGCGATGGCGCAGGCGCAGGGGCGGGCCGTAGAGCTTGGTAACCCCGAGGTTCAACCTGTGCATTTGCTACTGGCGCTGATTGAGGATCGCGAAGGCGTTATCCCCTCAGTGTTGGGAAAGATCGGTGTGCCCACGGAGCGGCTGGAGCACGAACTGCACGCGATCGAGGAGAAACTGCCTCGTGTTGCGGGATCTGCGAGCCAGCCGGGAGTGAGCCAGGCGCTGAACAAGGTGCTCGACCAGGCGTTTCGCGAAGCTGTGAACTTCAAGGATGAGTATGTTTCAACCGAGCACTTGCTGCTGGGCGCGGCGCGTTTGAAGAGCGACGGGTCACGCGACGCACTGGTGGCGCTCGGCGCAACCTACGAGGCGATTCTGCAGGCGCTGACGGCGGTTCGCGGATCGCAGCGGGTAACGGACCAGAATCCCGAAGGGAAGTTCCAGGCACTGGAGAAGTACGCCAAGGACTTGACGGAGCTGGCGCGGCGCGGCAAGCTGGACCCGGTGATCGGCCGCGACGAGGAGATTCGTCGCGTGATCCAGGTGCTGAGCCGGCGAACAAAGAACAATCCTGTGCTGATTGGCGAGCCGGGCGTGGGCAAGACGGCCATTGTGGAGGGGCTCGCGCGGCGCATTGTCTCGGGTGACGTGCCGGAGAGCTTGCGTGACAAGCGAGTAATTTCTCTGGATCTTGGATCGATGCTTGCTGGTGCGAAGTATCGCGGCGAGTTTGAGGACAGGCTCAAGGCGGTGCTGAAGGAAATTGAAGAATCGAACGGCGCAGTTGTGCTGTTTATCGATGAATTGCACACGCTTGTTGGCGCGGGTGCTGCCGAAGGCGCGATTGACGCCAGCAACATGCTGAAGCCGGCTCTGGCACGGGGAGAGTTGCGCGCGATTGGCGCCACTACATTGAATGAGTACCGCAAGTACATTGAGAAGGACGCGGCGCTGGAGCGGCGTTTCCAGATCGTCTACGTCGGGGAGCCGAACGTTGAGGATACAATCGCGATTCTGCGCGGGCTGAAGGATCGCTACGAGGCGCATCACAACGTGCGCATCAAGGACTCGGCGATTGTGGCGGCGGCAACGCTGTCGCATCGCTATATCAGCGACAGATTTCTGCCAGACAAGGCTATCGACCTGGTGGATGAGGCTGCGGCTTCGCTGGCGATTCAGATTGGCTCGGTGCCGACGGAGATCGATCAGTTGGAGCGTGAGAAGACGTCGCTCGATATTGAGCGCGAAGCTCTGAAGCGCGAGACTGATGCGAACAGCGTTGCGCGCCGAGACGAAGTGGAACGCGAGGCAGCTGCACTGACTGAAAAGATCACTGCGCTGCGTGCGCGCTGGACGAAAGAGCGTGAGGCGATCAGCCGGATAAGCGAATTGAAGAAAAAGATCGAGGCGCTGCGCTTTGAGGCGGAGGAACAGACGCGTAAGGGACAGCTGGAACGCGCCGCGCAAATCCAATATGGCGAACTGCCGAAGCTTGACGCGGAACTGATCAAGTTGAGCGCCGCGCAAGACGGGAACGCGGGCGTTGCACGCATGTTGAAGGAAGAGGTTGACGAGGAGGACATTGCCAGGATCGTGAGCAAGTGGACGGGGATTCCCGTTTCGCGGATGCTGGAGGGCGAGGTCAAGAAGCTGGTAGAGATGGAGACACGGCTTCGTGAGCGTGTGGTTGGGCAGGATGCGGCGCTGACCGTAGTGGCCAATGCGATTCGGCGCTCCAGAGCGGGATTGAGCGATCCACGACGGCCGATCGGTTCGTTCATCTTTCTGGGACCGACAGGCGTTGGAAAGACGGAAACAGCACGCGCGCTGGCAGAGTTTCTGTTTGACGATGAACAGGCGATGGTTCGCATCGACATGAGCGAGTACATGGAGAAGCACGCCGTTGCACGACTGATTGGCGCGCCGCCAGGGTACGTGGGTTACGACGAGGGTGGGCAGTTGACCGAGGCGGTGCATCGCAGGCCATACGCAGTTATTCTGTTCGACGAGATCGAGAAAGCCCACCCGGATGTGTTCAACATTTTGTTGCAGGTAATGGACGACGGGCGGTTGACCGATGCGAAGGGCAGGACTGTTGATTTCAAGAACACAGTGCTGATCATGACGTCGAATTTGGGCGCTGCGCTGCTGACTGGCGACACGCTGAAGACCGAGCATGATTACGACATGGCTCGTGAGTCAGTAATGCGGGTGTTGCGAGAACACTTCAGGCCGGAGTTTCTGAACCGCGTGGACGACACGGTGATTTTCCATTCGCTGGGACATGCGCAGATGGCGCACATCCTTGAACTCAGGCTGAACGAGGTGCGCAAGCTGCTGGAAGACCGGCAGATTTCTCTGGAACTGACGGAGCCGGCGCGGCAATTGATTCTGACCTCAGGATCGGATGCGGCATATGGTGCGCGTCCGTTAAAGAGGGCGCTGCAACGAATGGTGCAGGACCCGCTGGCCATCAAAATTTTGAATGGCGAGGTGCTGCATGGGGCGCATGTGCGGATCGATGTGGATCGTAAATCCAATCAGCTGCACTTTGAGCCGATGGGCCGAGAGGCGATGGCTTAACCACCTGCATTGGGGCAGACGGCGCGTACATGGCAAGGTGAAGAGGCTCCGCGATGCGGGGCTTTTTCATTCTGGGGGTTAGCAACAAAATTTCTACGGAATGAAGAATACCGGTGTCAACCCACTGAAGCGGCAGGAGCGATCGCAGCGGGCGCCGGATCCTTCTGGCGCAGGAAATACGCGAGAAGCAGCGATCCGCCGAGGAAGCCGACCACGGCATCGATTGCGGGCAAACCCCGTGTTCCCCAACGTCCGTAGCCGATGCCGTCGACCGCAATCATGTAGACGACGGGAACATTGCCCATGGAATTGATGATCGAGTAGCGCGCGCTGCCGCTCTTTCCCGAGTCCCCAAGAAACTCGAGCACGACAGCAGTGAACATGGCATAGCATGTGCCGATGGTGAACAGGTAAAGTGTGGCTCCGATGAAGTAAGTTGACGGCCGCAGGGACCCAAGCCATAAAACGGCGAGCGTGAGTTCGTTAATCAGGCATACCAAAATATATCCGACCGAGGCTCGCACCCTTATCGGGATCAGATTGGCGGCGAGTGCGCCGAGAGCGGTGAGAGCCGAACCGGCAAGTCCGTTCATCCACGCCACCTGTTGTCCACTGACGTGGTAATCCGTCGCCAAACCGGGCAACAACCCGATGGCTGCGCCACTGCCCATGGGGAACAATACGACCAACGTATACGGCAACGCCTTCCAACAGAAGAAGGTGCCTCTAAATTCACGACCGATACGCTTGAAGACCTCGCCCGCGGTTTCTGCTGTCAGCACATCCTGTTTTGGCGCGGCGAGAGCGACGAGCGAAGGCAAAGCGATCATGGCTGCGATCACCCATCCGAGATGTCCGAGATTCATGCGCTCCGCGAGGGTTGCCACGACGTATATTCCCGCTGCCCCGAAGGCCAGCGATCCGCCTTGGTAGAAGGTACTGGCACGCCGCCGGACTGCCTCACTGCGCAAAGAGCCCATGATGCCGCCGCAGGATGCCACAACCAACTGCGCAAAGCATGCGCTGAGAAAGAGTAGAGAGACTGCGGTTGGCGAAGCGAGGCTTCGGATCTGGAACACGATGACCAAGCCAATTGCAGCAGCGGTGGCAGCCAGCATCAACCAGGTGCGCCGGCGTATCCAGAAGTCCGTGACCGGGCTCCAGAGAAAATAGATGGTCTGCGGCAAGTTGAGCAGTGAAATGATGCTGGCGCTTCGGGCCATGTCGACGCCCTGCTTGGACAGCAGGAACGACAGGCCTCCACTGATGACGCCGTTCGAGAGCACGGCCATCGGGATGATCAGCAGCGCGAAGACCCAGGGCCGCTCCTTGGTGGTGCCGGGAAACTTCAAAAAGCCCGCCAAATAAATCCCCCCCTGGTAGGTTGTATGCCGGAAAGTGCTAGTGTAGCGCAGGAAACGCGGGCCCGTGCTTTTCTTCCAGTGCTGATTTCGGCAATGGAGACTACTGACGCAACTCAACAAGTGTTGCGCCCTGGCCGCCTTCATTTTGTGGGGCCTCAGTGAGCGTGGCTACGTGAGGATGGCTCTTCAGGAACTCGCGGACGCCGCGGCGGAGGATACCGGCGCCGTGTCCGTGGATGACGCGGACACGGGGCAGGCCGGCGAGGAAGGCCCGGTCCAAATACTTTTCCAGCTCACTCGTGGCTTCGTCGACTGTACGACCGATGAGGTTGATCTCCATGCGCATGTCGTCGGTGTTGGCGCTGGAGACGGTGACATGAACATTCTTCTGACTGCGGGCGGCAGCCAAAGGGTCGGCTCTTTCAATAGGGCGAATCTCCGCTGGGCGCAGGACTTCTGCGATGTCGTCGCGTTTGACGCGCATTTTGATGGGGCCGAGGGCGACTTCAAAGAGATCCTTTTCCACTTCACGCTGGATCGTCGCAACTTTGTGCAGCGACTTGAGGCGCACCTGATCGCCTTCGGCGACATGGCGGACAATATGGGGCTGCGCATTTGTGTCGCCTTGATCCGCGCCGGTGCGATGGGCAACGACGGTCTGGTTGAAGCTCTCCTGAAACTCGCGGCGCAGGCGAGCCATGCGGCGCTCGGCTTCCTTAGACAGCTTTTGTTGGGCGGCGCGATCTTCGATGGCGCGGACAGTCTCACGCATCTGGAATTCGAAGTCTTTGAGGAGCGAGGCCAGCTTTGATTCAAGGTCGCGGGTGCGGTTGCGCAACTCGACGTCGCCCTCGCGGGCGAGCTTGGCGCGCTCCTGGTTAAGCGCGTATTGCTGCTCGCGAGCAGCTTTGCGGTCGGCCTCGAGCTGGGTCAGCTCGTTATGGAGGCGGTCAAGGAAACGGGCGATATCGACCTGCTGCGAACCGAGACGCTGGCGGGCAGCGGCGACGATGCTGGCATTGAGGCCTAGGCGCTCCGCGGTCTGAATGCCTGCTGACGCGCCGGGAACCCCGAGCCTGAGTTGGTAATTCGGCGCGAGCGTGACTTCATCCATGCCTGCGGCGGCGTTGAGAACGCCGGGAGTGTTGGCGGCATACACCTTGAGTGAGGTGTGATGAGTGGAGATGAGGGACCAGGCGCCCGCCGTGAGAAAGTGGCTGGCGATGGCCACAGCGAGTGCCGAACCTTCCTCGGGATCTGTGGAGGAGCCAAGTTCGTCAAGGAGCACGAGGGACTGCTTGCCGGCAAGGCGAGAAAGGCGGTCGAGATTGGTGATGTGCGCGGAGAAAGTGGAGAGAGCAGCCTCAATGGATTGCGCGTCGCCGATGTCGGCCAGGAAGGCCGTGAAGACAGGAAAGGTGGCTGCCGTGGATGATACGGGCAGACCGGCCTGGGCCATCATGGCAAGCAGTGCGGTGGTTTTGAGCGTGACGGTTTTGCCGCCGGTGTTGGGGCCACTGATGATCAGTTGGCGGGCTTCGGCAGTGAGCTCAAGAGTGAGCGGGACGATGTGGCCCCCGGTGGTGCGAAGGCGCTTTTCGAGTAGCGGGTGGCGAGCGGCTTCAAGGCGGACGAGATCGGGAGCGATGGTTGGGGCGACACAATCGTAATCCCGTGCAAAGCGCGCGCGCGCTTGCAAGCTATCGACGAGTGCAAGAACGCGCGCGCCTTCGACGAGGGCTTGAGCATAGTCGCCAACCATGTTGGTTAGCGTGACAAAGATGCGGTGAATTTCAGCTTGCTCTTCTTCAATGAGGCGAACCAGCTCGTTGTTCTTCTCAATGGTTTCGAGCGGTTCGACGAAGACTGTCTGGCCGGAGGAACTGGCGCCGTGGACAACGCCTGAGACACGCCGCTTCAACTCCGAGCGGACAGGAATCACGAATCGGTCGCCACGGATGGTGATGAGGTCTTCCTGGGTAGAGCCGTCGGAAGAGAGCTTGCGGAGGGCAGCGCGCAGGCTTTCTTCGATGAGGCGCTGCTGACGCTCCTGCTCGCGGCGAATGCGGCCAAGTTCGGGAGAGGCGTCATCAGCAAGAGTACCGTCAGGCTGAATCTTGCGCTCGATGGATTCTGCTAACGGGCGAAGACTGGTTGTGAGGGCCACGGATAGCGTTGAGAGGCCTGAGAGCTTGCCGGCAAGACGGGCGGGCGGCGATTGGAGCAGGGATTGCCAGGAGGCTACGTCGTTGGCGAGCCGTGCGACGGCCTGGAGTTCGTTGGCTTCGAGCGCGGCGCCGGGAATTTGCGCTTTGGCGGCCAACTGGGTGGGGTCGAAGAGGCCACCGAGCAGGATGGAGACCTGCTCGGCAAGAATGAGGCGGAGTTCTGCAGTGAGCCGATGCTGGTGGGTGATCCAAGCCTCGTCGGTGGACGGGCGGAGGTCGAGAATTGCGTGCCGGCCGACCGGAGATGAGGAAAAGCCGGCGATGAGGGTCAGCAGCGGCTCCCACTCGAGAGCGGCAAAGTCGGCGTGTTCGACCGGTGACGGAATGGGATCGAGGAGGGACATGTCGTCCAGGAACTATAGTAGCGTTCCGGGAGAGATCGGGCGCAATCAGGGGATCGTCTTAAGAAGCTGATCCCAACGTCGTTGACCCGGATGGGGTGCTTGAGGGAGGCGTGGAAGCAGGAGCGCTGGCCGAGCTTTCGCTGGCTGCGGAAGGGGCTTTCGATTCTGTCGAAGGGGCTTTCGATTCTGTCGAAGGGGCGCTGGAGCCTGCAACTTTGCCGGAATCAGAGCCGGTTCCGGACGAGGCCTCGGAGGCAGGCGCAGAACTCTTGGAGGCGTAGTCGTTTACGTACCAGCCGGCACCCTTGAAGTTGAGGCGGGGAGCGGTGAGGGGACGCTCAAGCAGTCCGTGACACTTGGGACATTCGCTCTCAGGCTCGGCGGAGAAGTTCTGGATTTTTTCAAATTTGTGTCCGCACTGGGTGCAGCGATAGGCATACAACGGCAAGGCTCTTATCCCTCCGGGGAAAATACCCCCACAATGCCTATTGTATCGGCAGGGCGGCACAGCCACGCAATGCGAGCCGCCCTGATTTGAATTGCCAGGCCCAACCAGGACTTTAGTGGACGGCGATGAGGACGGAGGCCGAGTGGTCTTCCCATTCGAGGGTGAGCTTGCCGGTGGTGCCGCCGAGACCGGCAAGGGTGTATTTCAGGTTCTCAACCATCGCCACCGGTTTGCTCATCTTCATCTTGGTGCTGCCCAGATCCTGGGTCTTGTCATAGCGGAGGCCCCATTCGCCCGTTTGCTTGCTCACGATGAGAACCCAGTTGTCGGGATCGGAGATGTCGACGAAGAGGGTGTAGTCCCCCTTGGGAACGGCCAAGTCGCCAATTGTGATGTCAGCGTCAGTGTGCAGGCTGGTGGCAGAGTTGGCTCCGGCGCGCCAGACAGGGTAGTGGGGATCTTTGCTGATGAGGCCGTCTTTGGAGAAGATGTGCCCCTCGCGGCCCTTGACTCCAGGCGAACTGTACTTGATGGTGATGGTCTTGCCGGCGATGGTAGCCGACTCAGTGGCGGGAGGACTGGCAGCCGGCTTCTGCTGGGCAAATACGGCAGTGGCGGCGACGAGAAGCCCAGTACAGACCAAAAGATGCTTCATGGCGATATCTCTCCTGTGGGCGGAGCCCCTTTGGTGGTTGGACGGCCCCGACCGGATGATTGTCGCACCGCGCAGGCCAGTTGGGAAACTGGAGCGATGAGGCTGTTATGATGCGGCGCAAGGAAGATACATGGCTGAGGCTTCAAATTCGACGTCGCCTGGGGCAAGATTTCGCGCTGCCATGCTGCAGGAAAAGCCGCTGCAGGTGGCGGGAGCAATCAACGCCTACACGGCGACGATGGCCGAGGCGACGGGGTTCCGGGCGCTCTATCTCTCTGGCGGCGGCGTGGCGGCCAACTCGCTGGGGATGCCCGACCTGGGAATCAGCACCATGGAAGACGTGCTGACCGACGTGAGGCGCATTACCGACGCGACGACCTTGCCGTTGTTGGTGGATATCGACACGGGCTGGGGCGGGGCATTCAACATTGCGCGGACCATACGGTCGATGGCGAAGGCGGGCGCGGCGGCGGTTCACATTGAAGACCAGGTGGGCGCCAAGCGCTGCGGCCATCGGCCAGGCAAAGAACTGGTTGCGGCAAGCGAGATGGTGGACCGTATCAAGGCTGCAGTAGACGCGCGAACCGATGAAGAATTTGTGGTGATGGCGCGGACCGATGCGCTGGCGACCGAAGGGTTGGCGGCGGCGGTTGAGCGAGCGCAGGCTTATGTAGTCGCGGGCGCGAACATGATTTTTGCCGAGGCGGTGACTGAGCTGGGCGTGTATGCAGAGTTCCGCAAGGCTGTAGGTGTGCCAATTCTGGCCAACATCACGGAGTTTGGGCAGACGCCTCTGTTTACGCGGGAGGAGCTTGCGGCGGCGGGCGTGGACATCATTCTCTATTGCTGCGCCGCTTACAGGGCGATGAATGCGGCGGCGCTGAAGGTGTATGAGACGATTCGCGCGGAGGGAACGCAAGAGAGCGTGGTTCCGATGATGCAAACGCGCGCCGATCTCTACAAATACCTGGACTATTACACGTATGAAAAAAGGCTGGATGATCTGTTCGCCAAGGGCAACGGCGAAGAGTAGACATTCTGGATAATCATCAGATACGTTGATGCTCACGGAGAACAACAGATGAGCGAGCATTCCCCTTCCCCAACTGCCTTTAAACCCAAGAAGTCGGTTGCGCTATCGGGCACGCCGGCGGGCAATACCGCGCTTTGCACGGTGGGGCATAGCGGCAACGACTTGCATTACCGCGGATACGACATCAAGGACCTGGCCGCGCATTGCGAGTTTGAGGAAGTGGCGCACCTGCTGGTGCATGGCAGGCTGCCCAATGCAGAGGAACTGGCCGGGTACAAGTCACGGCTGCGGCCTTTGCGCAGCTTGCCGGCGGCGGTGAAACAGGCGCTGGAGTTGCTGCCTCCGTCGACGCACCCAATGGACGTGCTCAGAACTGGAGTCTCGGTGCTGGGCTGCGTGCTGCCGGAAGCGCTAGACCATGGCGATGCGGGGGCGCGGGCTATTGCAGATGCGCTGCTGGCATCGCTAAGCTCGATGCTGCTGTACTGGCACCACTATGCGCGCAATGGGCGGCGGATTGAGGTGGAAGCTTTCAACGACTCGATTGCGGCGCATTTTCTGCACTTGCTGCATGGGGAAGAACCTGGGCCGGAGTGGACTCGGGCAATGCAGACATCTTTGATTCTGTATGCGGAGCACGAGTTCAACGCGTCCACATTCACGGCGCGGGTGATTGCGGGAACGGGGTCGGATTTGTATTCCGCAATCTCCGGGGCGATTGGAGCGCTCAAAGGTCCGAAACATGGCGGGGCAAACGAGGTGGCGCTGGAGATTCAGGAGCGCTACGGCTCGCCTGATGAAGCGGAGGCGGATATTCGCCGTCGAGTTGCGGAGCGCGAGGTCGTGATCGGGTTCGGCCATCCGGTTTACACCATCAGCGATCCGCGCAGCGACATTGTAAAGGAAGTGGCTCGCAGGCTGGCGTCGGGAAGTGGCGATATGCGATTGTTCTCGGTTGCCAATCGTATCGAGAGCGTGATGCACGATGCTAAGAGGATGTTTCCTAACCTGGATTGGTACAGCGCGGTTGCCTATCACCAGATGGGGATTCCGATCGATCTGTTTACGCCGTTGTTTGTGATTGCGCGGACCGCGGGATGGTGTGCACACGTGATTGAGCAGAGGCAGGATGGGAAAATCATTCGTCCGTCGGCGAATTACACAGGGCCAGAGAACCTGGTGTTTGTGCCGCTGGAAGATCGCGCTTGATGAAGGAGATTGATTGTCTTCGCATATCAGTAATGAGCGTCCGGCGCCGGACAAGGTCCTAACAGACATTGCCGATTATGCGCTTGGCTATGAGATTGACAGTGAACTTGCATACACAACGGCGCGATATTGCCTGCTTGACACGCTGGGATGCGGGCTAGAGGCGCTGGACTATCCAGCATGTACCAAGCTGCTGGGGCCGATTGTGGCGGGGACGGTTGTGCCGCATGGAGCGATGGTTCCGGGCACTGCGTTTCAACTCGATCCGGTACAGGCGGCATTCAATATTGGCTCGATGATTCGCTGGCTGGACTTCAACGACACGTGGCTGGCGGCGGAGTGGGGACATCCGAGCGATAACCTGGGCGGCATTCTGGCCACAGCGGATTGGCTTTCGCGCACGGCGGTTGCAGAAGGCAGACCGCCTTTGGTGATGCGCGACGTGTTGACGGCGATGATCAAGGCGCACGAGATTCAGGGGTGCATCGCTCTCGAAAACTCATTCAATAAGGTAGGACTGGATCACGTTGTGCTGGTGAAGGTGGCGTCGACTGCCGTTGTGAGCCAGTTGCTGGGACTGACGCGCGAGCAGACGATTGCCGCTGTTTCTCTGGCATGGGTAGATGGGCAGAGCCTGCGCACGTACCGACACGCGCCGAACACGGGATCGCGCAAGAGCTGGGCCGCGGGCGACGCGACGAGCCGTGCGGTGCGGCTGGCGCTGATGGCGAAGGCAGGCGAGATGGGCTACCCTTCCGCGCTGACAGCGAAGACCTGGGGATTCTACGACGTTTCGTTCAAGGGGCAGCCGTTCCAGTTCCAGCGGAGCTATGGAAGTTACGTCATGGAGAACGTTCTGTTCAAGATCAGCTATCCGGCGGAGTTCCATGCGCAGACGGCGGTAGAGGCCGCCATGGCGCTGCGCGCGAGGCTTGGTAGCCTGGGCAAATCGGCGGACGATATTCGCGCGATCACGATTCGCACGCACGAGGCTTGCTTGCGCATTATTGACAAGAAGGGGCCACTGGCAAACCCCGCGGACCGCGACCATTGCGTGCAATACATGATCGCGATTCCGCTGCTGTTTGGAAGGCTCACTGCGGCGGACTACGAGGACGAAGTAGCTGCCGACTCTAGCATTGATTCGTTGCGGGCGAAGGTGCGATGCGTCGAGGAACCGTCGTTCACGGCGGATTATCACGACCCGGAGAAGCGCTCGATTGCCAACTCTTTGCATCTGGAATTGAATGACGGGACGGTGCTACAGGAGACGGTTGAGTATCCGATTGGGCACAAGCGAAGGCGCGAGGAGGGCTTGCCTCAGCTGGTGGAAAAGTTCAAGACGAACCTGCGGCGGCGCTACGTTGAGGGTCGCCGAGGAAGGATTCTTGAGGCGTCGCTGGATCAAGAGCGGCTGGAAGCGATGCCGGTGAATCAATACCTGGATCTGTACGCGGTATAGCACTGGGCCAGCGCAGCGGAGGGTGCGGTATACTCCAGACGCAACAGAAGCACGGAGGTTTTACGATGCGTTTAGATGCAATTTTGAAGTTGGCGGCGGCTGGGGTGATGGCCGGGGCGGTTTTGACGGTTCCTGCAGCAATGAACGCTCAGGGAACAGATACAGTTCTCAAGCCGGCGGACACGCAAAAGCTGTTGCCGGCGGGCGTATTTTATCGCGGGCAGTCGGCACCAACGCAACTAAGGAATTCCGGCGGCGTGAAGTTTGCCGATGGCTTCTATGTGCTGGCAACACTGGTAGATACGAGCGGCTACTCGACCGATTTGCAGGTGAAGTATCAGGCATATTTCATCACCGAGGTTCCAATCAAGGTGGGTGGCCAGAACCTGGCAGCGGGCATCTACGGTGTGGGCTTTGTGGGCGATAAGTTCCTGGTAACCGATGTGGGCGGGCACGACGTGCTGACCGCGAACACGGCTGAGGATCCGGAACTGAAAAGGCCGATGCCTCTGCAAGTGATGGCGGATGCGGGTGGCGGATTCAGGCTCTATGCCGGACGCAAGTATGTGAGCTTCAGCCGGTAGGAACTACAGTCCATAGTGGTCAATGGGCGGAGGGCGAACTCCTCGAATGACCATTTCCGCCCTTCGGTTCAACTTGAGGGTCGAGGCGTTGGCGCGATAAACTGCAGGCTGAATCTTCGACTCGGATTCAGACCTTATCCGCACACGGATTTTGGAGCAATCAGATGCCGCTTCAACTGACAGTGAACAACGTAGTCAAGTCGGTGGATGTGTCGCCAGACACGCCGCTGTTGTGGGTACTGCGCGATGTGCTGGACCTGAAGGGCGCCAAGTTCGGATGCGGAATGGGCATCTGCGGCGCATGCACGGTGTTGGTGGAAGGACGCGCGGTGCGCTCGTGCACTACGCCGGTGAGCGCCGCGGTGGGCCTTCCAATCACCACCATCGAGGGGCTGTCGCCGGACGGCCTGCATCCCGTGCAGGTGGCATGGGAGAAGCTGGACGTGCCGCAATGCGGCTACTGCCAGGCTGGCCAGATCATGGCGGCCACGGCGCTACTGGCGAGCACGCCTCATCCCACGGACGCGGAGATTGATGCGGCCATGAGCGGCAACCTTTGCCGTTGCGGGACGTATCCCCGAATTCGCCAGGCGATTCACGAAGCCGCTGGCACAGTTGCCACCACCAACAGCTAGAAGGGAGGCTCGAATCATGCGCATCGATCGCAGATCATTTCTCCAACTGAGCGCCCTTGCAGGCGGAGGACTCACTCTGGGTCTTTATCGGACGCCACTTGCGGCAGCTCAAAGGCCAGGTGCGCCGCCCGACCTGACGCCGCAGACCTTCATCAAGATTGCTCCGGATGGCGTGGTAACCATCATGGCGCGTGCTTCAGAGTCAGGTCAGGGCATGCGCAACATGCTGCCCATGCTGATTGCGGAAGAACTGGACGTGGATTGGAAAGACGTCCATGTGCAGCAGGCCGAATTGAACGAAAAGATCTACGGCGGGCAGTTTTCCGGGGGATCCGCGAACACGCCACAAGGTTGGGAACCGATGCGCCGCGTGGGTGCAGCCGGGCGCATGTTGCTGATTACTGCTGCCGCGCAGACTTGGGGAGTGCCAGAAGCCGAGTGCACAACGCAATCCGGCCGTGTGATCCATGCCGGTTCAGGGCGCTCGCTCGGTTATGGAGAGCTGGCCGACAAGGCGGCAGCTCTGCCCCCGCCCGCGCTGGGCAGCGTGAAGCTGAAAGACCCGAAGGATTATCACATCATCGGCCACTCGCAGGCGGGAGTTGACACCCACGCAATTGTGACGGGCAAGCCGCTCTTCGGCATTGATGTGCAACTGCCGGGAATGTTGTATGCGACCATTGAAAAAGCTCCTGTTTTTGCCGGGAAGGTGAAGAGCGCAAACGTGGAGGAGGTGAAAGCTCTGCCGGGCGTGCGCCATGTGCTGGTGATTGACGGAGGGATCACTCCCGCCGCGTTCACGCCATGGGAGCCAGGCATGGAACCGGGCATTGCCGTTGTGGCAGACACCTGGTGGCAGGCACAAAAGGCTCGCAAACAGTTGAAGGTTGACTGGGACCTCGGCCCGGCAGCCACACAGAGCACCGAGGTCTTCAAAAAACGGGCGGAAGAGCTTTTGCAGGCGACGCCGGGAACTACGGTGCGCAAGTATGGCGACGTGGACGCGGCGCTGAAGGCCTCGGCAAAGGTAGTGGAAGCCACCTACCAGTATCCGTTTATTGCGCACGTAACGATGGAGCCACAGGGCGCCACTGTGCACTGGAAGGACGGCAAGTTGGAGATGTGGTCGACAAGTACGCTGCCTGTGGACGGGCGTGGCCTTGTCGCCAAGACGCTTGGCATCCAAGAGAGCGACATCACGACGCACATGGCGCGCTCAGGAGGGAGCTTTGGGCGTAGGCTGCAGAACGACTATGCCGTTGAAGCTGCCTGGATCGCCAAGCGCATTGACGCGCCAGTAAAGTTGCTGTGGAGCCGCGAAGATGACATTGCACACGACCCTTTCCGTCCAGGCGGAACGGTTGGCCTGAAAGCAGGGCTTGATGCGCAGGGCAAGATCACTTCATGGCGGCATCACCTGGTTACATTTGGCGATGCAAAGCATTCGGCTTCTGGCGGTGGCATTGGATCTGACACCTACCCCGCAGGTTTTCCTCCGGCTTACGCGCTCTACACCTCTGCGCAGCCGCTGATGCTGCGCGCTGGAGCGCTGCGCGCGCCCGGTGACAACGCCTACTGCTGGGTGGCGCAGTCCTTTCTTGACGAGGTGGCTCATGCGGCCGGCCGCGATCCGCTGGAGTTCCAACTGGAGTTGCTGAGCAACAAGAAGTCACCCTGGTCCGCGAGCGAGCGCGATGCCGTGGGTGACCATGAGCCGGTGGGCCAGTCCATTCTTATCCCGGAGCGATATAAAGGCGTGCTGGAGCTGGTTGCGGAAAAATCTGGTTGGGCGAATCGCCGCAAGGAACCTGGGCGCGGCATGGGAATTGCCGCCTGGTTCTGCCACCTGGGCTACTTTGCTGAAGTGGCGGATGTGAGCGTGGACAAGAACAACAAGGTTACCGTGCACAAGGTCTGGGCCGCTGGCGATGTGGGCAGCCAAATCATCAATCCGCAGGCAGCCGAGAGCATGGGATTCGGCGGCATCATGGAGGGGTTGGGGCACATGGGTCAGGAGATCACGCTGGTGGATGGCGTGATCCAGCAGTCGAATTTCCACAACCATCCCCTGATGCGGATGAGGCAAACGCCGAAGATGGAGGTTTATTGGCGCAAGACGGACTACGCGCCAACAGGTCTTGGTGAGCCGACGCTTCCGCCGATTCTGCCTGCGGTGGGCAACGCGATTTTCGCGGCCACCGGGAAGCGAGTTCGGACGCTTCCGCTGGCTCGGAGCGGGTTTAGCTGGGCTTGAGTTTGAGTTGCCCAAAGTCTCAGGAGCGAGACCTGGGGCACCCGCCGTTGACTCTGTTGCGTTCGCTCGTCAAAGCGGGCAGTGATTTTTTGCTGCTCGTATATACAGAATTCGCCCAATGTACTTAATCATCTGCAAGCTTGCTGAGCTTGATTTCGCGGCTTTGGCAGTGGGACGTTGGAGCCGGTCCGGGAGTGTCAGTCGTTTTGGGACTCCGCAGCTCAGCACCGAGTGACTTGCATCACGGTGTGCTGTTCAGACCTACATCGGGCGACCATCATTCAATAAAATGGATGACGCAGTTGCAAGAGAGAGAGGAATTGGACATGTATTCGCAAAAGACGAAATCTGCTTGCCTGATTTTGGCATCGGCATCCATTGCATTCATGGCACTAGGATGCAAGAAGCCACCGGTGGTGACTCTGGCATGCCAGGCCAGCCCACCATCTGTATTCGCGGGGGAGACGGTGACAGCGACCGCAACCGGTGGGTCGCTTGATACGAGAAAGAAGATCAATGTGATCTACGGCTGGTCAGGAGATGGAGCGACCGGCACCGCGACAACGGCCACCGTCAATACGTCCACGCTTGCGCCCGGGAACTATACGGTGAAGGCGTCCATCAAGGAAGGCAAGGCAGGCAAGGAAGGCCTGAAGCCAGGCCAGGCCGCCGAGTGCACAGCCAGCTACACGGTGAAGGAGTTCGAGCCACCGACAATTGGTTGCACGGCCAACCCAGGCACGGTGAAACCGGGTGATTCCAGCACCGTAGCCGCAACAGGTGCGAGCCCGCAGGGACGCCCGCTGACCTACAGCTTTTCCGCCGCAGCGGGCACGATCAGCGGCAACGGAAACACAGCCACCTTCTCCTCGACCGGCGCACCGACCGGGCCAGTGGGGATTACCTGCAACGTGGCCGACGACAAGAACCATACGGCAAGCGCCAACACAAGTGTGACGATTCTGGCACCTTACGTTCCTCCGATTCCGCACAGCGAGGCGCTCTCTTCAATCAGCTTTGAGAGAGACGCGAAGCGTCCGACCCGTGTAGACAACGAAGCCAAAGCGATGCTTGACGCTGTTGCCCTGAACCTGCAGAACAAGCCGGATGCCAAGCTGGTGATTGTTGGTGAAGCGACGGCAAAGGAAAAGATGCCACCGAAGCATGTTCACAAGCATGCGAAGGTGATTGACATCGCTGCCCAGCGGGCTGTGAACATCAAGGCTTACCTGGTGGGCGAGAAGGGCATTGATGCATCTCGCATTTCCGTTGCAACCGGCACTGCCGACAGCGCTGCTGCGGAAGAATACCTGGTTCCTGCGGGAGCCACCTTCTCGACCGATGTACAGGGAACGACGCCGGTGGATGAGTCCGCAGTGAAGCCGGAAGAGCGGAAGCCACTGCCAGAGCGGCATCACAAACACGTGGCCAAGGCAAATTAATCTGCCCAGCGACGCAAAGGATGTTTGTAAGGATTGAGAGGTTGACCGGGAAGCCGGTCAACCTTTTTTTTGTTGGCGCATGGAGGATGTGGGGGCAACGGAGCAGAGGCCTCCGCGGACCTTGCAGTCCACGTTCGGTTGTTATCTTGGATTTGTGATGAGTTTTGTGGCACGGCTGAAGCCGTGCCCTTTCAAAGCACGAAGAGCAAATGCTGGTACCCGCTACGGCGGGCAGGCTTGCGGCTCCCCACCCCAGCGACGAAGACCTGTCGCCGGGGCCCCGAACTCCGCTGAAGAGCGCTTCGCTCAGGTTGACTACCGCTGATTGGTTGCTCATGATGGCGGCCGTTTTTGATAGAACTGCCTTTTCGGACAGACTCGGCAGAATTCCAAATTGATAATGCGGCTCATTTTACGGACATACCCTTACCAAAGTTTGGCGCGTTCAGAAGCTTGCATATACCTGCAAACCTGCGCGCGCTAACCTGTGATCGAGTCAGGTAACCGAGAGCGCCGCGTCCGCGGTTGATTCCGGAGCGAGGGTGCTCGAGAACTTGACATCTGATGTTCGGCAGCCCGAATTTGGGCGATATTCGATCTGGATGAGACGGAGCCGGAACGATGGAGCGACAGGGCGCCGACAATCGGAGATATGCCAAGCTGTTGATGGCAGGAGCGGCGCTGTTGCTTGCGGGCTGCAATTCTGTCTTCGTTCTTACAGGGAATCCGCTGCAGCCAAGCAGCAAGCTGGCCATCGCGCAGACGACCCTTGCCACAGGGACGGCGGGGAGCGCGTATAGCAGTGCAGTTGCGGCTACTGGCGGCACTTCTCCGTACACATACAGCGCAAGCAATCTGCCGAATGGCCTGTCAATCAACAATACAACTGGCGCAGTGACTGGGATTCCGGCGGCAAGCGCCGTGGGAACAAGTACTGTGACTGTCGAGGTGAGGGACTCGACGCAGCCGACGGCAGAATCGACCACGGCTAATTTGAGCACCACGATTGCCGCTGCGGTGGTTGCGCCGAGTACGCTGACGATCACGACGACTTCTCTGCCCGGTGGGACGGCGGGCACAGCATATAGCGGCGCGATTGCGGCTTCAGGAGGCACGACTCCGTA
>Ga0182018_10001493_pt1 | contig 26459 bp, 27 predicted proteins | sample 812P2MmetaG_FD_120490 | JGI IMG/M metagenome (GOLD analysis project Ga0182018, IMG submission 120490) | Permafrost microbial communities from Stordalen Mire, Sweden - 812P2M metaG | ecosystem: Environmental > Terrestrial > Soil > Wetlands > Permafrost | place: Sweden: Stordalen | collected...
ACTTTTGGCTTGGCGGGTGGGTCCCGAACCTGACGTTCTGAGCACATAGCTCCTCCCTGGTCCCGAAGTGTTTACCTATCTTTCGGTCTGGCACAAAAGCGTTAGGGGCAGGAAAACGGGGTTATCGGTAACTTGACGTGCTCACTTGGCCGTATTGTCGCCGACTCGTTGATTGGCCGAACGGCGTTCGAGGAGATTGGCAGCGATCGCGTCCGCGCGGCGAGGGCCGCCGATGTCAATCTCCCCCAAGGCGACTCACGGCTAGCGTCAGCTGGCAAATCTACGGGCGGTGCATCGACTCGGACAGCGCTAGGGCCAGTTCCCGTCACGGCAAAGGTCATCGGCACTGCTGACACGAGTTCCTCAACTTCGGTGCGCCGGCGGCGCACAGCGACCGGCTTACATGTGCTATGTTGCACTCGTGCGTTTCGCATTTCTACTGGCGGCCTCCGCAACCGCGTGCTTCGGCGCCGCGCCCATGGGATGGAACTCCTGGAACAGTTTCGCCAACATCGTCAATTCTCAAATCGTTCAGCAGCAGGCCCAAGCTCTAGCCGCGAATGGCATGAAGGAAGCCGGTTACGAGTATGTCGTCATCGACGAAGGCTGGTGGCTGGGCGAGCGTGACGGCGCAGGCAACATCGTCGTGAACCCCAGGCAGTGGCCCGCCATCAGGCCCGGGCAGAAAGACGGCGACATGGCCAACATCGCCGATTATATTCACAGCTTGGGGTTGAAGGCCGGGATCTACACCGACGCCGGCCGCGACGGTTGCAGCATGTACCCCGACTCCGGACCGAAGTACCTCAATACCGGCAGCGAGGGGCATTACGAACAGGACTTTGTGCAGTTCTCGAAGTGGGGCTTCGACTATGTCAAGGTGGACTGGTGCAGCGGGGCGGAGGAGAAGCGGGAGGGCGCGGTCCAGTATGCGCAAGTTGCCCGCGCCATCCAACATGCGGAAAAGACAACGGGGCGCAGATTGTTCCTCTCCATCTGTGAGTGGGGCAGCCAGAATCCCTGGTTCTGGGCTCCGGGAGTCGGCGGCATTGAAAGCACCGTCTGGCGCACGGGGGGCGACATCATCCCGCCCGTTGTTGAGAGCCTGGAGGATCCCGAACATGCAAAACGCTTCATCACCCTCAAGAATGTGCTCGACTCGTTCGAGGCCGGGATGCATCCGGAAGCACAACACACCGGCTACTATAACGACCTGGACATGATGGTAATGGGTATGCGCGGCATGACCGATGCCATGGACCGCGTGCACATGGGTCTCTGGGTGATGGCGAGCGCACCGATGATGGTGGGCTCCGACCTGACGCGGCTTTCGCCGGCAACCTTGTCTCTGCTGAAGAATAGGGAAGCGCTCGCAATTCACAATGACCCATACGGTTTACAACCCATCAAAGTCGCCGAACCCACGCCCGGCCTCCAGGTTTGGGCGAAGCCTATGGCAGTTGCCGGAAGACGCGCGGTCGCCATACTGAACCGTACCGACAGTTCCGCGCCAGTGAAGATCGATTGGGGCAAGCTTGGCCTGGTGGGCACTCCGCGATCGCTGCGCGACGTGTGGAATGGACGGAATTTCACCGCGGCTGACCCGGCTTTCTCCATACCCGCGCACGATCTCTTGCTACTGTCCGTGGACGGCGAAGATAAGAAACCGGCCGAGTATCCGGCAAACCAATCGGACATCGCCGGCATTCAAGCGACGCACGGTCCGATGTTCGCCCGGCTCGAGTACGCAAACGCTTCCGGGCAGGTTGCAGTGGTCCGCGTGAAAAGCACATCGGGCCTTTCCACCGCCCTCGCCCTACCTCCCACCCATGGATCAGACACTGGCATGGCTGGCTTCCTCTTGCCCGGTGGAACCGCTGACCTGTCGTTCGAGGCACAGATAGTAGCGGTGCGCAAACTCGCCGTTTACTCCTGGTGATCGCACATCACGCGGCCGGATAGACGAATTGAATGGCTTCCCGGGGGTCTTTATGAAATGAAATGGAGGAGGCGGCACGAAGACACAGGAGCGAAATCCTCCAAGTTCGTCATCGACCGCAAAGACGGCAAAGTGAAGTCCTACTTCGCTCCATAAACCATACGCTCAAACCCTTTGCTGGAAAAGAACTTGCGCTCTATCGCTCACTTGGCAAATTACCCGAGCCGGAATCGACCCACGATTTCTTCTGACGAACCAGATTCAAAAGGCGCCAGTCAATTGGCATCTGGCCGGCCAGGGGGGCCTCCCCACCTGAGTTTCGTAGGAACTCCGCTCCTGGGAAAACTAAGCGACATTGGCATATAGGTCCCCGCCCCACCGAACGGCCCACCTACCACTTATCGATGTAGATGGGACGCGCCGGCGGCCTGCCTTCGCACCAGTAGTGGTCGAAATTCGTAACGCCGGCGAGTTGCGTGAGCGCATCCTCATCGATCCACTGACGCCCGGTAGAGGTCCGAGGCTCCTGCGCGAAGATTGCCATAGAGGCATCGCAAATGATCTCCGGCGTGCGCCATTGGTCGCGCCCGGCCATGTTCCAGTTGATGGACGCCTGGCTCTCGATAATGGTGCGCGGCCAGAGAGTGTTGCCGGCGATGTTGTCCGCGGCATGCTCGGCCGCCACCCCGAGGGCGACATAGGCCATCCCCAGCTTGGAGATCATGTATGCCACCTTGCCGGGCGATGGCTTTAGGGAAAGACGCGGGCACATATTCAGAATATGGCCCCACTGCTGTTTCACCATGTGCGGCAGCGCGTAATGGCACGCCAGATAAGTGGCACGGACGTTCACCCCCATCACCAGGTCGAAGCGTTTGACCGGCGTGTTCAGGACGGGCTGCAGCCAGATGGCCCCGGCATTATTCACCAGAATATCGAGGCGTCCAAACTCGTCGATAGCGCGCTCAATCATCCTGCGGATGGCTTCCTCGTCGCGTATGTCTGTAGGAACGGCGATGGCCCGCCTTCCCAATGCGCGGATTTCGTCCGCCGTCTCATGAATGCTGCCGGGCAGGCGTTCGGTGGATTGTTCGCTCTTGGCGGCGGCCACGACGTCCGCCCCCTCGCGGGCCAGCCGCAGAGCGAGCGCTTTGCCAATCCCGCGGCTGGCGCCGGTCACCAGGGCGACGCGCCCGCGGAGATCGGGATGCAATGCAGAAGTCGGGTCTGGCATAGGCTCACGCTATCTTCGCATGGTCCAGAGCTGGCGGGAACTGCGCGGCAACCGGCGGTTCGACCGGCGCGGGCTCTACCACGGGCCTTGGCTTCCGATGCGCCGCCGGCTTCCGCCGTCTGGCAACGGACCGGGGCCGGCCGGACACCAGCCGCCCGGCAGAGTTCCTCCCAGGAAATGCCAATGAAATCGCGGAGGCGCTTGACATCGGCGGCCGCCACGGCATCCGCCGTCAGCCCGAAGCACATCTTGCCGTTGTAGCTCTGCACCGCTACGCCCACGCCCAATTCGTAGCCCGTGGGCACGTGAGGATAGGAGGAAAGCATCCGTTTGCCCACGCAGTAGAGGGCCGTCGGAGAACCGGGCACATTGGTGTAGATCAGATTGAGCAGCGGCGCCGGCAGCGGCACCAGCGGGATTCCCTACCAGAATAACGCCTGCGCGGGCGGCGGAGCGACGCCCAGCCCGCTGGCCGCGATGCCCACCAGTTCCGCCGCGCGGACGCTTTTCATGATGGCGGTGCGGAGAGCGATCTCCTTGAAATGCTGCAGCGGGTCCGCCACATCCATAGGGAGCGTCAGGGGAAGGAAGGAGATCCGGTTGCCCAGCGAATCGCCCTTTTCGTCCTTCCGCAAACTCACCGGGCAGACCATCCTCAGCAGGCGGCCGGCGGTGGATTCCCCATGCAGCTTGACATAGTGAGCCACGGCGCGCGTCACCACTGTCAGGATGACGCCGTTAACGGTGCCGCCGGTGGAATTACGGATGGCCTTCACGTCGGCAAAGTCGAACTCGGCCCAGCAGAACTTGCGTTCACTGCCGCAGGGCCGGTTAAACGGGAGTCTCCGGACGGGGCTCGCAATCTCCGGCAGTAGCGCCAGGCCCTGGAGCCCTTTGCCCGCGGTCGCTCAACAATCCTGCGCCAGGTCCAAAAGCCCGGCCTCGGCGGCCACCAGATTTTCCAGCGAACTGTGGATGGCGCTGGCGATGGCGTCGCTGAGGGAAGGCTCCTTAGCCGGCGCCGGAGGGTGGAAGTGCGGCTTATGGATGGCGTGCGATCCCTCCGCCGTCGGGTCTAGCATGATGCGGAGCAGGGAAGCGCCGGCCACCCCGTCGGCCAGCGCGTGATGCACTTTGGCGATCAGGGCGCCGCGGCCGCCCTCTAAACCCTCCACCACGTAAACCTCCCACAGCGGCTGTCGCGGTTCATCACGGTGGAGAAGACACGGCCGGCCAGTTCCTCTAACGCCTCCTCATCGCCGGGAGCGTTGACGGTTAGTCTTATGATATGGCGGCGAATGTCGAAATGCGCGTCGTACTCCCAGTTCGGATAACCGATATCGAACGGTGGGGAAACGGCCACCTGGCGATAGCGCGGCAGCAGGTGCAGCATGGAATCGATAGTGGCGACGAAATCCTCGAAGGGGATGGCTTATTCAAACGTGCAAACGCAGGCGATGTGTAAGGGAATCTCCTTCCGCTCCAGGTACAGGAAAGCGGCGTCCGCGCCGGAAAGGCGCTTGCGTAATTGCGGACTCTTCTCGTCCATTTTTTCATTCTCCGTCGAATTTCAGACAGGAAACTCCGTTTGTAGATTAGGCCGGAATAGAGACGCTGTCAATGCCCACCGGGGTGGCCCGCAGGCCAAGGCCGGGCTGTTCGCCCGGCTGGGTAAGCTAAAGCTTACCCCACATCAGGAAGGCCGGCGTATTTGTGGGATAAGCTTCAGCTTGTCCAAGCGAGCGGAGCTCGTTCCGGCTCTTCGGGCCATGATTCGCAAGCGGTTCCGCGAGTCCGGAAAACTCGTGACGGCGCCATTTTCCGGTGCTATGCTATCGACCGGGTGACGAATACGTGTATCGCAAGCTGCTTGCGCAGGTGACCCTGGCCGATGGCGCGCACGATCAGATCGCGGTCCAAGCTCCTTTCACCGGCGGCCTGACGAATATTCCGGCCGGCACCGAGGCCGATGTGGAACGGGCCGTGGCGCTTGCCCGCAGCGCGCAGCCTGCCTGGGCGGCACGATCCTTCTCTCATCGCGCCGCCATCTTTCTGCGCTTCCACGATCTCCTGCTCGATCGTCAGGACGAGATTCTCAACCTCATCCAACTAGAGACGGGAAAGGCTCGCCGGCACGCTTTAGAGGAAGTTCTGGACACCGCGATTGTCTCCCGCTATTACGCGTTCCACGCGCGGCGGTTGTTGCGGCCGCGCCGCCGGAGAGGCGCCCTGCCCCTGCTGACCAAGACGTGGGAACTCAAGTCGCCGGTTGGCGTTGTGGGCTTCATCGTGCCCTGGAATTATCCGCTCAATCTGGCAATTACCGATGCGGTGGGAGCATTGATGGCCGGCAACACGGCGGTACTCAAGCCCGACCTGCAGACCAGCCTGACTGCCCTTTGGGCGGTCGACCTGCTCCGCCAGGCGGGCATGCCGGCCGATGTGTTCGCGGTGGTGACAGGGGACGGCCCGGTGATCGGCCCCGCCATGGGCGAGCGCGTCGACTTTCTCATGTTCACCGGCAGCGGACGCACCGGCAGAACGGTCGCGCGGCAGGCGGCCGAGCGCCTGATCGGCTGCTCGCTGGAACTCGGCGGCAAGAACCCCATGATCGTGCTGCCCGATGCCGATCTGGAGAAGACTGTGGAGGGCGCAGTACGCGGCTGCTTCTCGGCCGCCGGCCAGATCTGCGTGTCGATCGAGCGGATGTTCGTCCATGAGGCGATATGGGACAGATTTGTGGGCCGCTTCGTCGAGCGGACCAAGGCGCTGCGTCTGGGAGCGGCGCTCGACTATTCGGTGGAAATGGGTTCGCTCGCCTCCGAGCGGCAGATGAAAGCCGTGGAGGACCACGTCGGCGACGCGCTGGCGCAAGGCGCCAAGGTTCTCGCCGGCGGGCGCCGGCGTCCCGACCTCGGGCCGCTGTTCTATGAGCCTACAATCCTGGTAGACGTGCGGCCGGGCATGAAAGTATATGCCGAGGAGACCTTTGGGCCGGTGGTATCCATCTATCCCTTTGCCTCCGAGGCAGAAGCCATTGAGCAAGCCAACGCGACCCGTTATGGCCTGAGTGCCAGCATCTGGACGCGCGATACGGGACGTGGCGAAAGGCTTGCTCAAAGGATCCGCGCCGGCAGCGTCAACGTCAACGAAGCTTACGCCGCCACCTGGGCATCGGTGGATTCGCCCATCGGAGGAATGAAGGAGTCCGGCCTGCGGGCGCGGCATGGGGCGGAAGGCATTCTGAAGTTCACGGAGTCGCAGACGGTCGCCGTCCAGCGACTCTTGCCGGTGGCGCCCCTCCCGGGCATGGATGTCGAGGTTTACGCCCGCTGGATGACGAGAGCTCTGAGGCTGATCCGCAAGACGCGATTACTGGGGTGAATGAGGCGTTTTTCCGGCGCTCTGCGCGGTGCAAGGTGTCGGGAGGCCTCTGTGAACACGACTCTGACCGGAGTTCTGATAGCGGCTGCAGTCTTGCCGGGCGTCATTCTGGCCCAAGGCGCCATCAATACCTACGCCGGGAGCGACGCTTTGTTTGCCGGCGCCGGCAAGCCCGCAACCTCAGCCCAATTAGTGGCGCCGAACAACATCGCCGTCGACAGCGAGGGGAACATCTACTTTTCCGACAGCGGACTATCCCAGGTTCTCAAGGTTGCCACCAATGGAGTCATCTCCATTGTCGCCGGAACCGGCCTGACCAGCGGCGGCGGCGACGGCGGACTGGCTACCGGCGCGGCACTGGATTCGCCACAGGGTTTGGCCTTCGATTCGGCCGGCAATCTCTACATCGTGGACTCGTTCAACAGTAACGTCCGCAAGGTGGATACCAACGGAATCATCACCACGGTGGCCGGCGGTCAGGGCCAAGCGGGTTTTGCGGGGGACGGCGGCCCCGCCACCTCAGCCCTGCTTACGAATCCCACGGGGATCGCCATTGACCGCTCCGGCAACCTTTATATTGCGGACCGCGCCAACAATCGGATCCGCTTGGTCACCGCCAGCACCGGGATCATCACCACCATCGCGGGCAGCAGCAAGACCGGTTTCACGGGCGACGGCGGACCGGCGGCCCAAGCCACTCTCACACTCCCGACAGGCCTGGCGTTCGATTCCTCGGGAAACTTGTACATCGCCGACAGCAACAACTGGGCGATCCGCAAGATCTCCACCAGCGGGATTATCACGACCGTTGCGGGGACCGGCCAGCCGGGCTCCGGCGGCGACAACGGGCCGGCCACCAAAGCGCAGTTGTCAGGGCCGCAGGGGATCGCGGTGGACGCTTCCGGAAACTTGTACATTGTCGATAGCGGCAACCAGCGCATTCGCTATGTCAATGCCGCCGGCACGATCGTTACCATCGCAGGAAGCGGCGCGGCCGGCTTCAGCGGTGACGGCGGCGCGGCCATTAGCGCCCAGTTCAGCAGTCCCATGGGAATCGCACTTGACGCCTCCGACGCGGTTTACGTGGCCGACCTCGACAACAATCGGATTCGCCGATTTACGGTGGGCGGTGCCATAAACACATTCGCCGGAACAACGAGATCCATCGGCGATGGCGGACCATCCATCCAGGCGCGTTTGAACGCTCCCTGGAGCATCGCGGTTGACTCCACCGGCAACCTGTACATCGCCGACCGCTCCGACAATCGGGTACGTAAGGTGACTCCGTCGGGCACCATCGCCACCCTGGCGGGAAACGGCCAGAACGGCTATGGCGGCGATGGCGGCCCGAGCACCATGGCGATTCTGAATACGCCCAACGGTATTGCCGTCGACTCCGCCGGGAACTTGTATATCGCCGACGCCGGCAATAACCGAATTCGCCGGGTGAGTGCTTCTACGGGAATCATTACCACCTTCGCCGGTAGCGGCGGTTACTCTTACACCGGCCCGGGGACGGGCGGAGACGGCGGCCCGGCTACCGCCGCGACTCTTACATACCCTGGGGCCGTGGCCGTGGATGGCTTGGGAAACGTATATCTCACCGATGTGGTGCAATCCAATACATCCCCAGCGGCGCTCGCCATACGCCGGGTCACAGCCGACGGAAAGATCAATACCTGGGTCGGCGGCAACCCCGCACCTGGATTCAGCGGAGACGGCGGGCCGCCACTCGAGGCCCAGCTCAGCACGGGGATTAATATCGCGGGCGGTAGCGACGGGAGCCTGTATATCGCGGACCAAGGTAACAACCGGATCAGGAAAGTCGACCCGGCGGGGGCGGCAATCAACACCATCGCAGGCAACGGCAACGCCAGCAATTCCGGCGATGGCGGGCCGGCACTATCGGCGGGTGTGTCCGGGCCTTGGTCGGTACTGGTAGACGCGGCGGGGAATCTTTACATCGGAGATATTCCGGTGGTGCGCAAAGTCTCGCCCGGCGGCGTGATCGGGACCTATGCGGGCACCGGCCGATACGCCTTCTCGGGCGATGGCGGACCCGCAACGTCGGCATCGCTCACCGGGATGCCCGGCTTGGCGCTCGATACCGGTAACAACCTGTATATGGTGGACGCGGGCAACCGCCGCATCCGCGAGGTACAGCCCGCGGCCAGCCCCGCGACAGCTTTGTCCGCCACTTCTGTGACCTTCAACCTGGCGGCTGCCGGGTCCACGGCGACAACCCAGACCTTTGCGCTAACCAATAGCGGCCAGGGCACGCTGAACTGGGCGGCGGCTGCGACCACCACTGCGGGCGGCGCCTGGCTTTCGGTTTCGCCGGCCATCGGATCGGTCGTGGCCGGCCAGCCCGGAACCACCCTGACGGTCACGGCGAATCCCGTCAGTCTCAGCGCGGGCGATTACTACGGGGAGATTCAGGTCACCTCGCCGAGTGCGGCGAGCCATGTCCAGATCGTTACGGTGCGCTTGACGGTCGGGACAGCGGGCGAAGCTCCGCCCCAGGTCGCCGCGGGTGGTGTGCTGAACGCCGCCAGTTATAGCCTGCAGACGCCGGTGGCGCCGGGATCGCTGGTCTCCATCTTCGGCTCGGGCTTCACGGATGCGGCCGGCTTACAGGTCGCCACTGAGTATCCCTGGCCGACGGTGCTGGGGACAACGACGGTCACGGTTGGCGGCGAGTCGGCTCCTATCTATGTAGCGACCGCCGGCCAGATCAACGCCATGATGCCCTTCGATCTGCCGGTGAATGCCATCCTACCGGTGGTGGTCACGCGAGGCAACGCCGTCTCCGCGCCGCAACCGGTAAGCGTGGTATCGTCCCAGCCGGGCGTGTTCACGCAGACGGCCAACGGCCAAGGGATCGGAGTGGTGGTGATCGTGAATCCCGATGGATCCGAAACGGAAGTAGGAGGCGCCATTTCGGCCAAAGCGGGCGACGTTTTAGCCATTTATTGCACTGGTTTGGGGGATGTTTCGCCGACCGAGGTCGCGGGATTCCCGGCCTCGCCATCGCCGCTCGCGCAAGCTATCGATACCGTGACGCTCACGATTGGCGGCGTAAACGCTCAGGTATTATTCGCCGGACCCACCCCGGGTTTCACCGGGCTTTATCAAGTGAACGCCATCGTCCCGAGTGGAATCGCGCCATCGCAGCAAGTCCCGCTGGTGCTGTCGCAAGACGGCCGCACGAGTTCCGTGGTGACCATGCCGATGCAATGAAGTGTGGCGCGGCGCGCCGTAAAGCAAAGATCTCTCACAAAGGCGCAGAGATCACAGAGAAGAAAACTTCTTGTTCTCTGCGCCTCTGAGAGAGAGAATTCTCTGTTCGCTCCGCCGGTACCCAACCGCAAAGGCGACGACGTCCACAGTGCTGCCTGCTAGTTATACGATATGTATAACTATACGATTTGAATGGGGCGAACAAAAAGACGCCGCCAAACAATGGAGCGCAGCCCTCAGATTTGCGAGTGCGCCACTTATTTTCGACGATCAGTGGTGGCACGCCATCGGGGCAGTGCAGAAGGCGGCCTGCTGGTGGTCCACGTATATCGAGAAGGAAAATGGCGAAGAAACCATCCGCATCGTCCCGGCGCGGGAAGCTAGTCAGCGTGAGCGCCGAATCTATATTCAACAAACCGCCGGGTAGGCGGCAAAAAGCTGTTCTGGGCCGGATCGCCGCGCGGCAAGCCGCGGGTGACGATTCCGGAATCGATTACTCGGACATTCCCCAACTGACCGACCAACAACTGTCGGAATTCCGCCGGTCCCCGAAGGTTCTGGTGGCGGCTCGCGTGGACCGGGACGTGTATGAGTGGCTTCAGCGGTTCGGCAAAGGGTACTCAACCCGGATCAACGGTATTCTCCGAGCCGTCATGGCCCAGAATCGTTGAGTCTCCGCCTATGCTGCCCGCCGGCCTCCCGCCAGCCTTCGCGCCACCAGATCGTAAACCATGGGATTGAAAACCAGACCGATATGCGTGCCCAGACTTCGAAATCGTTGGCGCGGCGTCCGGTCTTACAGACTTTCCAATCTACGATTCCGTCGCTCTTGGTGAACACCGCAGTCCGGCGCACCGATCTCGCGAGTTTCAGCGCCAGCGATTCCAGAAAACGGCAAGTACAGGCGCCCTTGTAGCAGGACGGCAGCACTCCCTCGCCGTTCCGTTCGTGGATCTGCCCACGCACCAGATTCACCGCCCGCAGAATCATGGGGTGAATCGAAACCCCGCGGAATGGGGCAGCCAGTGTGATGACCGACGCCACACGCTCCGGCATCTGCGAGGCAATAGCTCGGGCCAGCACACCGCCCAGGCTATGCCCGATGACGTGGACCTTCCGGCCGGTCTCGGCGAGCGCCTTCTCGACGGTGTCCATCAGATGTCGCTTGATAAGCAGGTTCGGACATTCCGCGTTGATGCCGATCCCGGAACCGTAGGGCCGATACCCGATGCGCCGCAGCCAGGCGCGGAACTCAGTCAGATACAGATCGTTCAGCAGAAAGCCGGGAGCCACCACCGCGGCTGAATCGTCACCCTGCGGTACTCCGTAGCCCCAATAGACCGGCGACACCCGGAGGTAAAGCATCTCCACGCCCGCCAGCAACTCCTGCCAGATGGGTAACGATACCGCTTCGTATTCCTTCCGGATGCCAGTCGACCGGGACCCCATCGAGAATTTACGGTACCGCAAGCAGCCGCAGATCCAAAGCGAGGCGGCTTACATCGCGCTGGAAACGTGGGCCAGTTTGTTGAGGGCGTCGATGTAGGCTTTGGCGCTGGCTTCAATCACATCCGTCGAAACGCCGCGCCCCAGGACTTTTCGTCCCGCGTCCTGCACCTGCATAGTGACTTCGCCGAGAGCTTCCGTGCCGCTGGTTACCGCGCGAATCTCGTACCGCCCGAGTTTAGCGGCCGTCCCGGTGACAGCCGAGATGGCCTTGCAGACGGCATCCACCGGGCCGTCTCCAATGGCAGCTCCCTCGCGCACGCTGTCATTCATTCGCAGCCTGACGGTCGCGGTCGGAATCGCCGCCGTACCGCTGTAAAAGTGGAGGTAATCCAGTTGATACAGCTCGGGAAGGGGATGGAGCTCATCGTGCAGGATGGCGACGAGATCCTCGTCGAATACCTCCTGCTTTTTGTCGGCTACCGCCAGGAAACGATCGTAGGCTTGATTCAATTCCTGGTCGGAAAGGGTATAGCCGAGCTTCTTGAGACGGTCCCGCAGTCCGTGGCGGCCGGTACGGGCGGTCAACACCACGCGGCTTTCGGAAATTCCCACATCCTCGGGGCGCATTATCTCGTAGGTCTCGCGTTCTTTGAGGAAGCCGTCGACGTGAATCCCGGAGCTGTGGGAAAATGCGTTGTCGCCCACGATCGCCTTATTGGGAGGCACCTTCATGCCCAGCGAATCGGCCACCAGCCGGCTGGTGCGATGGAACTCGCGAGCATCCAGGTCGGTGTGTACCTGGAAAAAGTCGGCTCGCGTCCGCAGGGCCATGGCCACCTCTTCCAGCGCGGCGTTCCCAGCCCTTTCTCCGACCCCATTAATGGTGCCCTCCACCTGCCGCGCGCCGTTGAGGATGCCGTAGAGTGAATTGGCCACCGCCATTCCGAGATCGTCGTGACAATGCACGCTGATGACGGCCCGGGCGATGTTCGGCACCCGCTCGCGAATGGTGCGAATCAGGCGCCCGTACTGTTCCGGCACGGCATAGCCGGTGGTATCGGGAATATTGACCACGGTTGCGCCGGCATCGATGGCCGCCTCCAGCATCTCCATCAGGTACGCCGGATCGGCGCGGCCGGCGTCCTCGGCGTAGAATTCCACGTCGTCGGTGAATTGCCGCGCCAGTTTGACGGCATCCACCGCCATGCGCAGAATCGTTACCTTCTTCGCGCCGAGATCTTTGCCGTAGCGGTCGTCGCGAAATTTGCCGCCGATGTGGATGTCGGAAGCTCCAATCCCGGTGTGAATCCGCGGTCGGTGAGCTTTGGCAAGCGCCTTGCCGCAGGCTTCGATATCCACCGGGATGGCGCGGGACAAAGCGCAGATAGCAGGGCCCTCGATCTCCCGCGCGATCAGCTGAACGGCCTCGGCATCTTCGGGCGAAGACCCGGGATAGCCGGCTTCGATGACGTCCACATTCAGCAGTGCGAGCTGTCTGGCAATGGTGAGTTTTTCCCGGCTGCCCAGCCGCGTACCGGCAGCCTGTTCGCCGTCTCGCAGGGTGGTGTCGAACACGGCTACTTTTTCTGACATGAGGATCACCTAATGCCTGAGAGTAGCAGGCTTGCGGGAGGTAGGGGACTTGCAAAACTCCCGAAACCGCTTGCTCACGCGCGCGGCTCGGTAAGGCACACTCTTACCGAGCCGCGACCATAAGGGAGCGGTCCCGGTAGCGTCTATGCGCCGACCGCGACGGCCGCTCGCTTGCCAGCCGGACGCTTGCGTGATGGCGGGGCTTTCTTCGGGGAATGGTTTTCCCCGTGGCTGGCGGCGCGTGCAGGCTTCGCCATCATGTCCAGCATCGCCTTTTCCGCAGTGACAAAATTATCTACGGTGTCGCGGGAAAAGCGCTTCAAGATGGCGGGCTGGAATGGGTTCAAAGCTTCGAATGCGGTGCGGGCGGCCTTCAGATTCACATCGCCCTGCTGCGCGTATACATCGAGCACTTTCTTTTGCGCGTCGACGAACGCTTCCGTGGCTTCCCTCGCCAGTTCCGGCAGTTGCGTTTTATTGCCGGGGCTGGTGTTGGTGACGCCGTTGGTCAGGTTGGCGGTCTCTTCCGCTACCACGTCGAGATACTTTTTCTGGGCGCGGACGAAGTTCTCCGCGGCCTCGCGCGCCAGTTCCGGCAGCAAAATCGCCTTCGGACTGCAAGAAATAGGTTATCAATATCTCTAATTAGTGGTAGTCTTCTTCAAGGATTCCTGCGGCCATCAGCCGGGACCACGCCGCCCCCTGCTGACGATTGTAAGAGGCCAGCCTGCTTGGAGTGCCGCCGCCCGTGAGAGTCGAAGGAGGTTTGTTCCATGTCGAACGTTGGAGGCACAAATAGGCATTATCTAACAGTCTGTCTCTTATCTTTAGTGCTGGTCCTTTTTGCGGTTCCGCTGCATGGGCAGCAGAGCGACGTCGCCCGATTCGACGTCTTCGGAGGGTACACATTCCTGAACAGTCCCCGCGTCAGCCTTTTTGAAAGCGGTGTTGGCGGGCAGTTTGGAGTCAGGCCGAAGACATGGCTTACGGTGGGAGTCGACTACACCTACACGAAAGGCAATCTGACGCTCACGCCCAACCTTCTTCTGCCGTCCTTGCAGCAATCGTTGGGTGCGGACTTGCAACAATTGGCCGCTGCGGGCCTACCGATCCCCGCGGGGTACTCGCTGGTGGTTCCGGCGCATTCCGTCACCGACACTCTTGCCGCCGGCCCGGAGCTTGTATACCGGCACATGAAGCACGTAACGCTGTTCTTTCGGCCGCTGTTCCTCGGCGTGATTCACGAATCCGCGAGTCCCCGGCCTGTCGACCAGATTCAAACCATTGTCGTAGGAGGCTTCGAGCAGTCGGGACTTTTGGCGCCCAACGGAACGAAGACCGACAACGTCTTGTTCTACGGATTTGGCGGCGGCTTCGATATTCTTGTCAATAGAAGTTTCGGTTGGCGCACCCAGTCGGACCTGGTATACGACCACTTGTTCAGCGATCTGCTGAAAGACGGCCGGTTCACAGTACGATTCTCCACCGGTCCGTGTATTAACTTCGGCAAAAACATCGTGAAGTGACCGGGACCTCAGGTCTCGGGGAGTTCAAATAACCGCCGTGTTTTCAACAAAGTAAACCTGAGTTCGGGGACATTTATGTCCCGAAGAAGCCAGCTCCCGGGCTGAGACCCGAGAGCCTCACCCATGGTCTATTGGACCGCGGCCAGATTTGGTTGCGGCTATGCGCAGTGTTCTCGGCGTCTCCGGTAGAGAAAATGGGTTGCAGTTAAATGGGCTATCGCCCCGAAGTCCAGGCCAACTCGCAAGTGTCGGGAAGAAATTTTCTCGCAGAGGCGCAGAGGACGCAGAGAAAACACACGAACCGCCTGGAGCGATTTGCCTTTCTCTGTGCCCTCTGCCACCTCTGCGCTCTCCGGTTTTGACTTTGGCGGTTGTTTTTTCTCTGTGTCTCAGCGTCTCTGCGGTGAAAATACTTCTGCCGCGTCGGGAATATAGCTCGTGGCGCGTTCGGTGAGGGCGCAGATGGTAAGGCTGGGATTTACTCCCAGGTTGGCAGCGATCGTCGAGCCGTCACAAATATACATGTTCCGATAGCCGAACACGCGGTGTTGCCGGTCCACCACGCCCTCCGCGCGCGAGCCGGCAATGGCGCATCCGCCTAACACGTGGGCAGTCCCGGGCACATCGAACAGCACCTCGGTGACCATGCTCATCGGTGTGCCTCCGGCGGCGTCGGCCACTTTGCGGGCGAAATCGTTGGCCTTGGGGATAAAGGTGGGATGCGCGCGCCGTGGCTCATCAGCATCTTCCGGAAGGGCCAGAACCACGGCCGCCCCAGCCGCATTTCGATAGAGCCATCGAGCGTCTGCATGCACAGCAGAATGATGGATTCGCGCGCAAAACCGAAGGGATGCAGAACTATCTGTATTTTGCCGAGAAGCACGGCGCCCAGGTCTTTGCGGAAGCCCGCGTGGTGGATGTCGCGCCACTCAACGGCGGTCTGGACGGCAGCCAGGGCTGCGGACGGATCTGGTATGAGTGTCGCCGTGCGGGGTTGGGCGAGGAGTTCCTCAGTTCGCTCGATGCGTGTATCGAGCACCTCGCCGAGCCCGGCGCCTCAATCACCTGGGCGCGCGAGATAAAGAACCTGAACAAGAAGCTCTTGACTCCGACAGTCCTCGACACAATCATACGCCGCGCAAATGACAACGAAATAACCAACTCAAAGGACATCCGTCGGCTCCGCTCTATTTTGCGTGACCCGGTAGGCCGGGATAAGTTCCTCGGTGGAGGCACCATCGACGAGGCGTCTGGTAGCGTTCCGCCGGAAGCGACCAAGAAAAGGAAGGGCGGGCTAGTAGGCGACATTGACGATCTAAGCGAGGCGCTCAAACGCTACCCCTGAACAGCGCTGGCTGCTCTTAAGGGCGACGCTGTTGTACTTCGGAAATTAGACGAAACTGAGAAACTGCTCAAGGACCTGAAGAGGGCGCTCCAAACATGAAGACGCAACGGTTTTTCGGGCCGGCCGCGGCGAAAGTCCTGCGAGCGCGGAAGTCACACCTGGATTAGCGGCCGCTCGGAAGTCGGCGCACCTATCCAGGTGCCGAGCCGTATCCCCCTAAGCCGGCATTCTGCCGGGAGATCAGCGCGTAGCTCCCTCCCTTCAAACGCCCCCGCGGAAACCGGCCTCCGCGGCGATTTCTAAGAAACTGTCTCGAAGCTGCTATTCTGGATTCGTGGATAACAAGGCACAGCCGGCCGGGACATCTCGAACGCAAGGCACTGTCTCGCAGACCTTCGAGGAACTGGCTGCCCAGCAGGGCGTTTCTCCAATTGACGATTTCGAATCTCTGCTCGGAAAGCCGTCACCTGAGGACGAATCGGTAGAGGAGTTTTCCGCGCGCCTCCGCGAGTGGCGCAGAGAAGGAACCCGTCCCATCGCCCGGCAATGAATGCCGCTATCGTCGACACGGACGTAGTGTCGATGCTTTTCAAGGGAGACACTCGTGCGCTTGCCTACCGGCCCCACATCGCAGGCCGGCTTCTCGGGATCTCCTTCATGACGCTGGCTGAGCTAGACCGCTGGTCGTTCGAACGAAACTGGGGCCAAGGGCGCAAGATCGAGCTGGCACAGCACCTTGCACGATACACTGTCCTGCCCGACAGCCGCGAATTATGCGCCAAGTGGGCCGAGCTGGCGTTCGCTGCCCGGAAAAAAGGACGTCCAATCCAAACAGCCGACGCCTGGATCGCGCCCAGTGCCCTGCGCTATCAGCTGCCCCTCATCACCAACAATCGAGACGACTACTCGTCGGTGGACGGTTTGGCCTTGCTCTCAGCGTAGATTCCTCCCCTGACCCGCCGATCTAAGCAGCAGCCCTTATACGATCACGTTGTCGCCGCTAGGTGCGATCATGTCCTCTATAATGAGGCCGTGCAAGCACACTGGAGAGAAACTACAGTCGGCGAGCATGGCGAGCTCATTTTGGAGGGGCTTCCATTTGAGCCCGGCCAGTCAGTCGAAGTGTTGGTAGTCTCGAAAGCCGCGCGGTTAGCCACGCCGGGGGACGGAACCCTTCGAGATTCGGTGCTCGAGTTCCGTGAGCCGTTGGAGCCTATTGCCAGCGAGGACTGGGACGCCCTAAGGTGATTCTACTGGACACCCACATTTGGGGCCAGCCGATCGATTTGGGGAGTCTGTCTCCAAGAATCCGGCGAGCTTCGCTCGCTGGACAAGCTGACGAAGCATGTCCTACAATGCGTACCGTCCCGCCGCGAGCACGTGTCGGGCGATCTGCCGTCCCAACGCGACGGTATCGGCCGGCTCGTACTTCGCCAGCCGGCGCAGGATCGCCACCTGGGTCCGCAGCATGTCTCCCTCGGCGACCGCTCCGATCACCTTGCGGGCAGCCAGTTCCACGGTCTGCAGCGACTTCACGGCGTAATATTGAGTGATTGCGACGGCCTGCCTGGCCGCCGATGCGCCCTTGTTGGCCAGCAGTTTTTCGGCCCGCAGGAGGCAGCTCTCCAGGGCGTAAACTTCCATGATGCAATCGGCCAGCGCGCCCATGATTTCCTGCTGCTCGGCCAACCCCTGGCCATATTTCTGCGAAGCCGCGCCGGCGGCGAACAGAGACAGCTTTTTGGCGCTGGCCAGCATCTTGTGTTCGGCGGCCAAAGGACCCTCCAGGTCCTCCGCGGCGCTCGGGCCGGACATCACTTCATCCATCAGCTGCTTGATCGCGGCCAGTAGCGGCAATTGCCCGCCGACGGCCCGCTTCATCAGCCAACCGGTGATGATCAGGCGATTGATTTCATTCGTGCCTTCGAAGATCCGATTGATGCGCGAATCGCGATAGGCGCGCTCGGCCGGGTACTCCTCCACGTAGCCGTATCCGGCGTAGATCTGGACCACATGGTCCACCACCATATCCAGCATCTCCGATCCCCAGACCTTCAGGATGGAGCATTCCACCGCGTACTCCTCAATGCGCTTCTGGATCTCGCGCGATGCCCCTTCGGCTTTCGTGTCGACGTCGGCCAGAGCGGCGTCGATCATGCCAATAGTGCGATAGGTCAGCGATTCGCCGGCATAGATTCCGGCGGCGGATTCGGCCAGTTTCTCCTGGATCAGACCGAATTCGGAGATGGACTTGCCGAACGCTTTGCGCTCTTTGGCGTAGTGGATGGCGTTCGCCAGGCCGTTCCGCGCGCCCCCCACACATGCCGCTCCCAGCTTGAAGCGTCCGATATTCAGGATGTTGAAGGCGATGTGGTGCCCTTTACCGGCTTCGCCCAGCAGGTTCTCCGCCGGCACTTTGCAGTCGGCCAGAATTAATGGGCAAGTGGACGACCCGCGAATGCCGAGCTTGTGTTCTTCCTTGCCGACTGAGAAACCCGGAGTATCTCGCTCGATCAGGAAAGCGGAGAATTTTTCGCCATCGATCTTCGCAAAAACGGTGAAGATATCGGCGAATCCACTGTTGGTGATCCACATCTTTTCGCCATTCAGCACGTAGTGCTTGCCGTCCTCCGAAAGCACCGCGCGCGTGCGGCAGTTCATGGCGTCGGAGCCCGATGACGATTCCGACAGGGCATACGCGGCGATCCATTCGCCCGTCGCCAGCTTCGGTAGATACTTGTGCTTCTGCGCCTCCGTGCCGTACCAGACCAACGGCAGTGTTCCGATGCCCGCATGAGCGCTGAAAGCGACGGAGAAACTGGCCAACTGGCTCATGGATTCGGCGACGATGGCGGACGTCACCTTGTCGAGTTCGAGGCCGCCGTAAGCCTCGGGGACGTCCACGGCCATCAATCCGAGTTCACCGGCTTTGCGAAGCAGGTTCCTGGTGACCGTGAAATTCTTGGCCTCAATTTCCGCAGCCGCGGGAACCACCTCGTTGGTAGTGAATTCGACGGCCGTCTTGGCGATTTGCCGCTGTTCTTCGGAGAAATCCTCCGGCGTGAATATGTCTTGCGGTTGACGTTCCTCGGTGAGAAAGCTGCCGCCTTTAACCCTTTTTGCTGTTGCGACTGCGTTGGTAGTTGCCATGTCTTCCCCTCTAATTCAAATTCTCGAAAATTCCCGCTGCTCCCATGCCCCCGCCCACGCACATGGTGACCATGCCGTACCTCGCCTTGCGCCGCTTCATTTCCTGCAGCAGCGTGGCGGTCAGCTTGGCGCCGGTGCAGCCCAGAGGATGTCCGAGCGCGATGGCGCCGCCGTTCACATTCACCTTGGCCATGTCCAGCCCGAGCACCTTGATGACCGACAGCGCTTGCGCCGCGAATGCCTCGTTCAATTCGATCAGATCGATCTGGTCCAATGGGAGCCCGGCCATCTTGAGCGCTTTGGGGATGGCGTAAACCGGCCCGATCCCCATTTCTTCGGGCAGGCAGCCGGCATAGGCGTACGACACGAAGCGCGCCAGTGGCGGGATGCCCAAGGCTTGCGCGCGTTCGGCGGACATCACCACGGCTGCGGCGCCGCCGTCGGACATCTGCGAAGACGTGCCGGCGGTCACCGTGCCCTGGGCATGAAATACCGCCTTCAGCTTCGATAAAGCTTCGAGTGAGGTGTCGGCGCGCGGACCCTCGTCGACTTTGAAGTCGATCTCGGTCTTCTTCAGCTTGGATTTCCCGTCCGGAGCGGTAAATGTCACCGGCACGGAGACGATTTCCTCGGCGAACCGGCCGGCCGCTTGCGCGGCGATCGCCTTCCGATGGCTGTCCAGTGCGAACTGGTCCGCCGTCTCGCGCGCGATGCCATAGCGCTGCGCCAGACGCTCTGCGGTCAGCCCCATGGAGAGGTACGAATCGGGATAGTGCTCCATCAGCCAGGGATTGATGGAGATTTTATTGCCGCCCATGGGCACGAAAGACATCGACTCCGCGCCGCCGGCGACGATGACGTCGGCGCCACCGCCGCGAATGCGTTCGGCCGCGAGTGCAATCGATTGCAGGCCTGACGCGCAAAAGCGATTGATGGTCATGGCGGCGGACTCGATCGGGATTCCGGCGCGCAGCGATGCGGTACGGGCCACATTCATTCCCTGTTCCGCCTCGGGCATAGCGCACCCAATGATGACATCCTCCACTTCCTTCTTGTCGAGTGCCGGGACGCGGTCGAGCGCGCCCTTGATGGCGATCGCGCCCAGATCGTCCGGCCGTGTGGCGCGCAGGGTGCCTTTGGGGGCCTTCCCGCACGCCGTCCGGACCGCGCTCACAATAACTGCTTCTCTCATAGTTGCCTCTTTTCACTGCAAGCCAGAACAATATAGGCCGCAGCAGATGAACGCAGATGAACGCGTATAAGAATTGGTTTTCATCTGCGTTTATCTGCGTTCATCTGCGGCTAAATCATAAATCCCCAGTTTCCGAGTGAACCGAACTCACGATGATTGCCTTCCTCTTAGTTGCCTTTCCTAACTCCAAAGAAAACAATTTCAGCCACCGATGAACACCGATGAACACGGATAAGACAGTTTTCATCGGTGTTCATCGGTGGCTAATTCCTCAGCGGCTTGCCCGTCTTCAACGTAAACGCAATCCGCTCCTGCGTCTTTTTCTCGCCGCATAGCGAGAGGAATCCCTCCCGCTCCAGATCCAACAGATATTGCTCGCTCACCGGCGTGCCGGGGGTCACCGCACCGCCGCACAGCACATACGCCACCCGATTGGCCACCTTGACGTCGTGATCGCTGATGAATTCTCCCTGGCGCATCATATACACACCAAGTTTCAACGTAGCCAGCACGTTCTCGCCCGGCGCCGGAATGTCGGTTCGCGGCACCGGGGGAGCGTAGCCCGAGTTGGCGATTTCGCGCGCCAGTTGTTTGGCGTCGTTCAGCAGGCGCTCGCGATTCATGGTGACGCCATCGGCGTGCGACAACAGACAGAGCCGGCGCGCCTCCATCGCAGATGTGGACACTTTAGCCATCGCGATGGTCTCGAAATGATGCCGCAAGGTGTCCGAGCCGCCGGAATCCACCGCGCGCAGCGTCATCTCCTTGCAACCGCCGCCGCCGGGCAGCAACCCGACGCCGGCCTCCACCAGGCCCATATAAAGTTCGGCATGAACCTGCCGGCGGACGGCATGCAGCGCCATCTCAGCCCCGCCGCCGAAGCAGAATCCGAATGGCGCCACCACCACCGGCCGAGGGCAGAATTTGATGGAGCCGGTCATGCGCTGGAACGCTCGGACAGCGAGATCGACCTCATCCCATTCGCCTTCCTGCACACTCAACAGCAATTGCATGAGGTTCGCGCCCACGGAGAAGTTGTCGGCATCGCCGCCGATCACGAACGCCTCGAAATTCCGCACCGCATCGCCATCGGAGCGCAGCGTTTCCGTCACCAGCCGGACGATATCCTCGCCGATGGCATTCTTCTTGGAGTGCAGCTCCAGGCAGGCGACGCCATCGCAGAGATCCACCAGCGATGCGCCGGGATTGTGGCGTACCAGGGTCTCTTTTGTACGGAAATTGGCCACGCGCGCGATGCCCGCCGCTTTGGCCACCGGGAGGTAGGAAGCGCTGGCCAGATCGAAGCATTCCGCGCTGTCATAGCGGTACCATCCGGTGGCGCCGGAAGCCAGCAAACGTTCCACGTTCGCGCTTACCGGTTCGCCCGCCGCCTTCATGCGCGCTACAGTCTGCGCCACCCCGGCGGCATCCCAGAGTTGGAACGGACCCATTTCCCAGTTGAAACCGGCCTTCATGGCACGATCCACGCTGGCGGCATCGTCGGCGATTTCCGGCAGGCAGTCGGCCGCATAATTCCACAGTGCGCTCAGGAGCTGCCAGTGAAAACGCGCGGCCTTATCCTTTTTGACGTCGCCCGCCAGCAATTGCGGCAGGCGATCGGCGAGCCGTTCGGAATTCTTGGCCATCTCCAGCGACGGGATCTTCGGCCGGACTGCCGGCTGATGTTCCAGCGTTTTCCAGTCGAGCACCAGCCGGATCTCTTTGCCTTCGCTATCCCTTTGCTTATGGTAGAAGCCCTTTTTGGTCTTATCGCCGAGCCAGCGCCGCTCCAGCATCGTCCGGAAGAACGGCGGCATCTCCGCAGGGTGGGAGCCGGCGAAGTTCGAAGCCACGTGCGCCAGCACGTCCAGCCCCACAAGATCGGCGAGACGAAACGTTCCCGTCCGCGGCCAACCGATGGCGGTACCGGTAAGCGCATCCACCTCTTCGATGGTGAGATCTTCCGCCTGCATCAGCCGCACCGCCTCCAGCATGATGAAAACACCGATGCGGTTGGCGATGAAGTTCGGGGTATCGCGGGCGAACACCACTTCCTTGCCCAGGCGCAAATCGCAAAAGTGGGAGACCGCCTCGATAGCCGCCGGGTCGGCATCCGGCGGGGCGATGATTTCCACCAGCCGCATGTAACGTGGCGGATTGAAAAAGTGGGCGCCGAAGAAGCGCTGGCGGAGATGCTCGGGAAGGTGGGAGGCGATCGCTGCGATGGGGATGCCGCTGGTATTGGTGGTGAGGATGGCATCCGGCCGGAGGTGCGGCACGATCTTCTCGATGAGCGACTGCTTGATGGCGAGATTCTCCGTGACCGCCTCGATCACCCAATCGCAGCCGGCTACCAGCGCCATGTCATCCTCGAAGTTCCCGATGGCGATGCGTGCGGCCAGCGCCGGGTCGAAGAAAGCCGCGGGTTTGCTCTTCTTCAGGCCGTCCAGCGCTTGCGTGGCAATTCCACTGCGCGCGGCACCCTCGCCGGCAATGTCTAGCAGCACGACCGGCAGGCCTGCGTTGGCCAGGTGCGCGGCGATCCGCGATCCCATGACGCCGGCTCCCAGAACCGCGGCTTTGCGGATCGGGACGGAATGCTTTGGCCCGGCAGACGGGGACGTGGCGGGATTCAAGACATCTTGGGCAATCATCGACACTCCTATTTAACTAATCGCGGACCGCTACGCTTTTTCTTCCCTACCAATCCTTGTGTCAGCGTGCGCGCGAATTGGGTGGCAATCTCTTCCGCCGAAAGTTCTCCCTCGGGCTCATACCAGTGGCAGATCCAGTTGAGTGCGCCAGCGATCGAAAAGGCCGCAATCTTGGCGTCGCATGGCGTAATCGATCCGTCATCGATCCCCTCCTGAATGAAGGAACGAAGCCGGCGGTCGATCTTTCTCTTGTAATTGCGTACCTGTGCCAGTGCGTCGCTGGACAGGTCCGCATCGTCCAGACGCATCACGCATCGTCCGAAGTTGACGGTCATGACATTGGCATACGAGTAGATGAATGCCTCGACCTTTTCCAGGCCAGTGCCGCAATGGTCCGCAATGTCGTTGAGAATTTCCTCAATCAGACCGGTGCCCAGGCGATAACACTCGATGAGGATCTCTTCTTTGTTGTGGAAGTAATGATAGAGGGCCGGCTTGGTGATGTTCAGGCGGTCGGCTACATCGTTCATCGATGTCTTGCCGTAGCTCTTTTCCAGGAAGAGTTGTGCGGCGGTTTTCAACACTGCTTCCCGCTTGGTAGCGGGATCGCGCCGCCGGCTGGTGAAAGCTTCAAGGTGGGCGAGCGACTGGGCAGCGTCTCTGGGCATGACGAAGTTGCAACAACCTGTTGACAGGAGGCTGCGCTCTTGATATCTTACCCACGGGTAAACAATAACGCAAGAGGGAAAGCGCGCTTGCGAAATTGATTTTTTCGGGATTCCGCAAAGCTCGCGTCCCGCGGACAAGTCGCCAATGAAAATCATCATGGCGGTGAAACAAGTCCCCGTGAGGGACTCCGTGATCCACATCGATTCCACCGGCAAGTGGCTGCAAGAGCAGGACCTGAGCTTCGAGATCAACGAGCCCGATGGGGCTGATCCCTACCGTCGCGGCGATCAGAGAACGATCCCGGAAAAAGCAACCTTCTTGAAAACCGCGCCACGGGCTCGCGGGGAGTTGCTCCACTATGAGCAGTGGAACATCGATACGCGCAGCGTGGTGAGCTTCGCGGGGGTGGCGTTCCGCAAGGGCGTCTCTAGCGGATAGTACCCGATTTAAGGCACGGGGACTGGCGGATTCGCGTTTCGGTGTATACTTCCCAACAGCCTTCGGGTGTGGCTAATTTCAGATTGGAGGAAGACAATGGCGAGTTGCAATGTGAAAGTCACCGTGACGGTGAAGGGCAAGATCGAAGACGTTTTGAAGAAAGTGAAGGCGACGGCGGCGTCGAAGGGCGTCAAATTCTCCGGCGATGAAAAAGGTGGGAAGTTCTCCGGCGACGCGGAAGGCACTTACAAGGTTGACGGCCAAACCATCACGATCATTATCACCGACAAGCCCTGGTATGCAAAGGACAGCCAGGTCAGCGATGCGATTACGAAATTCTTCGCGGGGATGTGATCATGCAGAAATTTACTTTGCTACTGCTGATAGGAGCCACGTTGGCTTTGAGTGGCTGCGTGTTTTCAGTGAGTCCGCTTTACACAGCAAAGGACGTGGTGTACGACGCGGCTTTGGAGGGCGTCTGGGCCAGGAGCGGGGACACCAGCACCTGGGCGTTCCAAAAGGGCGTCGATTCGAGCTACAAGGTGGTGGTTACCGAAGGTGAAAATCCGTCGCCATTCGTGGCGCATTTGGTGCAGCTCGGTGGACATCGTTTCCTGGACATCTGCCCGGAGACGTCCGGCCTAGATAATCTGAAGCAAGCTGAATTATACAAGGCGGGCCTGATTCCCGGCCACCTGTTTCTCAAGATGCTGCAGATCACGCCGACACTCCGTATGAAGGTGTTGGACGACGAGTGGGTGGAGGGCCTGCTGAAGAAAGATCCCAAGGCCCTGGCGCATGAGGAAATGGAGGGCGGCAAATTGGTCCTTACGGCTCCGACGGCGGCCCTGCAGGCTTTCATGATGCAGAACTGGGACACGCCAGCCGCCTGGAATACCGAGTCCAGCGAGCTGAGGCATAAATAGCGAGTTTTGCGCTGCCCGGGTCCTCACCTTCTCGATGCGGGAATCGAACTGGTATGGTTCGACTGTGAGTCGTCTGGCAGCGTGGAATGGGGAAGCGTTAGTCCGTGACAGCGAGACCTGGGACCCACCGCATTTTGGATGGGAAGTGGCGGGCATGCGTTGACCAGAACCTCGGCGGCGACTATGACCCACGAGGTCGGCACCAGGCCGTGGCGCACACCAGTGAGCGCGTTCCGCCCGATTTCCAGGGCACATATTCCTACTTCCCATCGCTCAGCAAGCCGGTGATCGCCGCGATCAATGGTCATGCGGTAGGGCTTGGCCTGGTGATTGCGTTGTATTGCGACATTCGATTCGCATCCACGGAGGCGAAGCTGAGCACCGCCTTCGCACGGCGCGGCCTGATCGCCGAATTCGGGACCGCCTGGATGCTGCCGCGGTTGATCGGCCTGTCCAACGCTCTAGACCTCCTGCTTTCGGCGCGCACGGTTGGCGCCGCCGAAGCGCTGCGGATGGGCTTGGTCAACCGCGTTTTCCCCGTTGACACTTTCGTCGAGGACGTGCGCGCTTACGCCAGGGAACTCGCCACGCAAGTATCGCCGCGCTCCATGGCGGCCATCAAGCAGCTGGTTTATCGGGCGATGTTCCAGACGCTGGAGGAGGCGTGTTTCAAATACTTGCGGCGAACCGGCGTCGGTAGCGTCAGCGCCGAAAAGCCACGTTTTGCCGCGCTACTGCTGTCACTGGTGCTCCGGGCGGCATTGGCCTCGCCAGCTTGGTATCCTTGAGAAGTGCTGAGGCAAGCGCCGATGACGATTGCAGCCAAATACGAGGACGGCGTCTTCAAGCCCCTCGAGGACGTGAATCTGACGGAGGGCACCAGGGTCGAAGTGCACGTGCGCGACGCCGCAGAGCGAACGCCCTTTCCTAGGTCCCTCCGCGATTTGGCAGCGTTCGGGATGTGGGCTGACGGCGATGATATCCCCGATGGCGTGACGTACGTCAACCGACTGCGGGAGCCGCGCTTTTGATCGCCGCTGCGTGTGATGGCATACCTGATCGATACCGACATCATGGTGGATTTCACGCGCGGTGCGGCTGAAGCTGTCGACTACCTGCAGAGCCTCGGTCCTGCTTGCCGGATCTCTGCCATCACCGCACTTGAATTGATCGCCGGCGCCCGCAGCCAGCGGGATGTGGCGGATCTCGATATCCTGATTTCGATCTACGAGCAGATCCCGCCAACCGAGGGCGTCATGAGGCGCGCATCCTACCTCATGAAGGCTCATGCCAAATCCGCCGGACTCCTACGCTGGACGCGGTAATCGCCGCTACGGCCCTGGAGGAGGACCTCACGCTCGCGACCAAGTACCGCAAGCACTTCCAGATGATCAGCGACTTGAAGCTGGCAGTGCCCAACTATTGAGGCGCGCCCCTTCTTCTAAGCTTCCGGCGCCTGGATGTAAGTAGCCCCGTGGACTGGCCTACCTCGCCGGCCACACCGCGACATGAACATCACCAAGCGCTACGCGCATCCGCAGGAGCAGACCATCCGCGCGGCCATGGATCGGGCGCGAGGGGTCGAGGCTGGCATACTTTTGGGCATACCGCGCAAAATTTGAATCTGGGGAAAACTGCGTCGGGATCGCAACCGCCTGAAGCTGGGGAAGTTTTGTGGTGCGCCCGGAGAGACTCGAACTCCCGGCCTACTGGTTCGAAG
>Ga0182018_10001494_pt1 | contig 26454 bp, 23 predicted proteins | sample 812P2MmetaG_FD_120490 | JGI IMG/M metagenome (GOLD analysis project Ga0182018, IMG submission 120490) | Permafrost microbial communities from Stordalen Mire, Sweden - 812P2M metaG | ecosystem: Environmental > Terrestrial > Soil > Wetlands > Permafrost | place: Sweden: Stordalen | collected...
CGTGGTCGATCCGGTCTGCGGGTCTGCGGGAGCGTGCAGCACCGGCACGTCGATCGGCTACAACAGCGGCGCGGGCACCCTCCCGGGAGCAACGCCGTCGTCGACGGACCCCGGCACGCCGCCGACCCCTTCGGCAGGGGAGGGCACGGAGATCCTCATCCTCGCCTGCGGGATCAACACGTCGCGCCCGTCGAGCAGCGTCACCGAGGCGAACTTCCCGGCCGAGTGATTTGTGGCCCGCCGGCCCGATCGACTGCGAGGCGAGCGCGGCCATGTGCAGTGCGTAGCGCCTTTGGCAAGGCCGTTGCAATATCGTCGCGACGTCGCACCCCCTTGCGCGAGCGAGCATGACGAAAGTACCGTCCGGTGTCCTCCCCAAGAGGATCCTCGCTAGCCAGCGGCCTGAGAAGAGAGCGATCCGCGTATCGCCGCTCGTGGTCGAGTCGTCGGGCATGGAGGCCGACGCCCTCTACCGGCGGCTCGAGACTCGCCCTGAAGGGTTGACCGCGGACGAGGCCTCCACGCGTCTGGCCGAACACGGGCCCAACGTACTCGCCAAGGATCAGCGCACGGGCCTCGGGAAGCTGGTCTGGCACGCGCTACTCAATCCGCTCGTGATCCTCCTGGGCGTGCTCGCGACGGTTTCGTTCGCGACCGGCGATGCACGGGCGGGCACCATGATGGTGTCGATGATCGTGCTGAGCGTCGGCCTGAAGCTCGTTCAGGAGGCGAGGGCCGACAGCTCGGCGGCAAAGCTCAAGGCCATGATCTCGGTGAACGCGACGGTGCTGCGCGGCGGCGTGCCGATGGAGATCGCCGTGGCGCACCTCGTTCCCGGAGATGTCGTGACCCTGGCCGCGGGCGACATGATCCCGGGCGACGTGCGGATTGTGCACGCCAAGGACCTGTTCGTGGTCCAGGGGTCGCTGACGGGCGAGAGTTTTCCAGTAGAGAAGTTCGTCGCAGAGAAGAGCGGCACGACGACCATCGCGCCGCTCGAGCTGACGACCATCGCGTTTCTTGGGACCAGCGTCGGCAGCGGTTCGGGCACCGCGGTTGTCGTGGCGACCGGCAAGGACACGTATCTCGGCGGCATGGCGGAGTCGATTCAACAGCCCGTGGCCCAGACGGCCTTCGATCGCGGCATCTCGCGCTTCACCTGGCTGATGCTCCGCTTCATGGCGGTGATGGTGCCGCTCGTCTTCGTCATCAACGGCGTCACCAAGGGGACATGGAGAGAAGCCTTCTTCTTCGCCCTTGCGGTCGCCGTGGGTCTGACGCCGGAAATGCTGCCCATGATCGTAACGGTGTGCCTGTCGAAGGGTGCCGTCGCGATGGGCAAGAAGAAGGTCATCGTCAAGCGGATCAATGCCATCCAGAACCTCGGTGCGATGGACGTCCTCTGCACCGACAAGACCGGCACCCTCACGAAGGACCAGATCGTCCTCGAGCGGTACTGCGACGTCGCGCTCTCCGAGAACGAAGACGTCCTCGCGCTCGCATACGTCAACAGTCACTTCCAGACCGGTCTGAAGAACGTTCTCGACCGCGCGGTCCTCGCGCACGAGGAGGCTCACGCGCACGCCCGCGTCCCCGAGATGGTGAAGGTCGACGAGATGCCGTTCGACTTCGAGAGGCGGATCATGTCGGTCGTCGTCCGCACACCCGAGGGCAAGGATCGCGTCATTTCCAAGGGCGCGCCGGAGGCGATCTTCGGTCGATGCGGGAGCTTCAGACTCAAAGGACAGCTCTGCTCGATGGATCATCTGCACATCGAAGACCTGAAGAAGGAATACGAGCGGCTCAGCGGTGACGGGTTTCGTGTGCTGGCGCTTGCCACGAAGGAGCTCGCGCCGCGGGCCGCCTCAGCGGACGGCGCGATGTCCTACGGCAAGGCCGATGAGTGCGACCTGATTCTCGAGGGCTACATCGCATTTCTCGATCCACCGAAGGACTCTGCCACGGCCGCCATCAAGGCACTTCTGGGCCTCGGCGTTTCGGTCAAGGTCATCACCGGCGACAACGAACTTTGTTCCCGCAAGGTTTGCAAGGAGGTCGGACTGTCCACGGATTGCGTTCTCATGGGCGACGCGGTCGAGAAGATGACCGACGGCGAGCTTGCCGATGCCGCCGAGAAGACCACGCTCTTTGCCCGCGTCTCGCCTGCGCACAAGGAGCGCATCATCAGGGCGCTCCAGTCGCACAAGCACACGGTCGGCTTCATGGGCGATGGCATCAACGACGCACCGGCGCTCCACGCTGCCGATGTCGGCATCAGCGTCGACACGGCGGTGGATATTGCCAAGGAGTCTGCGGACATGATCCTGCTGGAGAAGTCGCTGCTCGTGCTGGAAGCGGGGGTGATCGAAGGCCGCAAGGTCTTCTCCAACATCATCAAATACGTGCGAATGGGCGCATCGAGCAATTTCGGCAACATGTTCAGCGTCCTCGGGGCCAGCCTCTTTCTTCCCTTTCTGCCGATGTCGCCCGTGCAGATTCTCGCCAATAACCTGCTTTACGATATCGGCCAGACCGCCATCCCGACCGACGCCGTGGACGCCGAGCGGATCGTAAAGCCGCGCACCTGGGACACCAAGGAGCTCACTCGGTTCATTGTCTTCATCGGGCCGTGCTCGTCCATTTTCGATTATTCGACGTATTTTCTCATGCTCTACGTCTTCAAGTGCGCCGATGTCTCGACGGCCCAGGCCGCTGCGCACAGCCAGAGCCTCTTTCAGACCGGGTGGTTCGTCGAAAGTCTCCTCACCCAGACGCTCATCATTCACGTCATTCGCACCAACAAGATCCCGTTTCTCCAGAGTCGCGCGTCACGCTTCATGACGGCGATGAGCGTGGTCACTGCGGCGATCGGAATCTCGGTCCCCTTTTCGTTCTTGGGCCGCTACCTGGGGTTCATCGCCCTGCCGCTGCTCTACTGGCCGCTCTTAGCTCTCACGCTGCTCTGCTACATGCTGCTGACGCAGGCCGTGAAGGTGCTGCTCTTGCGGCGCGGATGGATATCGTGAGCTCGATCCTCGAGGGGCACATGCAGTGTTCCTCGCCGAGAAGAAATTCGAAGGCTACGTACGTCGCCAAGACGAGCTCGCTCTTAAGCGACGGCGTCATCCTTGCCGACGAGCAAGCGCGAAACACATCGGTCTTGTTGAGTACGCTTGACTTCAGAGTCCACGATGATGATTACCGACACACCCGATCTGTGGCCGGCACGGTGCGGGTGCGCCGACTTGATGGGCAGGTCGCAACCGACCGCTGGCGCAGGCGGTCGCCATGGGTGATTCCACGTTTAGTCACCATTCCTGGGGCACGGGTGGTGACTTTGCGTCTGGTGGTCCTCGGCGTGTTCTGGGGCGCCTGGGCGATCTTGTGGTGTTGAAAGACGACCAGCGACCAAACTGAGGAGAATGGCATGAAGGTCCCGCCCGTCCCGAGCACCGCGCTCACGTCCGAGTTGCTCCATAAGATGGACGCCTACTGGCGCGCCGCCAACTATCTGTCGGTCGGCCAGATCTATCTTCACGACAATCCCTTGCTGCGGCGGCCGCTGGCGCTCACGGACGTGAAACACATGCTCCTTGGGCACTGGGGGACCACCCCGGGGCAGAACTTCATCTACGTGCACCTGAACCGGGTCATCAAAAAGTACGACCTCGACATGATTTACGTTTCCGGTCCCGGACACGGCGGCCCGGCAGTCGTGGGCAACACATACCTCGAGGGCACGTACAGTGAGGTCTACCCCAACATCAGCCAGGACGAGCCCGGGCTTCGGAAGCTGTTTCTGCAGTTTTCATTTCCCGGAGGAATTCCGAGTCACGCATCGCCGGAGTGCCCGGGCTCGATCCACGAGGGTGGCGAGCTGGGCTATTCGCTTAGCCATTCGTTCGGCGCGGTGTTCGACAATCCCGACCTTGTGGTCGCCTGCGTCGTCGGGGATGGCGAGGCGGAGACCGGACCGCTCGCCACGGCGTGGCATTCGAACAAGTTTCTCGATCCGGTGACCGATGGTGCGGTGCTGCCGATTCTGCATCTCAACGGCTACAAGATCTCGAATCCGACGATTCTTGCGCGTATCGAGCACGAGGAGTTGGAGCAGTTGCTGCGCGGCTATGGGTGGACACCCTACTTCGTGGAGGGTCACGAGCCCGGGCCGATGCACGAGGCCATGGCCGCAACGCTCGACGCCGCGGTGGAGCAAATCAGGAAAATCCAGCAGGACGCCCGCGTCCACGGCAACGTGGCCCGCCCGCGCTGGCCTATGATCGTCCTCAACTCACCCAAGGGCTGGACGGGGCCGAAATCGGTCGATGGTCTTCAGGTGGAGGGCACCTTCCGTGCTCATCAGGTGCCCATCTCCGACCCCGCGACCCACCCCGGGCATCTCAAGCTGCTGGAGGAGTGGCTGAAGAGCTACCGACCGGAGGAGCTCTTCGACGAGCAGGGCCGTCTGAATCCGGACCTGGCGGAACTCGCGCCCAAGGGGGAACGACGCATGGGCGCCAATTCCCACGCCAACGGCGGCATCCTGCTACGCGACCTGCGGATGCCAGATTTCCGCGACTACGCAGCCGCCGTGCCCTCGCCGGGAGCTCCCGGCATCGGCGACACGCATGTGCTCGGACGTTTCTTGCGCGACGTGACGAAGCTGAACAGCTCTCAGCGAAATTTTCGTATCTTTGGTCCCGACGAGACGCTCTCCAACGGCCTAGAAGCCGTCTTTGAAGTCACCAAGCGCCAATGGGACGCGGCGGTCGTGCCGAACGACGAATTTCTCGCGCCCACTGGGCGGGTGCTGGAAATGCTCAGCGAGCACCAGTGCGAGGGCTGGCTCGAGGGTTACCTGCTCACCGGGCGGCATGGCGTTTTCAACTGCTATGAGGCGTTCATCCACATCGTCGATTCCATGTTTAACCAGCACGCCAAGTGGCTGAAGGTCACATCGTGCCTGCCCTGGCGACGAAAGATTGCGTCGCTGAACTACCTCTTGGCCTCGCACGTCTGGCGCCAGGATCACAACGGCTTCACGCACCAAGACCCCGGCTTCATCGACCACGTCGTGAACAAGAAGGCCGAGGTAGTGCGAGTCTACCTTCCACCGGATGCAAACTGCCTGCTCTCGGTGATGGACCACTGCCTACGCAGCCGCCACTACGTCAACGTCGTGATCGCGGGCAAGCACCCGGCGCCGCAGTGGCTGACGATGGAGGCCGCCGTCAAGCACTGCGCGGAGGGCATCGGCATCTGGCAGTGGGCGAGCAACGACGAGGGTGCAGCGCCCGACGTCGTCATGGCCTGCTGTGGCGATGTGCCGACGCTGGAGACGCTCGCCGCGGTGTCAATCCTGCGCGAGCATCTGCCCGATTTAAGAGTTCGCGTAGTCAACGTCGTCGACCTCATGAGGCTGCAACCGCAAACCGAGCACCCGCACGGCCTCTCCGATATCGACTTCGACGATCTCTTCACCCGGGACAAGCCGGTCATCTTCGCATTTCACGCTTACCCCTGGCTAGTCCACCGGCTCACCTATCGTCGCACCAACCACAACAACATCCACGTCCGTGGCTACAAGGAAGAGGGCACGATCACGACGTCCTTCGACATGACGGTGCTGAACGAGCTGGATCGTTTCCATCTCGTGATGGACACCATCGACCGCGTGCCGCGCGTTGACGAAAAGGGCGTCTACTTGAAGCAACAGCTCAAGGACAAGCTTATCGAACACAAGCAGTACATCGATAAGCACGGCGAGGACATGCCGGAAATTCGCAACTGGACCTGGAACGCGTCATCTCGCCTGGGACACCCAAGCAGTCGCCATGGACGATAAGCCCGGCAGCGCGAATGTTGGCGTGGTCGTCTCGCACGCTGCGGCGGGAGGGCGCATCGTCATCGAGGTGCTGGCGCAACGTGACGCCCATCATGTGCGTGGAATCGCTCTGACGCCCACCGAAGGTCTCGCCCGAGGCATGGCGGTGGAGGACTCGGGCGGCCCTTTGAAGGCGCCGGTGGGGAAAGGGGTTCTCTCGCGCATGCTCGACGTCTTCGGCCGCGTCATCGATCGTGGACCGGTGCTGTCCGACGTCCAATGGCGTTCCGTTCATCGAGCGCCTCCGCCGCTCTCTCAGCGTTCTACAAAGTCTGAAATCTTCGAAACCGGTATCAAGGTTATCGACGTGCTTGTGCCGCTCGAGCGGGGCGGCAAGGCGGGACTCTTCGGCGGCGCTGGTGTCGGCAAGACCGTCTTGCTCACCGAAATGATCCACAAGATGATCGGGCATCATGAAGGCGTCAGGATCTCTTGATGGGGCAAATGCCGTCACGTCTCGGCTATCAGCCCACGATGGGCATGGACCCGCAGGCCGACCGAATCGTGACTGTCGGTAGATCGCCGCGGGTCCCCCGGGGCCTCACGCGCGCACGGCCTTCTCCAGTAGGGCCCCCACCGGGGCGAGTCTCGCGGCAAGGGCCGGGTCGAGGCCATGTCGCTCCACTAGCAGCGCCGGCGTATTGTAGGTGAGCCATGTAGCCCCGCTCTCGTCTTGCCAGGCGAGGGCCTTCAGCGGCAGGTCGATCGCTGTCGTCGGCCGGGCGACCATCAGGGGGGTGCCCGCGCTGGGATTTCCAAAGACCAGGATCACCGCGGGCGGCATCGCGAGACCGGCCGCGCGTGCCTCCGCGGCCTGATCGATGCGAGCGAACACCTTCATTCCCGCCGCACGCACCGCCGCTTCGATGCGTCCCATTGCCTCGTCGACCCCGAGCGCCATAGGTACTGTCCGCAGCGACCCCCGCTGCGCCGCGCCGGAAGAGACGTTCGGAGGGCCGGCGTGGGACCCGGTCCACTCGGGCGGATCGCTTGCGGGGAAGGATTCGTCGCTGGTCTCATCGACGGGATCGTCGGGGGTACTGGGGTCGGTCATAAGAAAGGCTCCTCGTCAGCGCCTCGGGGTCGGTCAGCGTGAATCCATCCGCGTACGCGTGACCCAGGTGCTTGTACTTGTCGCCCGATACGTCCGTGAAGGTGGAGTGTCCCGAACCGGCCCGCGCAACGAAACGCGCCAGTGCTGATTCGGATGAGCTTGCGCCGGTCCACTGGTCGCAGACGCTTCGCTTCGCGGAGGATTTTCTCGAGCGTTCGGGACTGCGTCACGAAGCGAAGTCTACGTCCAGCGTCGCCCGCCCACCAGCGTTCCCCATCCCCGGTGAACCTGGCAAAGACGTGGATGCCTGGTGGTCATGGCGTGCCTCGGGCCGAAGCTTTGGCAATTAGCTCCGGCGACGCGTCCCCACGCGGCATGCTGAGCAGCGCGAGCGTTGCGCCCGGCCACCACTGGACCTTCATTCGCCGCGGCGCTTGCGCTCGGCGAGAAGTGCCGTCATCTGCTCCTGCGAGATCGGCACGCCGCTGCTGGCCGGCTTGCGTGACACGCGGGCGAGGAGCTGACGGTCCTTCGAGCTCGGCGAGGAGCTCCGAGCGGCCGTCGACGATCGCGATCACGTCCTCGAGATCGTGGTGGTAGACGTCACCGCCGCCGCGATCCGCAAAGACATCGAGTTTCGTCGCGCAGAAGTACGGTGGGCTGACGATTCGAAAGCGTTCGCCTTCCGCCTCGACGTCGATCGCGTGGAGGATGGCCTCCTCGTACCACCGGTTGTGGAAGCCAGGCTCGCCTCGTCCACGCTCTCCGCGACGCACTCCCGTACGCACCAGGCGCGCGCGACCGAGACCGCTAGGCGCAGCGCGAGGTCGCTCGCGATGTGTCGGCGTCCCACACGACGAGGCCGCGGTAGGGCGAGCAAGCCGGGACGCTTCTCTCGCGTCCAGGATGCCCGCTACCGTGGTCTTGTGAGCAGCCAGCGAGTGCCCGGTGGGGTGGTGCACAAACTTCCTGAAGACTTGCGGAGGGCGCTGGCCGCCAACCCTGCGGCGCTCGATGCCTGGAAGGACATCACCCCTCTGGCCCGCAATGAGTTCATCTGCTGGGTCGAGGATGCCAAGCAAAAGATGACCCGAGAACGCCGCATCCGCCGAACCGAGGAGGAGCTCGAGGAAGGCCAGCGTCGGCCTTGCTGCTGGCCGGGATGCAGCCACCGCGAACGCACGGGCCGCTCGCGCGTGTCCTGATCCCGAGTGACCCGTCGACGGACGGGCCCAAGACCTTACCCGTGGACGACTCCTGCACGTGGCGCGACGATCCTGAGGACGTCGTTGTCGCCGATCAGGACCACGAGCTTGTCCGGCCGCCGGCGCAGGACGGCAGGGAGCCGCTCTCGCGCGTTGAACGCGAGGTCGCCGCCGACCCCGAAGTTGAGGAGGGTCACTGGTGGTAGTCTCCGGCGGATCAGCGCATGGCGGAGATCGTTCGTCACACGTTTCGAGCCTGGCTGAGCCTCGCTGTCCTCAGCGTTAGCGCCGCCTACGCTCGATTGTCCTTCGCGTGGGCGGTGGCCGCTACAGCGACGATCACCTTGCTCTGGGCTCTCGGCATTGGCCTCGGTGATCCGTGGCGACGTGGGCCGATCGGTGGACCTGTCCGCCAGCTTCTTGGCGGGGAGATCGAGGGTCTGGACCAGGCGACGTGCAACTCGCTGGGTGGGCGCATCGATGTCGCCTATTCATTGCTACCGGGCCTTCTCGCCGGCTGCCTCCTTGCTCTCGCACTGCCGGTTGCACCCTTTCAACACCCAACCATTGTCGGTGTCGCGCTTGTCGTGACCTTGGTCGTCTGGCCGTTGGGCTCGCTGGTAGTGTCGTCCCTATTGCCATTCCCCTGGGCGCTCCGTACCGGTCCGTCGCGGCGTACGACGCCGCCGTGGCGCAAAGTGATGGTTGCCGCAGCGCTGCCACTGGCCCTTGTCCTTGCGTTCGCGCTGGTCCAGGCGATCCGGCGCCCGTCTCCCGACCGATACTGGAGCTCGCTTGTTCCGGCACGAACGTGGGACCAAGACGAATGGAACCGATACCTAAGAAACCAGCGTATCCGGACCACGCAAGGCCTCGCCATTGAGAACGATGCAGCGTCCGTGTGCGTTGGCGTTGGTCAGTGTCATGGGATGACCGAGGATGGAGTCTGCGTCGGCGTCAGCATGGCGTACGACATGAGTCGAATTCAAGAGCGCTCGCCTTCGGCTTGCCCGTCCTCACTCACGGTCCGGCGAGACCCACGCGGCGGCAAGCTTGTCCTTGCCCGCGACGATACGTATCCAAATCTGTTCTGGGGCTCACCTTCGGCGTTCATCGTGCTGGGACCCACGGATCCCGACGCGAGGCACCGATCCACCGAGGGCCCCGTCCTGACAGCGCTTCAGGTGAGTGGCTCCGTGGCCGTGCCCACTCCGTGGACTCTCCTTGCGTGCTTCGGCGTGGCGTTCGCGGTGTTTGTCCTGCAAAGGCTCCAACGCCGAGAGGCGCGCGAGGGAGGCTCTCCCCCCGTGCCATACCGAGATCCTGCCCAGGTACCGCCCGATGAACTCGCCCGTGTGGGCCGAGATCGAAGGCAGGATGAGGCCCTTGCCGTGCGTTATGTACGGCTCGTGCTGGTGGTGTCTTGTGCTCCCATGGTCCTCGCCTTGGTGCTGGGCGTGGGGAGGTAAGAGGTCGCGGTAGGACGTGGCGGCCATGCTCAACTTCGCGCGCGTCTCGGCGTGCGCAACTTGTCGGCGAGGTCTTCAGACGCGAAGAACGCTCGCTGTCTGCCTTGACGGGTCGGCGACAGGAGACCGCGGTCGACGAGATCGAGGATGTCTCTGCGTGCCGTGACGTAGGTGATCACCTGCGAGCGTTGATGCGACTGGAAGGTGTACAGCTGTTCGGGGTTGCGAAGGGCGTGAGCGAGCAGTTCGCGTTGGCGGAGGTTCACATCGGGCACGGCCCTCAACGTGTGAGCGAGCGACTTCTGCTCAGCCTGCTTGTTCTGCAAGTACTCGCGCAGGTCGCCGAGCGCCTGCTTGGTGGCGTCGAGCTGGTACATCAACGAGTAGGTCAGGTCCCCGTCGTCGCTCTCGCTGTACAGGAACGAGCGGTAGTAGCGCATGCGACTGCGCGCGATCACGCGTGAGACCGTGAGGAACTCGAAGAGCCAGTAGTCGTTCTTGAGCATGAACCAATAGAAGAGGGCGCGCGCCGTGCGACCGTTGCCATCGACGAAGGGATGCTCGTATGCGAGCCAGCCTCTCACGTTCGAGCAACTCCGCGAACGCGTCGACAAAATGATTTCGCACGGCGAATGATCCGTTGCGTGACACGCGGGCGAGGAGCTGACGGTCTTCGTCCGTGAGCGGCTCACCCCAGATCTTCTTTCGCAGAGCCGCTACCTCCGGCTGCTCGCTCTTCGGATCGCCGTCTTCAAGCCCACCAAGGTCGTCGACTTCATCTGGGAGGAGGAGGCCCGTGACTGGGACGCTGAGAAGGTCCGGGAGATGCGCGAGCTGACCAAACAGTTCGAGCTGTTCGCCGACAATAGCTGGCGCCAGACCTTCAAGGTGATCCCCAAGCTTCCGTATAGCTTTTCGTACCCGCTTCGAGGATGCCGCCGGAAAGAGCAGCGAGCTGCAAGTGCTCGACTGGGAGGTCGGCGCGCTCTACTGGAATCCCGTGGTTGCATGGTGTCGGCCGCGGGCGAGCGGTCTTGCGCGTGGTAGAGCTGATTGGCGTGTATGACGTCCGGCCTTTGGACGATGGGCGCTGTTCCCGGACGGCTTCCGAGCCGGCACACTCGGCGCGACTATATCCCTCGAGCGCGAGATGACGATGCCGACCCAGGTCCAGATCGCCGTCCTGGACGACTATCAAGACGTCGCTGTTCGGGTGGCGGACTGGTCGGCGCTTCGGGGTCGGGCCACCGTCACGGTATTCAACGACCACGTCGCGGACCCCGCCGCCGTCGTCGCCCGACTGCAGCCCTTCGATGTGGTTTGCGTCATGCGCGAACGCACGCCGATGACGCGTTTCATTCTTGAGCGCTTGCCCAGGCTCCGCCTCATCGCTTCGACAGCAACGCAGAACGCCTCAATCGACCTCAACGCCGCCAGGGAGCGTGGTGTGCAGGTCGTCCATACCGGTTACAGCCCCACGCCTACCGTCGAGCTGACGTGGGCCCTCATCCTGGCCAGCGCTCGCCATATCGTTGCTGAGAACGCGTCGCTGCGGGAGGGCGGTTGGCAGCGTCACGTCGGCGACGACCTGGCCGGGCGGACCCTCGGCCTTCTCGGCCTGGGACGCATTGGGGGCGCGGTGGCTAGGATCGGCAAGGCGTTCGACATGAGCGTCATGGCCTGGAGCCGGAATCTAACGGCCGAGCGCGCGGCGGACTTCGGAGCCGCACGGGTGTCCAAGGAGGAGCTGTTCCGCCGGGCGGACGTCGTCAGCGTCCATCTCGTACTCAGCCAGCGGACACGCGGCCTCGTCGGCGCGGCGGAGTTCTCGCTCATGAAGCCCACTGCCAGGCTGGTGAACACCTCTCGCGGCTCCATCGTCGTCGAGGCCGACCTTCTCGAAGCCCTCCGCGAGGGCAAGATCGCGGGCGCAGCGATTGATGTGTTCGACGAAGAACCTCTGCCGCCCGACCACCCGTTCCGAACGCTGCCGCACGTGCTGGCGACTCCTCACATCGGTTTTGTCTCGCGCGGGCTGTACGAGCGCTTCTACCAGGACACCGTGAACAACGTCTTGCGCTGGCTCGAGGGTCGGGCGTGATGGTCGAACGACACTCGAGGCTCTCGAGCGACCCGTCGCAGGTCGCGCGCGTTTGAGAACACGGGCTCGGACCTGCTCGTGTTCGAGGCGTGACCCAGAGCGCATCCCGGCTCTCTTGTCGGGGCAAAGGCCTCGGCTCGCCGATCTTCTCGGTTGAGCCACTTAGCGGCGTCGGAACGCGGGGGGAAACCGTATCGTAGCGACATGTCCGCCATCATCGACAGCGCGTTCGCCAGCGAGTTTGCCGCCGAGTGGATCGCGGCGTGGAACAGCGGGGATCTCGAGCGCATCTTCACGCACTACACCGACGACTTCGAGATGCGCTCGCCGCTGATCGTCGAGCGCGGCTTCTCGTCGACAGGCGTGCTGCACGGCAAGGCCGCGATCCGCCCGTACTGGGGCGCCGGGATCGCCGCCGCGAAGCCGCCGCTCAATTTCGAGTTGATCGCCGCGTACACGGGCGTCAATACGATCGCGATTCACTACCACAGCGTCGGGCGCAAGTACGTCGTCGAAGTGATCGAGTTCAACGAACAGCGCCGCGCCATCCGAGGGAGCGCGTGTCACGCCGTAGACGTCTGAAATAGACTCGATGCTTCACCCGGCCATCACGTCCAGCTCCGGGTCGACAGGCCCGTGGTCGCTCACCGTCGTCGACGAGCGACGGCCGTTGCGGCTCGGCGGCCGTCCCCTATTTCTCGACGAAGGCCCGCTCGATCACGTACGCGCCGTGCCGGTCGCTGTTGGCCTCGTCGAAACCCCTGGCCTCGAGGATTCCGACGAGGTCCTTCAGCATTGCGGGGCTTCCGCAGAGCATGAACCGGTCGTGCGCGGGGTCGACGGTAGGGAGCGACAGGTCGCGGGCGAGCTTGCCGTCCTCGATGAGGTCGGTGAGACGGCCCTGATTGAGATGCGGCTCGCGGGTCACCGTCGGGTAGTAGAAGAGCTGCTGACGGACCTGCTCGCCGACGAGCTCGTGGCGCGCGAGCTCGTCCTCGATGAACGATCGATAGGCCAGGTCGCTCAGCCGGCGGACGCCGTGGGCCAGGACGACCGTCTCGAAGCGCTCGTAAGTCGCCGGGTCGCGGATGATGCTCAAGAACGGCGCGAGCCCGGTGCCGGTTGCGAGCAAGTAGAGGCGCTTGCCGGGCCGGAGGTTCTCGACGAGCAGCGTGCCGGTGGGCTTGCGGCCGATGAGGACATGCTGCCCGGGCTCGATGTGCTGCAGCCGCGAGGTGAGCGCGCCGTCCTGGATCTTGATGCTGTAGAACTCGAGGTGCTCGTCGTAATTGGCGGCGGCGAGGCTGAACGCTCGAGTCAGCGGGCGACCGTCGACCTCGAGCCCCATCATCACGAAGTGCCCGTTGCGGAAGCGAAAGCCCGCGTTGCGCGTCGTGGTGAAGGTGAAGAGCGAGTCGTTCCAGTGGCGGACGCTCAGGACCTGTTCCTCGTTGAAGGCGCTCATGACAGTGTCTCTCCACGGTCGGGGAGGCGGTGCGCCTCACGTGCGTTGAAGATGGCCACGATCTTCCCATCGGTAAAACGGGATATTCTGATAAGGGTCTGCGGCAGAGCCGATATGCGCTACTCCCTCCGCCAGCTCGAGGTCTTCCTGGCCGTCGCCCGCATCGGCAGCGTCAGCGGCGCGGGCAAGGCGCTCGCGATGTCGCAATCCGCGGTGAGCGGCGCGCTCGGCGACCTGGAGCGGCAGTTCGGGCGCCAGCTCTTCGATCGCATCGGCAAGCGCCTGCAGCTGAGCGAGCTCGGGCAATCGGTACAGTCGTCCGCCGAGGGCGTGCTCGACCGCGCGACGGAGCTCGAGGCTGCGTTCGCGGGTCATGCCGCCGTCGGGCGCGTGCGCATCGGCGCGACCCTCACGATCGGCAACCACCTCGTCGCCCCGCTAATGGCGCGCTTCATGCGCGAGCACACCGGCGCCGAGCTCTCCCTCGCCGTGGCCAACACCGAGGAGATCGCGCGCCGGGTGTCGAACTTCGAGATCGACGTCGGCATGGTCGAAGGCGAGATCGAGCACGCCGATCTCGAGGTCATCCCGTGGCGTGGCGACGAGCTCGTGGTCTTCTGCGCACCCGGCCACCCCTACGCGAAGAAGCGCGCCCTCACCGACGCCGACCTCCGCGCCGCCCGATGGATCGTGCGCGAGCACGGATCCGGCACGCGCCAGACGTTCGACCGGGCGATGCACGGCCTGCTCGGAGAGCTCGACATAGTCCTCGCCCTCGAGCACACCGAGGCCATTCGCGGGGCCGTCGTGGCGGGGCTCGGCATCGGGTGCGTCTCGCGAATCGCGCTGCAGGAGGCCTTCGACCACGGCACCTTGGCGCCCTGCCGCGTGCCCCACCGCGACTTCAGGCGAGAGCTCTATTTGCTGGTGAACAGGCACAAGTACCGCGGGCGCGGGCTCGAGCTGTGGCTCGCCCTGTGCCGCGAGGCGGGGGGCGGGCTATTGGCCCCTCAGCGCCAGCGGCAAGCGTCGGCGGGCCGGAGGAAGTCACCGGAGTGCTAGACCCTCCGCATATCCAGGAACGACGCCAATAAGGTCCGCGTCTCTCCGGGACGCCGGCTGCATCAGAGTCTACCCCGCTGCGCGTACGATCGAGGGCGCCGCTCGCGACGCGGTCGTCGAGCCGGTACGACTCGACATTACCAAGAGCGAACAAGTCTCATCCGCGGCCGCACAGTGCGGCAACGTGGATACGCACCAGGCGACTCTCGGGCCTGGCGCTCTCCGCGCAGCTGAAACCGTCGCGACACGCTGATTCGCAGACCAGCGCAGCCGATGAGCCCTTTTACTCGGTGTCGGACCCGTGATAGCGATTACCGATCGGGCGATAGCGATACGTCTCGGGGAGCGGAGAGTCGGATGGACATCGACCAAAACATCAGGGGACGAGTGGGCGCCGCAGCTACCCTCACGGTCGTCGCGGCAGCGAGCGCATTGTCCCTCTCCGCTTGCTTCTCGAACAGTTCGGGGTCGCCTGACGCAAGCATCGATTCGGGCGGCGTCGATTCAGGAATGTCTCCTGACGTCTTCCATGTGAGCGATGCCTTCACGTTCCCCGTGAACGATGCCCCCGTGGAGCAGGACGCCAGGATCGATTCAACCTTGCCGGATGCGCCAAGCAGTGATGCGCCCACGGGACCGGATGGTGCCGGCACCGTGACGCTCACTGTCCTGAACTACCTCGGGTGGTGCTCCGTCACGGTCAATGGCGGGGCTGGATCGACCAACGGAACGATCACGGCGTACGTCGATCCTGGCACGGTCACGATCGCCGCGACGCCCGCAAGCAGCATGTACGCTATCGGGGCCGATCCCTGGTTCGCCACCTCTCAAGACAACGGCGGCGCTGCCCCCGGCACGGACAACGGAGATGGTTCAACAGAAACGACCACGGCGACGGTCAACGTCACCGGGAACCAGTGCGTCTCGGTCTGTTGCGGGGATGCCCCGAACGGAACGGGTTGCCCGACGATGAACCCGTGCCTCCTCATTCCGGCTGACAGCGGACCGGCTGACAGTGAACCGGCTGAGAGCGGAACGCCCGCCGATTCTGGAACGCCCACCGAAGCGGGAACGGACGCTTGCCCAATCACCGGAGGTGGCAGCCAGTCCGGAGTCGGTTGCGCCGCTCCGTGTGGGGGGACGTGTACGACAGGAACTACCTCGGACTTTGTGACGTATACGTCCACGTGTGGCGGCCAAGTGTTCGGGCTGTCGTGCTCCGGAACGTGCCCGTCTACCTGCGTGTGCAACGGGTGCACGACGCCACCCGAGACCCCGGCCTGCACAGCGTCATCCTGCACCGCGGGTTCCTGTGGTTCTATACCTTGCACGTGCACGACGAATGGCACTCAAACGGGAACCACGTTTGTGAACTACGACGTTCAACCTCAGTTGTCGGCCCTGGCGGCCTGGAACGCCTGCATGTTCCCAGGCACGTTTACCCCATAAAGGGAATAGAAGGGTCGCCATCTGATCGATGGCACGGAGCCCTCGCCTGACCTGGCCTGGTGCCCGGAGATCGACGGGGAAGACTCCCCCGGCGATCCCGCCGAGGAGGATCTGCGGCTTGAATCGTGGTCCGACGAAAAGCTAGCGCGCCATCATCGGGCAGAGTGGAAGCGGGCCAGGGCTCGTGCCACTTCGAAGATACATCCCATGGGAAGCGAAGGCGGCGATAGGAAGGCGCAAACGTAACGGTAGGCATTCTCGACCTTGTCACCGCATTGCGGGTCGGGCTGCGACGAGAACGCGCAGAACGAGTCGCCATCCGGCGGCGACGACATCCGCGATCGGGCGTCGCTCGAACTCGACGAACTCGCGGTGCAAACCGTACGCATGTCCGTTGATGTCGCGCTTGAAGTTGTGCGGAAGCGTGAGAAAACGACCCCGCCGTGGCGCCCGTCGAGGGGGGGGTGTATCAAGGAGGTTGACATAGATCGGGAGCGGCGAGTGTCAAGGTTGAATGCAAACAGCGCGATCCTCCGGAGCCGGCCGAATCGCGGAACGTTCCTCCTCGCCACCCGCGATCAGCCCGGCCTTGTTGCACAAGTGTCTTCCTTCTTCTACGACCGCAAGATCAACATTGTCGAAGCCGTCAGTTGCTCGGATGCCCATAGCGAGCGAGGTCCGCGGTTCTTCCTACGGATGTCCGTAGACCTCGCGGACTTCGGAGCGGGAGCGGAGCCCGCCGCCTATCGCCTCGTCCTCGAAAAGGACTTCGATGGGATGGCGTCCCGGCTTCACGCGACCTGGTCGGTCGGCTACTCGGACCCCCTTGCGCGCGTCGCCATTCTGGTCACCCGAGAGGACTCGTGCCTTTACGACCTCGTCCTCAGGCAGCGCCAGGGGGAGTTGCCCTGTGACATTCCACTCATCGTCAGCAACCACGACACCCTCGGGGACGTCGCGGAGCGGTTTGGGATCCCCTACCACGCTCTCCCTGTAACCGATGCGGCACGAACAGATCAGGAGCGCCAAATCCTCCGTCTGCTTGTCCAGCATCGCATCGACCTCGTCGTTCTCGCCCGGTACATGCAAGTCATGAGCGAGGATTTCCTGATCCAAGCGCCCCCGGTCATCAACATCCATCACGGCTTTCTGCCGGCCTTCCAGGGGGCGAGGCCGTATCACCAGGCGTACGTACGCGGAGTCAAGCTCGTGGGCGCAACCGCCCACTACGCCACGAGGGATCTTGATCAGGGCCCGATCATCGACCAGGACGTTGTCCGAGTCGACCACCGGATGGGCCCGGGCGACCTCGCCCGGGTGGGTCGCGACGTGGAACGAGTTGTGCTGGCGCGCGCGGTTGCAGCGCACCTCGAGCGGCGGGTCATCGTCGATGGGCTCCGAACGATCGTACTCTGAGGGCTCAAGTACGATCTCGTCCGAAAGGAGTACCGCCATGTCGCCCGCCATGCACGATCCGAAGAGCACCGCCGTCGAGTGCGATCTCCCGCTTCAGCTCGCCAGTCTGCTCGCGGGGACGGGCGTAAGCCCCGCCGACACGGGAGGGACCATCACGTTTGCAGGCCGTGACCCGCTGTTTCCCAGCGCGGTACGTCTCGGCTCGGCCTTTGCGCTCTCCGCCGTGGCGGCCGCCGTCGGCGCCGCCGCCATCTGGCGGATGCGTACCGGGCAGGGGCAGGACCTCTCCGTCGATCTGCGCAAGGCGGCTCACGGTATCAATCCCGAGTTCACGTTCCATCCGACCCTCAATGGCTCGCCCTATCCCAATCCCATCGGCAGCCTTCATCCCTTCACGGTCTTCCCTTTTCAGACGAAAGACGGGCGATGGGTCTATCCCTCGGCTGTGTATCCGGCTCAGCAGTTCGCCTGGACGAACTTCTTCGACTGCGGGGCCAACCATCGAAGCATCGCGAGGGCCATTGCCAAGTGGGACGCCGAGGAGCTGGAGGAGGCCGCCAACGCGCAGGGTCACACTCTGTGCATCGCGCGCACGGCCGAGGAGTGGGCGCGTCATCCCCAGGGGCAGTATCTCGCGCGCGCGCCGGTGATCGCGATTCGGAAAATCGGCGAAAGCAAGCCCGAGCCATTCGGCCCCGCCACGCGTCCGCTCAGCGATGTCCGTGTCCTGAGCGCCACCCACGCCGTCGCCGGTCCCGTGGTCGGGCGCACCTTGGCGGAGCAGGGAGCCCAGGTACTCCAGATCAACCGTCACGACGAGTTCGAGCATCCCTGGGTGTACGACGACGCGAACGTCGGCTTTCGCTCGGCGTTCCTGGACCTCGACCGGCCGGAGGCCAAAGCCCGCGCTTACTCTCTGGCGAAGCAGACCGACGTGTTCGTCGAGAACTACCGGGGACGAAAGCTCGCCAAGTTCGGCCTCTCTCCCGAGCAGCTCGCGGAGCTTCGCCCCGGGATCATCGTGGTCAGTGTCCGCTGCTATGGGTGGGGCGGTCCCTGGGCGGAGCGCGGAGGCTTCGACATGCTGGGAACGGCGGCGTCGGGGCTGGCGATGCTGGAGGGCGCGGACGGAGTCCCGGCGATGCCGCCGACGGCCCTGATCAACGACTATGTGACGGGCTACCTGGGGGCCGCTGGAGCAACCGCTGCGCTGATCCGTCGCGCGAAAGAGGGCGGCAGCTACCACGTCACGGTAAGCCTCACGCGCAACGCGACGTGGTACCTGACGCTCGGGCTGGTTCCGCCCGAAGAGCGCACGTTCGCCGAGAACCCGTTCCGTCGTATCGGGCACGGGATACCGGGCGACCCCGTCGCCCTCATGGCCGGTCTCAAGCAGCGCCTCCTCGAGCCCGAGGCGCTCGTCCGTGACACGCCGCTGGGACGGGTGCGTCGCCTCGCCCCGGCGGTGACCTATGCGGCCACGCCGGCGTCCTGGGACGACCCGATCCTGGTTCCCATGGGATCGAGCCTCCCGGAGTGGCCCGGTGCGATTGCACGTCGAGAGACCGGAACGACGGAAGGAGCAGGATGATGACCGTGCAACGAGCGATGCAAGCCGACAGACCGGACCAGCGCCTCAGGATCACGAAGGCGACCCAGCCGTTCGAGGACGGCCTGCGCACCGACCCGCACCAGAAGGGCGCGCGAGGAGGTCATGAACACCACCAAGACGAAGCTGCGCCAGCGGATCAACGTGCCCGCGGAGGTCATTGAAGTCCTCCGCGAGCACGAGAAGACGCAGCTCAAGACGCCAGAGCAGGTCGCGTCGGACCTGCTCTTCCCGGCCGCCAACGGCGGCTTCCTCTCGGAGCACTGCCTGCGCAAGCCGTTCGCCAAAGTCTGCGGCTTGATCGGGCTGGAGATGAGGTTCACCCCGCGCGGGCTCCGCCGCACGTTCAATGACCTGGCCCGCATGTCCAACGTCGAGGCGCTCGTGACCAAGAGCATCTCGGGGCATCTCACCGACCGCATGCGCGCGCACTACTCGACAGTGTAGCCCGTCGAGCAGCGCGAGAGCATCGGGCGCGTGCTCCGTCTCGTCGCGAAGGCAGGCGTTTCCACCGAGGCGGCACAAACTGGTGCGCCAACTGGTGCGCCGAGGGGGGTTCCGGGGGCTGAAGTGGTGCGGCGAGGCTACGTTCCCTCAGAGCCGGCTCGGCGTCCGACACCTGGGGGGCATGCTCCTACGGGGTGCACGTCCCGAAGAAGTCCGCGAGGACTACCCGTACCTGACGGACGAAGACATCGAGTTCGCGCCTGTCTTCACGAGGGCCTACCCGCGCATGGGACGCCCGCGTGAACGTCAAGCTGCTGCTCGATGAGAACGTCTCGCCCAGGGTTGGCGAGATCCTCCGTGACCAGGACGGGCTTGACGCCGTTCACGTGCGCGATCGTGGTCTTCTCCAGGCACCAGACGGGGTCACAAGGACGCGACGTGGGGCCCGATCCTCGAAGCGGCGGTCGTCGTGCTCAAGCACGCGGACACGTACGTGGCTATCGCGGCGCACTTCCACTCGGACGCGTCGTCGGGGAAGATCGTTCTGACGCCGGTCGACGTGGTGCCCGTGACGGGCAAGTCGATGGAACTCTCGTGGGCGTCCGAGGGACCTCCGCCGCAGAAGGGCAAGCCGCCGGTCGCAGCCTCCGGGGCGCCGGCCCCTGCCAAGAAGTTGGTGCGCACGCGCGTTGTAGAGGCGCTTTTGGGAATCGTGGTGGTTTGGCGCGCAGGAGTTGGAACACGCGGCACCTTCCGCCATCGATCTCGCGAGGCGCTCGCCCGTGGCGACGACGGCGCACTATCGCGGGACGAACGGACCTTCCTTTATGTGCCGTTCATGCACAGCGAAGAGGTGACCGATCAGGAGCGCGGTGTGGCGCTATTTCTTGCGAATAGGGAAGCTCAGAGCCTTCGCGCCGCCGCGACGTCATTGGGCGCTTCGGACGCTTTCCCCACCGAAACGCACTCCTTGGCCGCCCTTCGACGGCCGAGGAGCTCGCGTTCTTGAAAGAGCCGGGCTCCTCGTTTGCATGATGTCGCCCAGAATCGCTTCGGGTACGGAGCACGGAGGACAAGTGCCATGACGAATACCGACTTGCTGTGGACAAGTGTTGCATTGGCCGCTGTTGCGGTCGCGATCGTGGTCACCGTTGTTGCGCTGCGCCGTCGAGCCCGCATGCGCAGCGCCGAGCTGCGGCAGCGGTTCGGTCCGGAATACGACAGGGCCGTTCTGGAGTTTGGGAGCCCGGCGCGGGCAGAGCGCGAGCTCGGGGTGCGGACGCGGCGCGTCGCGCACCTTCGGGTCCTCGAGCTGAGCGAAGCGGACCGCGCGCGATTCGGATCGAGCTGGGGCCGCATCCAGGGGCAATTCGTCGATGACCCCGCTGCTGCGGCGGTCGCGGCCAGTGAGCTCATCAAAGAGCTGATGCGCGCGCGCGGCTATCCAATGGATGACTTCGATCAGCGTGTCGCGGATCTGTCCGTCGATCACGCAGCGGTCGTCCAGCATTATCGCGCCGCGCGGGCTCTGACCGATTCAAATCGCAACGGACAGGTCAATACGGAGGAACTGCGGCAGGCGGTCGTGCACTACCGCGCGCTCTTCGCGGACTTGCTGCAAGAGTCCGGCTCCGCCCCGCCAGCTCTTCGCGAACTTCACGCGTAACGCCCGCTCACCGCGGTCCGCGGTCCGCGGTTCCAGCCACGGTGTAACGGTTCGAGGATTGTGTGACGGCGGACGGGAACGGCACCCGTCTTCATAGACGAAGGAGGCAAGGATCACCTATCCGCCTCATGCCGGAGCGGATCGCGACGTCAAAATCAGCCTCTGGGTGCTTGCCTCGCGCGACAGCTCCGCGAGCGCCGCCGCGACCCGCGCCGTGTCACCTCGCCGGATCGCGCCGGCACCTCGGGGTCCTTCGCGAGGTAGCGGAGCAGCAGGTCGATGCTGCGGAGGATCTCTCCTCTCCGTGCGGTGCCGTCGGCGTTGCGACTTCCTGTCATGATCCACGTTCCACGCAGGTAAAGGAGATCCTCGTCCGTCGCCTTGAACGACGCTGTTACGCGCCAGGGTGCCGCGATGGACAGCAAAATGGACAGCATGGATTGCGCAGCATGAAGCGCGATGGACAGCATGATCGGGTAGGAGCCACGGAGTACCGCGATAGACAGCAGGGGGAAAACACGGCCGCAGGATCATGGACAGCGTGCCGCAATACGAGTCCAGGAGTCCGACTCCGGGACAGCAAGCACGGCACGTGGGCCTCACCGCCTAAACAGCCAGGCCACCCTGACCCTGGGGTGGTCGCGACTCTCCGCGGCGCTAGCGGAGGAGGCGAACCGCGGCTAGGTCAACGCATGGCGGATGATCGCCGAATGGATCACGCGGATGCACAACGGGAAGGCAGCGACGCTGTCAATGGAAGAGGTCGACCGCACGTTTCTTAAGAAGCTCAACTTCTGACGCCGAAGGTCGACGCAAACTCTTGAAGGGCGCGTAGCGCGAGAGAGGAGGGCGAGCGGATGACGCTCACGGAGTTCGACCGCTGGGTCGGTAAGAACAACATTCCGGATGCGTTCGAGTACGGGAAGGGATGGTGGGACTACGTCGAGCTCGTTCGTCGGTTCAGTAACAAGTTCGAGCTGACTGACGTAAGGGTGGCCGGACATTACGTCGTCCGTACGCCTCCTCCAGAAGAGGACCTCCCCATGCCGGCCGTCGCGTTGACTGGGAACGGTGTCTTGGTGGCACTCAAGTGGGACTTCGGTGCCACCCCGCGATGGCCGCGCGAATGGACGGTCAGCGTACGTCGGCCCTCACCCTATCGAGGGCCAACCTTCGGTCTGTTCGACCCCAGGTTGGATTTGCGGCACGAGGGTGTTGACGGTCTTGGCGGTGGGCTCGTGTTTGGGCCTTATCGAGAGAACCCCGCCGAGTTCACATGCGAGGTCGAGGACGAGTGGGACGTGGCGACTCTGCTCCGGTTCGTCTGTCACGAGTCATGAGCGCGGGCCCCCACCTACGGAGCCGGTTCCTACTATCGTCCATCATCATCGGAGACGTGAACGCCGACGGCGGACCGGATCCCGTCGTATCGACCGATGGATCGGACAGTGAACTTCTGGGCGGCACTTCGCCCGCATGGCGCAGCTGGCCGGGTGGACCAGGCGCGCCCGAGATGACGCGTCCCACCTGCTGGCCCTCCGCCGTGTTGTTCTCTATGATTCGATTCCAGATACCAACTCCCCGTGCCCCTCTTCACCCGCCACCCGACGCTGCTGCAGACGGCGTACTCGGAGCTCAAGCGACGGGCCCTCGAGCAGCGCGCCGTGCTGGTCGGCACGCCTGGCTCGGTGGACATACGGACGGTCCGCGGCAGCTCGTTCTACTACCGGCAGTTCTATGACGCCCTCGGCAGGAAGCGGGCGGAGTACATCGGCCCGGTGGGCGATCCGAGCGCCGAAGCGCGCGCGCGGTCGACGCGCGAAGCGGTGGAGCTCGCGTCGACGCTCGTGAAGGAGGCCCGCGTCCTGGCCCGGGACGGATACGTGCGCGTCGACGTGCGCGCGGCCGCGGTGCTCGCCGCGCTCGCCAACCGCGGAGTCTTTCGCGGCGGCGCGGTCCTCGTCGGGTCGCACGCGCACGGGGTGCTGCTCAACGAGCTCGGGGCTCGCGGTCCGGCCTTCCGTACCGAGGACGTCGACGTCGGCCGCGGCAGGCCGCTCACGCTGGCGCTCGGCCCCCAGGAGTCGTTTGAGACCGTCCTGGCGGAGTCGTTCGTGCCTCTCGTGCCGGTACCCGCGCTCGGGCGCAAGGAGCCCTCGACCTCGTACAAGGTGCGGGGCGCGGATGCGTTCCGGGTCGACCTGCTCGTGCCGGCCCGCGGCACAGAGGTGGCGACCCAAGCGGTGCCCGAGCTCCGCGCGCACGCGGCCGCGCTTCCTTACCTCGCGTACCTGCTGCGAGAGCCCCTGGTGGGCGTGGCGCTGGGGAGAGAGGGCGTGATCCCAGTGAACGTGCCGCGACCCGAGGCCTTTGCGTGGCACAAGATGCTCGTCTCGCAGCTACGCGGCGAGACGCGGGAGAAGCGCGGTAAGGATCTCGAGCAGGCGGCGGTGCTCGTCGCCGTTCTGGCGGAGGACGAGGTGGACGCGCTCGGGGCGGCGTTCGAGGGGCTGCCGCGGAGCGCGCGGGCGGCAGCGCGGGCGGGGGCCGTGCGGGTGGTGGAGCTGCTGGAGAAGGGGGGACATGCGAGGGCGGTGGAGGCAGTGCGGGGGATCGCGTAGTGTCTCGTCACGGGCGAATCGCCGCCGGCGATCGAGTAGAGTCGGCGGCGCCGCGATGGGTTTCTCGCCACCACAGGCTTCCCGAGCCCCACGGCCACCGCCACATCCAGCTCGACCACGCTGGTGGGCGGAGGATTCACGGACGTCACACAGGGACCGGTCACCATCACCGCCTCGCTCGGCTCGACGAAGGTGAGCACCTGGTACGCGGTGGTGCAAGCGGGCGCGCTGACGGTCATCAGCCAGGCGCCTTCGCCTTAAACGGCGGCTAGGCGGTTCGGCGCTCCCTCCCTCACGCTGCAACCGCCGAGAACTGCGGGCGCGGGCCTCCTGGCTCAGTGCGCCGCTCCACCGAAGTTCTGCCGGCCGGTCTGCGACGCCGGCGCGAGGGAGCGCAGGTAGCAGACGATGCCCGGCTGCTCGGCGGCCGTGATGTCGTTCCATTGATGGTAGGAGTGCCACTCGGCGTACGCCTGCGTCGCGCATGCGGGGGAGCCGGGCGACAGAAAGACGCCGGCATCGGTGCACGCGGCGTTGACCAGGGTGGGATCGAAGAAGCCGCCGTCGGGGACGGTCCCCTGCACGATCATCCCGATGAGATCCTGATCGCTGAAGCCACCCACCTGCTCCGGCGTACACGTCACGTCCCTGAAGGGGGTGTTGGTCGCGGTTGGTCCATGGCAATTCGTGCACGCCGTTCCGCCGTCAGGCAGGCCGTCGTTGTAGCGCGCGTTGCCGAACGTCCAGTCGTTCTCGGTGTTGGCAGTGATGTTGAGCGCCGACGCGCCGCAACTCGCCCCCTCCGCCGCGAAGATCGTGACGGCGCCGTTCGCCCCCGTACCCTGCATGGTGATCAGGACGCCGCCCGTGGTCGGGTCGGGGGCGAGCAGCACGGCGGCCGGGTCGGACGAGGACCACGAAGCGGCGTGTCCGTCCGTCGTGATCGCCGGAACCCGAAACGTCTGCGCCGCACTCCCCGGAACGAACGCGGAGTACATGGGGGAGAAGAGCAGCGAAATCGTCGGATTGGGGCACGAGCCGGGCGTCCCGTTGTTGACCGTCGTGCTGCCGTCGCCGCTCGCGGCGTCCGCGGGCCCGCTCGCATCGGCGGAGGCCTCCGCCACTCCGGCATCCGCAAGGTCGCTGAAGAGGCCGGTCACGCATGCCTGGAGCGAGCTCAGGCAGTTTCTCTGGGCACAGGTTAGCAGTGATACCTCGATGCACTGCTCGCAGCCCGTCGAGGTCTGACTGATGCAGGTCTCACCGGCGGCTGGGGTACAGCTGTTCTGCGTCGCACAGGTCAAGAAGCCCTGACACTGGCCCGCGATGTTCCCCGTCGCGTACTCGGGGCCAAAGCACGTGATCAGGTCTTCTTGGCAACCCGGGGTCGCGGCATCAGCGCTGCTCTCCAGACACTGGACGAGGGGCGCGCATTCGCTCGGAGGAGGGCCGGACACGACGCCAGCAATGCACTCGGAAAGCGTGGTGGCGGAACCGTCGCCGCCGGAATCGAAGTTGCTGCCTCCTCGCGGATTGCTCGACGGGGTACACGCCGCGATCACACCGGCGGTCAGCCCGCCGGCGAGCGACATCGTCAGGGCGGACCGACGAGGCCCCATTCGCTTGGGCGTCTGCTCCTGCGTCTTCATTGTCATCTCCGTGGCCGCGAGCTGAGCAACCGTTGGGCCAATGCGCAAGGCCCGAGAAGTCGTGCTCTTTTCTTCTTGTCTCACCGTCTTGGCGCGCGGCCACGCCCAGGCAGGCTGGACGACGACACGAAGGATCGCACCGTCGCAGGTGCGGTTCGGAGTACTCGACCCTTGCTAGCTTGCGTCCGACGAGCCGCCGTCCGTGCAGGCGCCGGTGTGAAGCAGCGGTTTCGACGTGTACCCGCTCGGCAATCCCGTGCACGCAACGGATATCTCGGACCCGTCACACGCGCATCCGGGAGCATACAGCTCGCAGACCGCGCCCGGCCCTGGGAAGCAACTTCCCTTCGCCGCGCAGCCGTCAGCGACCGGGTAACCGCAGATGCTCCCGTTGGCGCAGTCCGCGTTCGTCGTGCATGCGCTCCCGCTCCCGCCCCCGTCCGGGCTCGGAGCGCATTGGCATGTTGCGCATCCGTTCGCGTCCGTGGCCACGCCGTTGGGACAGGCAGGCGCGCAGCCGAGCGCGGGACAGCAAACGCCCGCGCCGCCACCATCGGCCGGAAGGTCGCAAAAATTGCCCGTCGGGCAGCCTGCATTGCTCGTACACCCGAGACCACCCGCGTCGGCGGCATCCGGCTTTCCATCGGGTCCCCCGCTGCCGCCGTCACCCGGCTCGTCCACTCCACCGTTGCAACCCGTGCCCGAAGCGCCGGTCAAAGCGCCCAACGCCAGCACCGCGGCGGCGGCGCGTAAAGCTCGCTTTCTGATGACGGACAAGGGGGTCTCCCTTCCTCGTTGTCGCACGAGTCCCGTCATCGCACGTCGCGTGCCGGCCATCCGGGCGCAATCTCGAGGGGTTTCAGGCCGCGCGGTGGCGCCCCGAGTGTTGGGAGGCGGGTGCCAGAGTGCGCCACCATGACGCCGCGATCGCTCGACGGCGCCGGTGTCCTGTCTACGCGTTAAGAGAAGGGCTTGTGCGCGACCCGATCCGACGCTCACGCGGCATCAAGGGCCAGGTGGGGGAGAGGGGGAAGGGTGCCGGGGTGGAAGCAGGGGCGCCTGCGGCTGACAGGCTACCCCGGGGAGGGCTGGGGGGCGGGGGGGGGGGCGCTGTATGGCGGTGGAGCAACTGACGCCGGAGCGACGCTATAGATGGTCGCGCGATGGACGAGAAGGACTTCGACGCGGACGAACGGATCGCCGGTTTCTCGCTGCTGAGCATCAGGGACGCCATCCAGCTCGTCGGCTTGATGGAGGACCAGGACGACGTGAAGCACCTGTCGACCGTCCTCAAGTGCGGTCGTGATCAGGCTCGGGGTGTTCTCGAAAAACTGGAACAACGGGGCCTCGTGGAGAG
>Ga0182018_10001495_pt1 | contig 26447 bp, 23 predicted proteins | sample 812P2MmetaG_FD_120490 | JGI IMG/M metagenome (GOLD analysis project Ga0182018, IMG submission 120490) | Permafrost microbial communities from Stordalen Mire, Sweden - 812P2M metaG | ecosystem: Environmental > Terrestrial > Soil > Wetlands > Permafrost | place: Sweden: Stordalen | collected...
CCCGAGGCGTCCGTCCCTCATCCCTCCCGGACGAAAAACCGCACCCCCTAGCGGCTCATTGGAGGTCCACCGGCTCGAAATTCCAAACCTGTCGTGGAACCTGGGGAGAGCCCTGTTTCCACGAGCCAGCCGGCGGCTGTGAGAAATCCCCGCTAACCGCGCGGGCTTCATGAACCGAAAAACGGCAGTTGACCCTCAGCACGGTCGGCAAGTCCTCGACCTGTCTGGAGTTTCAACCGCAAGCAGTTCACCCAATGGGTGGCAACTGACTTTGCTACAAGCACTTGCCGATGAAGGAGAAGACTGTTCCGGCGGCGTCTCAACCGCCGTTTTTGGGATGATGGGCATTTGGTTCCTCTCCATCGGCATCGGCAACTGGCTGGCCGGCAAAGCGGTGTCGATCTCCGCGTCCATGTCCATGGCCGCGCTGTTCGGGGCGGTGGCGGGGTTCAGCATCGTGGCCACGCTGATGTCGGCGGTGCTGATCAAGCCGACGGTGAAGTTGATGTCGGGCGTGAAGTAGCGCGAGTTTTGCAGTGCGATGTATAGCGTCCGGCTGCCCTGGACTTGATTCAAGGTAAACGAAATCGGCAGACCGCTGTTGGCACTCACGTTGGGCGCCGGCCGAAAAACTCCCGATCCGCTCACCCACCGTACCTGGCCGTATCGTCTTCACCGCCGCCGCGATACCATTAAAGACATGAAGCCCGTGCTGGTTCTGCTGGCCGCCGCTGCCGTTATGCCTACTCTGTCCCAACTCGAAGAGATGAACGCGCGCTTCGCCGCCGTCAACCCGAAATACGATGAGGCGGCGCTGTCCGCTGGTGACCGCAAAGCCCTGCCCAAATTACTGGACGCCGCCCGCGTTCTCAATTTGCTGTTCATGGACCAACTGTGGAGCGGCACGCGGGCCCTCTACGGCAAGCTGCAGGAGGATAAAACTCTCCTCGGCCAGGCGCGCGCCCGCTACTTCTGGCTCAATAAGGGTCCCTGGGCCGACCTGGACGGCCACACCGCATTCATCCCCGGCCTGCCCGAACGCAAACCGCTGGGCGCCAATTTCTACCCCGAGGATATGACCCGCCAGGAATTCGAAGCGTGGGCCGAAACGCTCTCGCCGGCCGATCGCCGGCAGGCCGAAGGCTTCTTCACTGTCATCCGCCGCGACGCGTCCAAGAAACTCACGTTCGTGCCGTACAGCAAGGTTTACGCGGCTGACCTGCGGAAGGCCGCGGGCTTGTTGCGGGAGGCCGCGGCGTTTACCGATAACGCGTCGCTGAAGAAATTCCTCACGCTGCGCGCCGATGCCTTCCTTTCCAACGACTATTACGCCAGCGACGTGGCTTGGATGGACTTGGACGCCCCGCTCGACATCACCATCGGCCCCTACGAGACTTACAACGACGAGTTATTCGGCTATAAGGCCGGCTTCGAAGCTTACATCACCATTCGCGACGACCGGGAGACCAGCCATCTGCGGGAGTTCGCCGGGCGCTTGCAGGAAGTGGAGAACAACCTGCCGATCGACCCGCGCTACCGCAATCCCAAGCTGGGTGCGGCCGCGCCCATCAGGGTGGTGGACGAAGTCCTCGCGGCCGGCGACGGCGCTCACGGGGTGCGGACCGCGGCTTTCAATCTTCCCAACGACGAGCGGGTGGTGCAGGAAAAGGGCAGCAAGCGCGTCATGCTGAAAAACATTCAGGAAGCCAAATTCGACAGCATCCTGGTGCCCATCGCGGCGCGCGTCCTGCCTGAGGCCGACAAGGAAGACCTGAGTTTCGACTACTTCTTCATGCACATTCTGGCGCACGAGTTGAGCCACGGAATCGGCCCGCACCAGATCCAGGTGGGCGGCCGCGACACCTCGCCGCGCCAGGAATTGAAGGAGCTTTACAGCGCCATCGAAGAAGCCAAGGCCGACGTTACCGGCCTCTTCATGATGCAGTACCTCTTCGACCACGGACTGGCCCACGGTCCGGCGGCGGAGCACCAGCTTTACACCACGTTTCTGGCGTCATCCTTCCGTTCGCTGCGTTTCGGCCTGACGGAAGCGCACGGCAAGGGCATGGCGCTGCAATTCAACTATCTGTTCGACAAGGGCGCTTTCGTCGCCAATCCGCACGGCAGCTTCACCGTGGACATGACGAAGATCAAGGGCGCCGTGCGCGACCTGTGCCACGATCTGTTGACCCTCGAAGCGCAGGGCGACTACAGCGCCGCGAAGAACATGCTCGATACCCTGGGCGTGATACGCCCTTCAATGCAGCACGCCATCGACGGCCTGAAGGCCATCCCCACCGACATCAACCCGGTCAACGAGTAGCCGCGCGGGAAGCGACGCCGGTCATTTGCCGGGAATCACATCGATCCCGGCGAGGACGAGTTCGAGTTTCCCACGCGGCCGTGTTGGAATCGAACCTCTCGTTCAGGCTCATCACGCGTTGGACAATTCTAGCGGTGGCCGTCTGGCGAGCCCGTGGTTATACTAATGGTATGAAGACTGCGGTATCCATTCCGGACGATGTATTCGAAGGCGCGGAGCGGCTCGCACGGCAAACCAAGAAGTCTCGAAGCCAGTTGTTCAGCGATGCGATCCGGGAGTACGTCGCACGGCACGCGCGAGATGAGGTTACCGAGGCCATGGATCGCGTTTGTGCGGAACTGGAACATACCCCGGATGAGTTCGTATCGTTGGCCGGCCGGCGGGTACTGGAAAGAAACGAATGGTGATCTCCCAGGGTGAGGTCTGGTGGGCCGACCTCTCCGCGCCGACTGGATCCGGTCCTGAATATCGACGGCCGGCTGTGGTTGTTCAGGGAGATGCTTTGAATCGAAGCCGCATCGCTACCGTCGTGTGCGTGACCCTGACCAGCAATCTACGGCGGGTGGACGCACCGGGCAACGTTGCTCTCTCGGCGCGTATTACCGGGCTTCCGGAGGACTCGGTAGCGAATGTCTCTCAAGTGGTGACGCTGGATCGGAGTGTCTTATCCGAATGCGTCGGAAAGCTGCGTGATGAGCCTGAAAAGCGCCTCCCCCTTTCCCTCAAGCACCATTTTCCAGAACAGTCCTCGCCGTCAAGGGTTCGCTTCGCCGCGCAACAACGGCGCGCCCTAGACCGCTCCGGGCCGTTCTGAAGCGCGACCTAATATGAGGGAAAGGGGGAACATGCAAACGCAGACCCAGACGCCTCGCCTGCGAGGTTCGGTTTCAGGCTCATTTATGGATTAGAAAATGCTCCGCTCCATGCCGCTTCTTTCTTCTGCCCCAGGCTGCGGGACATCCGCCATCTGATATATCTTGAGATATACGACCCGCCCTGCTGCCGCGGGACGGTCGAGGGTGAGAGGGGAATTTTTCATGGGAATTGGCATCCGCATCGAGAATCTACGCAAGGTTTACGACTCGCCGCCGCCCTCGGCCGCGCGCGGCGGCGGATTCTCCTTCACGGCCCAACGGTCGGGCGGGTCCAAGGAGAAGAAAAAGAAGTTCGACGTCGTGGCCCTCGACGGCATCTCGCTCGAGATGGGCGCCGGCGAGGTCTTCGGACTGCTGGGGCCGAACGGCGCGGGGAAATCGACCACCATCGGCGTCCTCACCACGCGCACCCGGCCCACCAGCGGCCGCGCCTTCATCGGCGACTACGACGTGTGGCAGGAGCAGGTGAAGGCCAAGCGGCTGATCGGTGTGGTGCCGCAGCGGCCCAATCTGGATTTTGCCCTGACGGCGCGCGAAATCCTGTTGTTCCACGGCGCTTATTTCGGCCAGAGCGCGCGCGAGCGGGAACGGCGCTCCGGCGACCTGCTGGAGCGGTTCCAACTCACCGACCGCGCCGACCACATGGTGCGCAGTTTCTCCGGCGGCATGATGCAGCGCATCTCCATCGCGCGCGCCATGATGCACGATCCCGAAGTGCTGTTCCTCGACGAGCCCAGCGCGGGGCTCGATCCGCAGACGCGGCTGATGCTGTGGGAGATCGTGCGCGGCTACAACAAGCTGGGCAAGACCATCGTGCTCACCACCCACTATATGGATGAGGCCGATGCGCTCTGCGACCGCCTGGCGATTATCGACCACGGCCGCATCATTTCCCAGGGGACGCCGGCGGAACTGAAGGCCTCGATCCCCGGCGGCTACCTGCTGCGCCTGCGCTTTAACCGCGTGCCGGAGGCGCTGGTGGAGGAATTGAAGAAGCTGCCCGGGGTCACCGAGGTGCGCACCACCGGCGATACTGGGGCGGATGTCTACGCCGACCGCGGAGGGCCGCTGATCGCCCCCATCGTCAACGCGGCGCAGGCCCTGGATGCCGAGTTGCACGACGTCCACATTGCCGAGCCCAGCCTGGAAACGCTGTTTCTGCATCACACCGGAAGGAGCTTACGCGAGTGAACTGGAAAACGTTTTACGCACTGCTTTCGCGCGACGGCCACGTGGCGCGCCGCAACCTTTTGCCCATGCTGGCGCAGAATCTCTTGCAGCCGCTGCTGTTGACCTTCGTATTCGGCCGCGTGCTCACGTCGAGCGGCATGATGCAGGCCGGCTATAAGAGCGTGCTGCTGCCCGGCGTGATGGCCATCAGCATGGTGCTGGCGGGCGTGCAGGCCGTCGCGATGCCTCTGATCGCGGAGTTCCAGTTCACGCGCGAGATCGAAGACCGGCTGCTGGCGCCGATCGACATCGGCTGGCTGGCGGTGGAGAAAATCGCCGCCGGCATGGTGCAGGCGCTGGTGGCCGGGCTGGTGGTGATTCCGGCGGCGTGGCTCACCATGGGCTCGGGAGTCCATTTGAGTTTTCACCCGCTGGCGTTCGCGGTGGTCTGCCTGCTGGTGGCGCTGTTCTCGTCGGCCGGCGGGCTGGCGCTCGGTTGCAGCGTGGGCCAGACGCAGATCGGTCTGATGTTCAGCCTGGTGCTGGCGCCCATGATGATGTTCGGCTGCGCGTATTACCCGTGGAGCTTTCTGCACAGCTTTCCGGTGCTGCAGTATGCCGTGCTGATCAATCCGCTGGTGTACGCCAGCGAAGGGCTGCGCGGCACGTTGACGAACGCCCCGCACATCGACACGATGGTGGTGATCGCCGCGCTGGTGGTCATCAACGTGTTGTTGCTGGTGGTGGGTCTGAAGAAATTTCACCAGAAAGCGGTGAGTTAGGGCCGGCGGTGACCGCGGTCACTGCGCGCGTGCTCGGGAGCGGCGACACTGGAATCGTGAACTACACTCTGATTCGCAATCTCAGCGACGAAATCCGGATCCCCGAGAACGGGATCCTGAGCCGCACCTTATATAACGACGATCGCGTCAAGATCCTGGCGTTCGGATTTGCCGCGGGCGAGGAACTGTCCGCCCATACCGCGCCGATGCCGGCCAGCATCTACATCCACAGCGGCGACGCGCGCCTCACGCTGGGAGAGGACACCTTTGACGCGCAGGCCGGCACGCTGGTGCACATGGCGCCGCAGTTGACCCACGGTATCTTCGCCAAGACGCCGGTCATCATGCTTCTGCACATGTACAAGCAGGCTCGTTAACTTTTTGAGCTTTGCGCCTATCCATTTGACAACCCCATCGTCCATACTGTAGCCTAGCAAGCTAGGCATAGCTACATAGGTATATATATGGGCGCCAGGAAAAACGACATTCTCCAGGGGACTTTGGTCCTTCTGATTCTGCGGAGCCTGCTTTCCGGCAAGCGAATGCACGGGTACGCCATCACCGCGCACATCCAACAGGTTTCAAAGGAATTACTGCGCGTGGAGGAGGGCTCCTTATATCCCGCGCTGCACCGCATGGAGCAGGAGGGCTGGATCAAGGCCGAATGGGGCAAAACCGAGAAGCACCGCGAGGCCCGTTTCTACTCGCTGACGGCCCTGGGCAGAAAGCAACTCCTGCGGGAAGAGGAAAGCTGGCGGCGGCTCACCGAAGGGGTGGCGCGGGTGATTCGTTTCGCCTGATAGAGGACGCTTCCATGGCATGGTATCGCCGATTTTGGAACATCCCGCGGCCCGGACGTCTGCAAAGCGACGTGCAGAAGGAACTGGCCTTCCACCTGGCGGAACGGGCGGAGGAACTCGAGCTAAGCGGCATGAGCGAAGCGGACGCGATACGCCTGGCGCGCCTGCAATTCGGCAATCTCACCACGCAAGTGGAAAGGACTCGCGACATGGACATTTCCAGCTATCCGGAAGCGACGCTTCGGAACTTGCGGCTCGCCGTCCGGGGGCTGGCGAAGACGCCGGGCTTCACGGTGTCCGTCATATTGACTCTTGCCCTCGGAATCGGGGCAAATAGCGCGGTCTTCTCCGCCATCTACACGGTGCTGCTGCGGCCGCTGCCGTTTCCCGGCGGCGATGAGCTGGTGAGGCTTGCTCAATCGCACCCCAAAGTCCCGCAGCCTTTCGTCGCACCGGTCCGTCTGGAGGAGTGGAACCGGCTGAACAACACGCTCGAAGGGATCACCGGCTCCGAATCTCAAGGTAGACACGCCAGAATGCGATATCACGAGCCGAGGCAGCATTCGAGGATTTGGCGGCCATGGCGTCAGGGAATCAAGTTTGAGGCGCTTGAGATCCTCTTCGGTCCAGTGTGTCTGGTCGATGATGCTCTTCAGCGTTTTGCGCGTGAACGTTCTGCCGCTCCCGTGAAATATGACGGTGACCCGCCGCCGGTCCGGGTGGTAATAGATCTGGTGGGACCCGTCCCCGCGGTCAAAAGAAAACCCGTCACGGATGAGGGCGGATATGATCTCGCGGGCGGTGAGATTGCGAAGTTGTCCGTAGTCGATGCCCACCGAATCAGACAGTAACCGCGACGCGAGGCTCGACGGTGATCTCTACCTCGTCGCTCGGTTCCTCCGGGATGGGTTCACGGTGCTCCAGCATGCTCTCGACCACCAAGCGCACGAGATCGTTGACGTTCTTGAGCGCTTCCGCCTCCGTCGCACCCCAGGTTGACGCCCCCTGCGGTTCGAGCGCCGGGCAGTAGGCGTGCCACCCCGAAGGATTTCCATCGAAATCCTCGTCGCGTTCCACGACCACTTTGAAATTATAGGTCTTCATAGCCATTGCTTCCGATTAGGTTAAGGTTCGCTTCCAGTGTATGCCGTAGTATGCGGTTCGTCAAACGCCGGCACGAGAAACCGGAGAATTTACTTGTTTTCCTTTTGAAGCGAGGCTTTGCCAAGAGGCATCGCCCGCGAACGGTGGTCCGCTAATGCGGCGGCTCTTCGCCGCCGTAGGCCGCAGGATGGGCGGTTGGTGTATTGATCCCAGAGCAGCGAAGAGTGCAAAGACGAACTTAAATCTCTCAGTTCACCTCCTCCGGCCAGAGCCCTCACAAAGAGCGACCTATTGACAAAATGGGGATGTTCCCTTCACGCAGGTTGCCACGAGATCTTGTGCCCGCAGACGGCGTTTTTCTCTACCTGTTGTGGCGGCCAGCATGCGACCTGCGTTAAGTGAATACCCACTTGACGAAATTAGAGCAGCAAGAAATCGTCGAAATGTATGAAGCTCTCGAAGCCAGTCGGCCTCTCGCCTCGGACGTTGCGCAACGGGCCCTTCGGTAGTATCTCTTTCTCGCTGGCGCGGCGATAGTTGTGTTGATATCGCTTCCAGCCGGTGGATTGTAGCTGGCAGTATTTTCATCGCTATCATGGGACCGGCGATTCCAGCCATGCTGCCAGAGCCGCTGGTCGCTCTTCCCCAAAATAGCCGCTACCGAATTGGCAAGTTTGGCGGGGCGCCCTTTTTCGCGATTATCCCCAGAGCTCGTTCACCGGGTAATATTGCACCGGGTCCGTCTGCGGTACGTAGTCGAAGCCGCGACCCAAAGGATCGTCGTGGCGGACGCTGGTCCAGTCGATGCCCAAGGCGGAGTAGATGGTCGCCTCGATATCTTCCGGGTACACGTAGCGACTTTGCGACCAGCCGTAGACCGAGGTGTCGGAACCGGTGGCGTTGGTCTGGCCCACCACGGTTCCGCCCTTGATGCCGCCGCCGGCGAAAAAGGCAAACTGTTGGGGCCAATGGTCGCGGCCCGCGGCCGAGGTCAGCGGACCCACCGTGCGGCCGAATTCGCCCACCATCACGATCATGGTGGTATCGAAAAGGCCACTGGCCTGAAGATCGCCGATGAGCGCGGAAACCGCGCTGTCCAAGAGTTTGCCCTTGGCGGGAAGCTCGTTGGCGGAGTAGATGTTCTGGTGCATGTCCCAGCCGTCGTTGGAGGTGATCTGGATGAAGCGTGTGCCCTGATTGGCCTTTAGCACCTGGCTGGCCACCAGACAGGCGTTGCCCGTGCCGCTGTTGCCGTAGCGCACGCTGTCCGCCGCGGTGTAGCTGAAGGCCGTATTGACCACCGGGTTGTACATCATTCCCTGGGCGGCCTGATAGAAATCGTTGTAATCGTCCAGGGGCTGGCCATAGGGCGAGTTCACGCGGAGGTCGCCGTCAATTGAATTCAGCAGACCAAAGCGTGTAGTGAAACGCGTCTGGCCATCGGGATTGGTGGTGTAAGTAATTCCCGTGGTGGCGGGCGTCACTTTGAACGGGGCATAAACGGCGGGCAGGTAACCGGCGCCGACGCCGCCGGGCGAATTGAGTCCCAGAAACGTGGGAAAAACTTGGCCCGGTTGCCGCTGTGGATCTTTTTCAATGGCCACGATACTGCCGATATTGGGAGCGATGTTGCCCAGCGCCGCCGCCGGGTTGCGGCCAATCTGCGTCCAGGTTTGCCCCAGCGAGTGCACCAGCGCGTGCGACTGCATGGAGCGGATCAGCGCGAAGTTCTGTATCTGGGTGGTCAGGTTGGGAAACAGTCCGGTGGGGAACATGATTCCGTTGACCGTCTCCGGGGCGAAGGTGGTGGGCGTAACGCCGTTGATCACTTTCAGGTCGAAAGTATCGGTGTGACTGGGCGCGCCGGCCAGCAGGATGAAGATCACGTTGGTGGCCGTATTCTTAGTGACGGCGCCGGAGTTAGTTACCACGGAGGTCTGCGCCTTGGCGTATTTCCGGGCCAGGAAGGTCGCGGTAACACCCGCGCCCGCCATTTGAAAGAAGCGGCGCCGGGTCCAGTGGGGACGGTTGAAGAACGTCTTATGGTTGTATCCGTACTTCTTGCAATAGCAATTGAATTTCTCTTGTTCTGTCATGACGCGCTTCTCCGTTAGTAATTAAAGACGAAGTCCACTTTGTTATACAGCGACCATACCAGGTCCTGCACGGCCTGCGACCGGTTACTGGCGCCGGCCAACTGGGCCACCGCCGTAGTCATCTCGGCGGTAGTCGGATAGCGCGACAGAATATTGATAAACAGCGTATTTATTAGGGGCGTGTTCCCCAGGATCAAACTGTTGGCGATCAGCGGGGCGGGCGTGGAGCCGTTGTACTGAATGCGCGTCTCCACGAACGGGTTATTCATCAGGTTGAGAGCCTGCAGGATGGATCCGTCCGGCTTGCGCGGCTGGTCGTCGCGATTGCCGCGCAGAAAACTGTCGAGCAGGTTGCTGGCGTTGCCGTCGCTGGTGGGGGCATTCATCACGTCGGGGAGCTGCATGGCGAAACTGGGTTTGGCGTAACCGGAATCGGTGAAGCCGGTCATGCTATAGACGGGCATGTTACCGCTCGATAGCGCGATGGCGTCATGGACTTCTTCGGACCAAAGCCGCCGGACGTTCTTGCGGGCGAACGAGGTATCCCAGGCTTCGTTCCAGGCGCCGTTGTAACGGCTGGAAAGCTGGTAAGTCTGCGAATTGACGATCTCGCGCATCAGAGACTTCATGCTGTACCCGCTCTCGATGAAGTGAGTAGCCAACGCATTCAGCAGGTTGGCGTCGGTAGGCTGCAAGGTCCATGGGGCCGGCGGCGGGTTATTGGGATCCAGCCGGGCGGGGTCGAAGGTGTCCGGCGGGTCCACGAGTCCCATGCCGAAAAACTCCGCCCACATGTAGTTCACGGCGGCGCGGGCGAATTGGAAATCGTTGGTGACATTGGCCGCCAAAGCGACGCGATAGTCGGTTCCAGCAGCGGGCGTGGCGCCAGTGAAGATATACTGCGGCGGCACGTACCAGCAAGGCTGGCTCGAGGTACAACCCGTGGGCGCTACCCTGGCGGGGCGGTTGCCGCTGGTAGTGTTGAGAGCGTAGTTCACCGTAATCGGGGTCTTAGGTTGCAGAGTCCAGTAACTGGGGTTGTTATTGGCGTCCCGGCCGGGCTGCGAAATCGCCGTATGCGACAGGAACGAGGAAAGCTGCCACGCCTGGTAGCGAGTGGTATTGGAGGCCCAGAGACTGAGCGTATCCAAGTGCCCGCGCCCGTTATGGCACAACAGGCAGTTGACGTGCGCGATCCCCATGAAGGTATCGAACACGTTGGCGGTGGCCGAATCCATGAGATCCTGCGCCGGCCCGCCGGTAATATATCCGTTGATCATCCAGTTGGCGGTAGCGTCGGTATAAGTATTGACGCCGACACTCGCGATCAGCTCGGTAGCCATCAGGTTATACGGCTTGTCTTCGGCTACGGAATCGTGGATGTACTGGTAGAACACGTTGCGGCCCGTTGCGGTGCGGTTCAGGCTGGTGGAAGGTCGGGTGACGGTGTTCAGAAACCGGTCGCCGAGGTACATGGTCCATTTGTCCACGAATTCAGGCTTGGCCAGCAGGGTCTCGATCAGCGCGCTACGCTTCGTGGGAGTGGTGTCGGCCACGAAGGTGACCACTTGGGCGGGCGTGGGAATGCGGCCGGTGAGATCCAGCGTGATCCGGCGGATGAATTCCCAATCGGTAGTCATGGGCGCGGGCGTGATGCCGGCGGCCTGCCAGTCGGCCTGGAGATAGGAGTCGATGGAGCCGACCCGATGGGTGGCGCCGAAGGTGGAAGTGGGGCTGCCCGGCGGCGGCCCCGCGATCATTGTCGACACTGCCCGGGTGGTGACGCTGAGCGCACGAGCGTGCCGCGCCGGCGAAAGCTTGGCGTTCAGCCCAGTGTAGGCGTATTTCTCGTGGTCCGCACCGAAGAAATTGCAATTCGGATCCGCTACCGTGACCGGGCCCTGCGCCCGGACGAGCAGAAAACCGGAAAATGCGATCGCACAGACAGTACTTAGGACCGGAACCCAACGAAACCTTGTCATTCACCCTCCCCGCGTTAACAGCGTTGTCGCTATTATAAGCCTCTAAACACACACTCCGCCGCGAAGTTCCCATTCTTTTCGGCTCCTGGCGCCCCCAACCGGGATTAAACCGCGCCTCACGGGTTTATGATCTCAGCATGAGATATCGGACGGGGTTCGGTTGGGTGGCGCTGGCGTTGCTGCTTGTGAGCGGGCCGATTGCCGCGCAAACCCTTAACAATCAGTCGTTGAGCGGCAAATTTTTCTTTCGGCACGTGTCTCTAGGCACGGATAGTTCGGGCAATCTGACCGATCCGCGCAGCCTGATTGGTACCATAACTTTTGATGGCAGCGGTCATTATTCGTATACCGGCCAACAAGTAATCGGCGCCGGCGCCGCCACCAGCGCGACTGGCTCCGGGGCATACTCGGTGGACCCTGCCGGCTTCGTTTCGCTGGACAGCCCTCTGCGCAGCGGCGCCGAGGTGAATGCCCGGCTGGGGTCCTCGATGCTGTTGGGGTCGACCACCGAATCCACCGACAGCACGTATGATCTATTTGCGGCGATCCTGGCGCCCACGGCCTCCGTGGGGAGCACGTTGGCCGGCCCCTATTGGGCCGTGACCCTGGAGTTTCCAGGAGGCACCCGCACCAATTCGCGCGATAACTTTTTTGGACTGAGCTCGACGGTGGCCGGACAGTTTGCCTCCATCAGCGTGAACGGCCACGCGGCCAACCTGGCGGGTGGACTGCCCACCACCCAAACAGTGGCCGGCGCCACCTATACTATGGGCCCCGATGGCACCGGCAGCGCAAATTTCGGAACAGCGTCCACCGCCGCCTTGCTGAGCGGCAGCCGGACGCTGTATCTGTCGGCCGACGGCAACGTGCTGCTGGGCGGCTCGACAGCAGCGGGATCGCACGATTTCTTCATCGCCGTGAAGGCCGACACCGGCGCCACCAACACCACCTGGAGCGCGGATTTCTGGGGCGCGGGGCTGCGCTCCGATGCCAGCATCGCCCTGGGGTATGCCGGAGCCGTGTCCGCCCGCGGGCTGGGTAATCTCACCTGGACCAAGCGCTATAAAGAACTGGGCCAAGGCGTTTACGACTTCACGGGAGTGCAGACCTATTCGCTGAACAGCGACGGATCGGGGACGTTCCTGGCGGCCGGCACTGCTTTGGGTCCGATGGCACTGGGCGCCGGCGGCAAGACTTTTGTCGGTGCGGTGGTCAACACTGGCGACACCGGCGGTTTTGAGATCTTTTTCGGCACCCAGATGAACACGGTGAGCGGCACGGGAGTCTTCCTGAATCCCCAGCGCGTGTTAAACGCCGCCAGCTACGCGCCGGCCGGCAACCCGATCGCGCCGGGCGAATACGTCTCGTTGTTCGGCAGCGGCATGGCCGCCAGTATCAAGGTTGCCGCCGCGCCCTATCCGCTCACGCTGAACGGCGTCACAGTGCTGGTGAATGGCAAAGCAGCGCCGCTCTACTATGTGAGCGGCGGCCAGATCAACGCCCTAATTCCCTATTCCACCGCAGGCCCAACGGCAAGCATCGTGGTGCAGAACGGATCGGCCAGTTCGAACACCGTTACCGTTCCAGTCGCCGCCACGGCGCCCGGTTTTTTCGCCGCCGATCAGAGCGGCACCGGCATCGCCGCGGTCTACCACGGCAACGCCGCGCTGGGTCTGGTGACGCCGGCCAATCCGGCAACGGCTGGGGAGACGGTGATGGTGTATCTGGCAGGGATGGGCGCGGTGAGTCCGGCCCTTGCCGACGGCACGGCCACCGGCGTAAGCCCGCTCAGCACCATCACGGCTTCGCCGATCGCCATTTATATCGCCGGTCAGCAGGCGGCCATATCGTACAGCGGAATGGCGCCCGGCTTTCCCGGTCTCTACCAGATCAACGTAATAGTCCCGCTGACGATTTTCTCCGCCGGCAATGTGCCCATGGCGATGGCTACGCCCAACGCATATCACGACCAAGTGTCGCTATCGGTACAGTAAAGTAATAGAATGCGAGCAGTCTTGCTTCTACTACTCTCCGCGGCAGCCTATGCCGCGCCTTGCACGATAGCGACCACCGCCTGCACGGAATTTGTGACGCTGGGCGGCGGGCCGGCCCGCACCATGATCTACCGCACTCACCCGCTCACCGCGAAAAACGAGAAGATCGCGCGAGCCCTGATTGTGATCCACGGCACCAATCGCGACGCCGACAATTATTTCCGCTCCACGCTGGCGGCCGCCTTTCTGGCGGACGCGCTGGACGACACCATCCTGATTGTGCCGCGCATCGCCTCCGCCGCCGGCGGCTGCCACGACACGCTGGCCCCCGAGGAAGTCAGTTGGAACTGCAGTTCCTGGCGGACCGGCGGTCCCTCGACGGCCAACGACAAGCTGACCTCGTTCGACATGGTGGATGAGATTCTGCGGCGGCTGGCACAGAAGGAGATTTTTCCCAATCTGAAAACCATTGTGGTGGCCGGCCACTCGGCCGGCGGCCAGTTCGTGAACCGCTACGAAATGTCCAACCGGATTCACGAGACGCTGGGCGTGCCGGTGCGGTACGTGGTGGCCAACCCTTCCAGCTACGCCTGGATCGACGCGACACGGCCGGCGGGTGAAGTGGCCAACTGCGCGAACTACGATCGATGGCCGTACGGCTTTCAGAATCGCAGCGGGTATGCGGCGCGGATCGGCGAGGAGGACCTGAAGAAGCAACTGGCTTCGCGCCCCACCACGTACCTGCTGGGCGAGATCGATATCCTGCCGCTAGGCGGCTTCGATTCTTCCTGCTCCGCGATGGCACAAGGCGCCACGCGGCTGGCGCGGGGACAGGCATTCGGCAAATACGTGGACGAGCAACTGAGCGCGAAGCACGAGATCGTGGTGGTGCCTCTCTGCGGCCACAACGCCCGCTGCATGTTCACCGCGGAGATCGCGCTGCCGGTGTTGTTCCCGAAGCAGTGAAGCGTCTCGGAGAAAGTCGCGGAACTGCCGCGGGGTCAGACCGGCATCGCGGACGATTCCAGCCATTGGTGTACGGATCCACCGGATCGTGCCTGGGAATAGTCAGGATTCGAATGCCGTCGGTCATCACAATATGCTTGCCCTGCCTGACGACTCGGAACCCAGCCCGCTCGAAGTACTTAACGATGGCATTCAAGTAAGTAGCCAAGCCGTCAGATGTCAGTTGAACACGATCCGCCAGCCGAGAGGCCAAGTCAGAGACGAACGCATCAGCGGTCTCGGCATCGCGCTTGCCGAGAGTCCAGCACGGTACCAGCTTTGTATCTGCGTCAATTGCGGCCCAGGTCCAACCGTCGCCAGCAACGCGGGCTTCAGCGATATCCGTCGTGACCTGTTTTTGCTTGCAGTAGCAGAACGACCAAACCTGATCGACCTGGATGCGCTTGCACGCGAGGTTTCGGAGCGTGATATCCTGATAGCGAGAGCAAGCCGCGCCAAGCTCGACGAGGAGTTTGTCGATGGTATTCCGGGCAACCCCAGTGATCCGCGCCGTCGCGCGCATAGAGTTTCCGTCAACCAAGCACCGGACCACCGCTGCGCGTTCGATTAGGCTCAGTCGGTTCATATTGAACGTTATGCTTGAAGTTTCAAGATATGTCAAGTATAATGTTCAGTATCGAAAAGTTGAAGTGGAACATTTTTAGCGATGTTTGTTTTTCCTGTGGGAAAAGCTGTTCATTGTTGACGAAATGTAGTGTTATATGGTACAGGCGCCTGGCCTGATAATGGAAGCGAAAACTGGCCACGGGACAGTCTAATAGGTTGGAGATCCTTTCAAGGTGGACCTGAACAAAAACGCTCATCGCATTGTACGTGCGCTAACGGAGGAGAAGGGCATTGCCGCGACTAAACGGCGCGGGCGTATTGGCGGCTTCTCTGGCGGTCCCGCTCGTGCAGCGGCCCTTACTCCCGAACAGCGAAAGGCAATCGCACTGCGGGCGAATTCCGCAAGGTGGAAACAAAAATGATTGCGAGAGAACTCGAAATGGCACCAAACCTAAACGATCCAAGAGCGATCTCTGAAGCCGGAGAGCGCATTTACAATCAGCGCTATAAGCAGGACTTCGAGGCCAACCATCCTGGAGAGTTCGTCGCGATCGATGTGATTGGAGAAAGCGCCACGCTCGGGAATACGGCATCAGAAACTCTAATGAAGGCAAAAGCACAGCACCCGACTGGCGTGTTTCACCTGATCCGTGTCGGCCATGCAGGGGCTTTCGAAGTGGGCACCGCATACCGATATGTCCATACAGACCGGCTACCTCGACAGTAACGGCCATCCTCGATTAACTATTCGGGTTTCCGGTACACATCCGACGGCTTGCGCTGACATTGAGGCCATGATTGATACGGGTTTTACTGGATTCCTGATGCTTCCGATTGCCATAGCACTGCCCCTAGGGCTTGTTCTATACGGAACAGGCAATTACACGCTTGCTGATGGTTCCCAGGTAACCAATTTTCTCGCGCAGGGCACCGTAACGGTGTTAGCTCCCACCATCGCGCCGGTTGCAATACTTCCAGGCGCTCCGCCTGTCCCAGTATCGGACCTGACGCCCGAATCCATCGCGGGAACGATAGTCCTAGGTGGAGACGGTCCGTTGTTAGGAATGGAATTCATTCGAAATCTGGATAAGATGCTGATGGTTGGCAAAACCGTTATTCTCATCGACAACGCAGTCTTAACCGCATTGCAACAGCAAGCCGTACAACAGCAAACAGCAGCTGCTGCACCGCCTACAAATCAACCCTAACAATTGGTCCCCGTAATCGCTTATATTCCAAACTGAGCCACTACCCGAATCTCCTTCATGGTCCGCGCATAGGGGTAAGCGCTGTACGTGAGGCCCAAGATCTGGTTCGCCGGCCGGCCGGTGAAACGGCCAACTGCGCGAACTTCGACCGATGGCCATACGGCTTTCAGAATCGCAGCGGCTAAGCGGCGCGGTTCGGCGAGGAGGACCTGAAGAAGCAGCTCGCTTCGCGGCCAACCACGTACCTGTTGGGCGAGATCGATATCCTGCCGCTAGGCGGTTTCGATTCTTCCTGCTCCGCGATGGCACAAGGCGCCACGCGGCTGGCGCGGGGACAGGCATTCGGCAAATACGTGGACGAGCAACTGAGCGCGAAGCACGAGATCGTGGTGGTGCCTCTGTGCGGCCACAACGCCCGCTGCATGTTCACCGCGGAGATCGCGCTGCCGGTGTTGTTTCCGAAGCAGTGAGGAATGGTACGCTGAACACATGGCGCTCCAACCCGACATCCTGGTCACGAGGCCGGACTGGCCCGATGTTCTCCTGGTGGTCGAACTGCGAACCGACCGGGTTGACTCCGAGAATCCGGATGCGGAACTGAAGGTCTACATGGCTCGGATGCAGTGCCCCGCCGGGATGTTGGTAACTCCGGATTGGACGCGTTTCTATCGCCACTCGTATCTCGATCGCATTCCCGAGGCGATCGAGCTGGCGGGTGAGTGTGGCACCCGCGAACTGTTTGGGCCGGCATTAGGCAAGGGTCCACTGCAAGAGGAACTCCTGTATTTCGTGGTCCAGCAGTGGTTGGGAAACCTTCGGGCTGGAGAGGTGGAGTATTGGCCGGAATCTGTGCGGAATGCTATCTGGGCGAATATCTTGCCCTCGGTCCTGAAGGGCGAAGTGCGCGCAGGGGGCCCTTGGCGGATCAAGACCGGCTCGTGACGAATGCGGCACGTCTTTGTAGAAACCAACTGGGTTTTTGGGTATGCAGCGCCTGCCCACCACAAACAGGATGCTGCCGTCAAACTGTTGGACCAGGCGCGAAGGAACGAGCTTCGACTTCACGTGCCGGCACTTTGTCTGATGGAAGCTCGCCGGCCCGTCATGACCCAATGCCAACCGCGCGACGAAGCCAAGGCGATTCGCGAGTTCCTGTCTTGGGCGAAGGACGCAGGCAGCATTTCTCCGGAGCAGGCTTCGGCCACACGGCACGTGCTGGAACGCTTTGAAAACCAGGCGGACGGTAGTCTGATATTTGTGTGTCCCTGATCGTTTTGGACCGACGGGCGCATTCACGTCCTTGATGGACGTCGCCGTGGCCTAGATAAATAGCAATACACTCGACCGTATACGGGGCCGGTTGCCGCTTCAGGAGTCGTGTGATTTACGTCTTCGAATGGACCAAGTTTGCTGGTCCATTGGCCAGATTCGAGTTGAAGAGCCGCGTGGGTGGGAATCTCTGGCTGGCCTTTCACGTACAAGGCAAGTTTTTGAATGCCCGTTTCCAGCCGACCGTCACCACCCTCTTGGAACCCAAGCGTTCCATAAGCGAGAATGAACGCTTGGATGGTCACCTCGCGTGGCACATTCGATGGCCAGTATCCGACCCCGTTAGGGTCGGGCCACCAGTTACGAAAATCTTCACCCGCTGCCCACGCAATGCAGTTGTACCGGTTAGTGGCCTTGCTCTTTATCTCGCAGGTAGCGGTTGTGAGGTGCGGCAGTTCATGAGTAGGCCAACTACCTGCCATATCCTTCCTGCTTGGCCCATCGTGTCCAGGACTGAGCCATTTTTCTGTAATTCCCGCGGTCCGCCTCTTTGACGGGATCGACCCCTGTAATGGCCTTCAGTGCCCAAAACCACTGGTCTGGATCGGCACCCTCCGTTTTTAGTTGTTGAATGAGAAATTGAATCGCCGGCTCACCCATTCCGATAATACTTTGATAGGCAGGACGCAACACCGCTTCGGTTATGGAGGACATGGCTCCGCGCTCCATACGCCAAGCCGAAACAAGCCGTTTGAACTTCACCCAGTCCGCACCGATAGTTGCAACCGTCATCGGTACAGGGACCGAAGACGAAACGGCATACGACATCCCGCTGTGGATCACTGCCATTCCTTTATGTCGTTTGGATTTGGTCCGCACAGCACTAGATGCGAAACCAGAACCGGAATTATGAAACGTCACCTTCGATTCTCCCACGAGCAGCTCATAGGCCTGCTGAATTACGGAGATCGATGGAGACTGTTGGTAAACTGCAAACTGTTGGGGCATAAGACTTTTCCTAGTTTATTCCCTTGACCTTGACCGCACCCTTTCGAAGGTGGTCCGGCGCACTGGTGACAATCATCACCTGATTAGCCTTGAGCGCATACATTGGATTTCCGTCTGGGTCGTAATGGCCTTCGATGCGGACGGCACCGACGACGACGGGCTTGAGCCGTAGCACGGAACCATCGTCGAGTTTAACCTCTGTCCATCTTTCGGTGGATTCGGAGATGCCTACCTCGTAACCGTCTACCTGGCCGAGACCGGGCAGTTGCACTTTTGTCTTCTTTTCCGGCACAAACGTTCCTCCCCCGAATGATAACAGGTGCGCACGCTCCTAGAATCGTATCACTTTTGTTAATCGGTGGGGTGTTCGAGGTTTTGGGCCTTGGCCTTGTATTTTCTCCAACGTGCGCTCACCGCATTTCTGGCACTTTCGCTGCGTTGTTCCTGGGTCATATTCGCCGCCCTCGCCGTCCCGCCTTTCTTTCCACCCTTCTTGCCGAGTTTGGAGAAGTAGTTTCTGAACTCTTTCGGTAATCGCTTTGCCATACCTTCATGCTATACGTGAACGGCCTTCGCAGTCAAGCCAAAATCGTGCTTGACTATACGTAGACGGATAACGTATAATGAAGTCGTGAAACAAAAAGCCCCGGCAACGACGCCAATCGTTACCGGGGCTGAAATCCGCACAGCCGAAGCCGCACGGAGTCTCCAAACCCAGTATCGCGCTTCTGGCTGTGAATCTCAAGGAGATTGCAGCCATGACCTGCCCGAATTGCCAAACCGAATGCAAACGCAAGGGCTATGACCGAAAGGGCAACCAGCGTTTTCAGTGCCGTCAATGCTTCAAGACATTCCTGGAGCCGCGCCAGAAGCCGCTGGACGGCATGTACCTGCCTATCGAGAAGGCTGAAATGATTCTTAAGCTCCTGCTGGAAGGCAACAGCGTCTCTAGCGTGTCGCGGCTCCTGGATGTTCACATCGTCACCATTCTCAAACTGCTGGTGAAGGCTGGCGAAAAGTGCGAGACGATCATGGCAAAGCGCATCCGTGACGTTGAAGTCCGCGACGTGGAATGCGACGAACTGTGGGCGTTCATCGGTAAAAAGCAAAAACGGGTAAAACCGTCCGATGATCCGAATAAGGGCGATTGCTACACGTTCGTGGCGATTGAGCGGCACAGCAAGCTCGTGCTCAATGTCGCGTGCGGGAAGCACGACCAAGCCACCACGGACATTTTCATCGAAGGATTACGGCATGCCACGCGGGGCGAATTCCAAATCACCACGGACGGATTTGTGCCATACGTCTCCGCGATCACCACCACGCTCTCCGACCGTTGCGACTTCGCGCAACTCATCAAGGTATACCGCGCTAATTCCGAAGGCGAAGCCCGTTACAGTCCCGCCGAAGTAGCTTCCGTGGAGGCCGTCCCAGTCATGGGCCGTCCCGACCCGGAGCGCATGTGCACGTCAATCGTGGAGCGCAACAACCTGAGCACGCGCATGAGCGTCCGACGTTTCACCCGGTTGACCAACGCGTTTTCCAAGAAGTGGGAGAACCACTGGGCCGCCGTTGCTGTGTGGTTTGCCTTCTACAATTTCTGCCGGGTCCACAAGTCGCTACGGGTGCACGCCCGCGATGGCTGCGGGAATCAGCAACCACATTTGGAGCGTACGCGAACTACTGGAGGCTGCGTGATCCGATGGCTACCGTACCTCTCACGCCCACCACCAGCGGGGACACACAAATATCAGACTACCAGGTGGACGCAGAACTGCGGCAACTGGATCGCCTCATTGGGTCAATCCGGGACCAACCGGGAGTTGAGGTCTTTCCTCTGAATGACCGCATACTCGCAAAAGCAGTCGAAGTTGCCGGGTTGGACCTCGCGTTGAAGCCATTCGACCAGTCGGTGCTCGCAGCCGTCCTGGGACGTGCCGCGGAACTGCGAGAGGCCGGCGAGACGGACCTGTGCTTCTGCGAGGCCGATGCCGACCTCCAGCCATGGGGAAAAGACGGCAGGGCGAAGCCGTGGCTCACCGAACTGTACAACGAGGCGCAAGTCCGGGTCTACGGCGATTTCAGCCTGACATCGCCCGAGCGGCCCAAGCAATGGCCATAGCGCTGAACTCGTGTTGCGTCTATCCGCGGAAAAGCTCATAATAAGCCCCATCGCCGTTTGATCGGTCGCCAGACCGAAGGGCGTCGTGTTCCCTGGCGGCCGGGAGGATTCATGTCGCGCATCGTCCGCTGTTCTTTGATCCAGGCCACCAACGCCGCCCCTCCGGATTCCTCGCTCGAAGTCACCAAAAAAGCCATGGTCGACAAGCATGTGGACTACATCCGCCAGGCCGCCGGAGCCGGGGCGCAAATCGTGTGTCTCCAGGAGATTTTCTACGGGCCGTATTTCTGCGCCGAGCAAACCACCCGCTGGTACGATTTCACCGAGCCGGTCCCCGGCGGCCCCACCATCAGGCTCATGCAAGACCTCGCGCGGCAGCTCCATATCGCCCTCATCGTCCCGGTCTACGAGGTGGAACAGGAAGGCGTGTACTACAACACCGCGGCGGTGATCCACAACGACGGCACGTTCCTCGGCAAGTATCGCAAGACGCACATTCCCCACGTGGCGCCGGGCTTCTGGGAGAAGTTTTATTTCCGGCCGGGCAACCTGGGCTTTCCGGTTTTCGACCTGGGCTTCGTCAAAATCGGCGTCTATATCTGTTACGACCGCCATTTCCCCGAAGGCGCACGCGCCCTGGGGCTGAACGGCGCGGAAATCGTTTTTAACCCCTCGGCCACCATCGCCGGCCTGAGCGAGTACCTCTGGAAGCTGGAGCAGCCGGCGCACGCGGTCGCCAACGGCTATTTCGTGGGCGCCATCAATCGCGTGGGCGTGGAAGCGCCGTGGAATATCGGCGAGTTCTACGGTTCCAGCTACTTCTGCGATCCGCGCGGCCAGATTGTGGCGCAGGCTTCGCGCGACAAAGACGAAGTGCTCACCACGGATCTTAACCTCGACATGATCGCGGAAGTCCGCAAGACCTGGCAGTTCTTCCGCGACCGCCGTCCCGACATGTACCAAGAGCTGGTAAAGGCCTGATCTATGACCAAAGACGAAATCATTCTCGCCAATAAAGAATACCTGTTCCCGGCGGTATTTCATTATTTCAAAGAGCCGCTGGTGGTGGCGCGGGCCAAGGACCAATACGTCTGGGATGCCGATGGCAGGCAGTATCTGGATTTCCTGGGCGGCATCGTCACGGTGAGCGTGGGCCACTGCAACCAGCAGGTCAACGCCAAAGTGAAGCGGCAAATGGACACGCTGCAGCACGTCTCCACGGTATTCGCCAACGAACCGCAGGCGGCGCTGGCGAAGAAAGTGGCCTCGCTCACGCCGGGCGGACAACTTACTAAGTCGTTCTTTACCAATAGCGGCACGGAAGCCAACGAGACCGCCATCCTGACGGCGCGCTGCTACACCGGCAACACCGAGATTGTGGCGCTGCGGCACGCCTATCACGGCCGCTCGGCGGCCGCCATGACGCTCACCGGACAAGGCGCCTGGCGGCTGGGTCCCGCGCAGGCCGGCGTAATCCACGCGCACAACGCCTACTGCTACCGCTGCCCCTTCGGGCTGACGTATCCCAGTTGCGAAGTGCGTTGCGCCCAGGACATGGAAGAGCTGATCCGCAGTTCCACCGGCGGACACATCGCCGGATTCATCGGCGAGCCGATCCAGGGCGTCGGCGGATTTATCACGCCGCCCAAGGAATACTTCCGGATCGTCGAAAAGATCGTGCGCAATCACGGCGGCCTATTTATCAGCGACGAAGTGCAGACCGGCTGGGGACGCACCGGCGCCAAGTGGTTCGGCATCGAACACTGGGGCGTGACGCCCGATATCATGACGTGCGCCAAGGGCTTGGGCAACGGCAGCCCCATCGGCCTCACCGTGGCGAAGCCCGAGGTGGCCGATTCGGTCAGGGGTCTCACCATTTCCACTTTCGGCGGCAATCCCGTCACCTCCACCGCGGCTAAGGCCGTGATCGATTACATCGAAGAATTGAACCTGCCGGCCAACTGCGAGGAAACCGGCGCCTATCTGCGCAGCCGCCTGCTGGAGCTCCAGGAGCGTCACGATATTATCGGCGAGGTACGCGGCATGGGCCTGCTACAGGCTATCGAGCTGGTGGAAGATCGCCAGACCAAGGTCCCCGCGACGGCCGCTACCGCCATGGCGATGGAAGCGGCGCGCGACCAGGGCCTGCTGCTCGGCAAGGGCGGAATGTACGGCAACGTGCTGCGTTTTTCGCCGCCCATGAACATCGGGCGCGCCGACGTGGACAACTTCTTCGGGATGCTCGATAAGGCGCTGACGGCCGTCGCCGCGGTCGCCGCCGGAGGCGCGCGGTGACTCCCGAGCCCGCGGGGCGCCCGGACAGGGTCGCGCGCCTGCTGCAATTTCCCGATCTGCATCCGGCGCTCCATTCGCAGTCGGCGCTGGCGGAAGCCAACCGCTGCCTCTTCTGTTTCGACGCGCCCTGTACCGCCGCGTGCCCCACGCACATCGACGTGCCTCGCTTCATCAAGAAAATTTCCACCGGCAATCTGCGCGGCTCCGCGATCGCCATTCTCGACGCCAACATCCTGGGGCTGAGTTGCTCGCGCGTGTGCCCGGTGGACGTGCTGTGCGAAGGCAGTTGCGTGATGCACCGGTACAACCAAAAGCCCATCGAGATCGGCCGGCTCCAGCGCTACGCCATGGATCATTTCTACGGAGCCAACGGCCGGTTGCCGGTGGCTGAGTCCGCCGGCGCGCAGCGCGTGGCCTGCGTGGGAGGCGGTCCGGCGTCGCTCGCCTGCGCCGCGGAACTGGCGCGCCGCGGGTACCCGGTGACCGTTTTCGACAATCGCCCGCTGCCCGGCGGACTCAACACCTATGGAGTGGCGGAATACAAATTGCGGGCCGCCGACAGCCTCCGCGAAGTGGAACTGGTGCGCTCGCTAGGCGTGCAATTCCGCCAGGCGGAAGTGGGAGCCACCGTCTCTCTGGAAGATTTAGAGCGCGACTTCGCCTTCATCTTCCTGGGCCTGGGACTGGGCGCCATGGAGCGGCTCAGCATTCCCGGCGAAGAAGCGCCTGGCGTGATGGATGCCCTGCACTTCATCGAGCGCTACAAAACTTCCCCGGATTTTATAGTCCGCGGGCGCGTCATCGTAATCGGCGGCGGGAATACCGCCATCGACGCGGCCAACGCCGCCAAAAGGCTGGGAGCCGACGACGTCCACCTCTTCTATCGCCGTACCGCCAAGGAAATGCCGGCATTCCCCTTCGAGTACGATCATTCGAAGCTGGAAGGCGTGCGATTCCACTGGCTGGCGCAGCCAACCGAGATCGTGATCCGGGGGAGCCGGGCCGCGGCGGTGCGGTTCCTGCAAACGCGGCTGGGCGCGCCGGGCGCCGACGGACGGCGGAGAGTCGAACTCGTCCCCGATTCCGATTTTGAAATTCCCTGCGACATGGTGATTCCCGCGCTCGGCCAATCGCGGCGCATGGGCGCCCTGCTGCGTGAGCGCGGCGTCGAACTGCACAGCGGCGGCATTTCGGTGGACCGGCCCAGCGGGCGCACCGGCAACCCCCGCTACTACGCCGGCGGCGATTGCGTCAACGGCGGCCGCGAAGTAGTGGACGCGGTGGCCGACGGCAAGCGCGCCGCCGTGGCGATCGCGGCAAGGGGCGAGGCATGAGAACGAGGAATTTCACCACAGAGGCACAGAGACACGGAGAAAAACCCAAAAGAGGGACGCATAAAGCTCGACATCGTTTCGTCATTCTTCGGCTAGGGCACAGAGGGAGCAGAGCGCACGGAGGCGACACAGGCGGAACCGGACGCGGTGGCCGACGGCAAGCGCGCCGCCGTGGCGATCGCGGCAAGGAGCGAGGCATGAGAACGAGGAATTTCACCACAGAGGCACAGAGACACGGAGAAAAACCCCAAAAAGGGACGCCCAAAGCTAGACATCGTTTCGTCATCCTTCGGCTAGGGCACAGAGGGAACAGAGCGCACGGAGGCGACACAGGCGGAGCTTGGAGAGTTGATGTAATGGCTTCGGTGGGTACATTCCGCATCGGATTCTGGGCCGTCGCGCAATTCGCTGTCAATATCATCTCTGTGATCTCGGCCTCCTCTGTGCGCCAACCCGAGGATGACGAAGTAGCCTTCTTCCTCCTTTCACCCTTTCGTAGTTTTTCCTCTGTGTCTCTGTGCCTCTGTGGTGAACCGTATTTCCCGAGGAACCCATATGGCCGACCTCACCACTAACTTCGCGGGCATCCGCAGTCCCAATCCCTTCTGGCTGGCTTCCGGACCGCCTACCAATTGCGGCGAGCAGATCATGCGCGCCTTCGACAAAGGCTGGGGCGGCGCCGTCTGGAAGACCATCGGCGACCCCATCCTGAACGTCTCTTCGCGCTATTCCTCGGTCGATTGGAATGGCCAGCGCATGATGGGGCTGAACAATATCGAGCTCATCAGCGACCGCCCCATTGACGTCAACCTGCGCGAGATCACCGAAGTCAAAAAGCGCTTTCCCAAGCACGCCGTCGTCGCCTCGCTGATGGTGGAATCCACGAGGGCGGCCTGGCACGATATCGTCAAGCGCTCGGAAGAGGCCGGCGCCGACGGCCTGGAGCTGAATTTCGGCTGTCCCCACGGCATGAGCGAACGCGGCATGGGCAGCGCCGTGGGGCAAGTCCCCGAATACTCCCGCATGATCACCGAGTGGGTGAAAGAAGTGGCGCGCACGCCGGTGCTGGTGAAGCTCACGCCCAACATCACCGACATCCGCGCGGTGGCGCGCGCGGCCAAGCGCGGCGGCGCAGACGGACTCTCCGCCATCAACACCATCAACTCCATCACCGGCATCGATCTCGACACCTTCACGCCGCGCCCCAACGTGGGCGGCTATTCCGCGCACGGCGGTTACTGCGGCCCCGCCGTGAAACCCATCGCGCTGCACCTGGTGCAGCAGATCGCAACCGACCCTGAAGTGGGCATTCCCATCTCCGGCATCGGCGGCGTTTCCGGATGGCGCGAGGCCGCCGAGTTTTTCCTGCTGGGCTGCGGCACCGTGCAGGTCTGCACCGCCGCCATGCGCTACGGCTACCGCATCGTGGAAGACATGATCGACGGCCTGAGCCAGTGGATGGACGAAAAAGGCTTGCGCACCATCGAAGATTTCCGCGGCGCCAGCCTGCCCAAGCTCACCGAATGGAAGCATCTCGACCTCAACTATAAGATTGTGGCGCGCATCAATCGCGACACGTGCATCGGCTGCGACCTTTGCTACATCGCCTGCTGGGACGGCGCGCACCAGTGCATCCACCTGGAGGGCCACGCCAAGCCGGCCGCCGTCGAAGCCGCCAGCCAGGCGCGCATCTCGACCACCCCCATTGCCAAACTGGACGCGGTCGAGACCACGCACAGCGTCACTCCTTCCTTGCGCATCCCGCGCGTCGACGAAGAGGAATGCGTGGGCTGCAATCTCTGCTGGCTGGTCTGTCCGGTGGAGAATTGCATCACCATGGAGCAAATCGAGACCGGCAAGCCGTTCCAATCCTGGGAAATGCGCAGCACGCAGGGGCAACCATGAACACTCTCATACGCAACGGCGCCGTGGTCACGGCCGTCGACACCAGGGCAGCCGATGTCCTGATCGAAGGCGAGCGCATTCTCGAAGTCCGCGCCGGCATTCCCCAGTCCTCCGCCGATAAGGTGATCGACGCCACCGGCATGTACGTGATCCCCGGCGGCGTCGACGCCCACACCCATCTCGACATGCCCTTCGGGGGCACCACCTCGGCCGACGATTTCGAAACCGGCACGCGCGCCGCGGCCTTCGGAGGCACCACCAGCATTGTCGATTTCGCCATCCAGGCGCGCGGCACGCGCATGCGCGACGCTCTCGATACATGGTGGAATAAGGCCGAAGGCCGCGCCACTATCGACTACGGCCTGCACATGATCGTCACCGATCTGGGAACCTCTGGCCTGGAAGACATGGACGACATGGTACGCGAAGGCGTGGCCAGCTTCAAGCTGTTCATGGCGTACCCCAACGTCCTGATGGTGGACGACGCCACCATTTTCAAGGCGCTCTCGCAGACCGCGAAAAATGGCGCGCTCATCTGCATGCACGCCGAAAACGGCAGCGTGATCGACGTGCTGATCGCGCGCGCGTTGGCGGAAGGCAAGACCGCG
>Ga0182018_10001496_pt1 | contig 26425 bp, 15 predicted proteins | sample 812P2MmetaG_FD_120490 | JGI IMG/M metagenome (GOLD analysis project Ga0182018, IMG submission 120490) | Permafrost microbial communities from Stordalen Mire, Sweden - 812P2M metaG | ecosystem: Environmental > Terrestrial > Soil > Wetlands > Permafrost | place: Sweden: Stordalen | collected...
CGCCAAAAAACGGCGCCCTTGACACCGGCCTCCACACAAAAGAGATTCTTTGCGCTCTTTTCCCGAAAAACGGGCAAAAAAGAGTATTGACAACGCCGACGCTGTCATACATGGGCTTTGCACATATTGAGGCCGAATTGGCTGAGGCAACGTATTCTAAGCAATTTCCTGGCGCATTAGCGCTTTCTCGGATGGCGACATCTCGTTGGACTTGATGGCGGAATCGATTGTATTCACTAGCTAGTACCACTTGATCTCGCTCACAGCAGCGATCCGCTCTTGTGCCGCCGCCGGGCACGCATACCGCAAAGTAGTTTCGAGATCCGCGTGACCTGCATACTCCATCACCGTGCGCGGGTCCAGCTTTGGCGACCGAAGCCACATTGTGATGCACGTCCGCCGGAATTTATGAAGCTCTATTTTGTCACAGCTGCGGTCACCTATCACACGTGCGATGCAGTTTGGACACCAGCCACACTCGATCCCAGCACGCCGGGCTAGACGCTTCAACATTCTCAGCAGTTTCCCATTCGGACGGCCCTTCGATGTCGGAACGATCAGGTTTTGCTTCGGATGTGCATCTTTCCATTCCTTCAGTTCTCCAAGAAAATCCAGCGGGATCGGAATGTCACGCTCTTCGTAATCTTTCACAGTGAAGCCAAACTTTGGCTTGCTGCGAACATGGTAGACCGACTCTTCCCAACTAATGTCAGTAAACTCAGCAAACTGAACTTCCTGATCTCTCAGACCCAGCTTCAGCGCCAGATTGCAGACCATACGCTGGTACGGATCCGCTACTCCGAACATTGCTGCTAGTTCGGTCTGGTTGTAGATGGTCGGGAGTTTCTTATCGTACTTCGGTTTTGGTGGGAATACTTTCGGATCGATGCCGGCCCACCGAAGCATAGATTGAAGCCGCTGGCGTTTGTTTGCGATCGTGCATTTGCCACGGCCGACGGCCCGTAATGATTCATCAAACTCGAGGATCTTATTCCTGTCCACTTCGTCCACGAACACGACCTTGACCGCGGCCAGGAATTCCTTGGCAACAAGCACGGCTTTTTCCTTCGCCTCTAACGCATTGCGCTTTTGTGCGTCCGCAATATAGTCTTCAAACTCATTCTCCAGCAAGACACGCTTCGACGCCTCAGCCTCTGGGTCGCTGACTTCCAGTCCAGCCTTCTCAGCCAGATCCCGGCCGGCGGCCTTGCCCAACATACGCAGCCGTTTTGCCTCGGCGTCCGAAGCATTCTTACCCGCAGGGATATAAGTGGTTCCCTTATCTTCGACGCGGATATCGTACGAACATTCACCGACCTCGAGGCAAACGAGTTCCTTGGTCTCTGGATCTCTGTATTCGATCCAGCCAGACTTCACGCCATTTCTTCCATAGGCTGCAGGCTTTCTATCGAAGTGCTTTTTGTTGGAGCGCTTGAACCGGACCATCAGAGTGAATTTCATTGCAAAGCCTTTTCTTTCATCCCCATTGTAGACCCGACAACTCACCCGACAACATAATTTAAAGTATTTATTTTCAATGCTAAGATGAGAATCCCTCCTTCTCCGCCATATCGTTTACATTCTTATTTTGTTCAACTTAGATTGAGGCTAGGCTTCGATTTTTGGCCCATTTCCGGGAGTTTCTTCCCTAAACGAGCTTTTCAATTCCCTAATATGTCGCCGGAGGACGAGCTGTTTGATGGCTCGCCCGATCATTTGTGCCAATCTGGATGTTAGTCTTCCTCTGGTTCAGGTTGCAGGCAATAAGTCTTCACGTCGCGGCGCGTGCATTCGCCGGCCAGGCTTGTTGATTTCAGGTTTGTGAACTTCAAGTGAGGAATTGGAACAGGGAACATTCCTATGAAGAAGGTTCTTCTATCCGCCCTTCTGTTGCTTGCCGTTTCTGCTGGGGCATTCGCCTCATCGATGTTTAGCACGCGGCTTGACGATCCCAAGGCGGTGTATCTGACCGCGAAGGAGTTTGGCACGCACGGCGATGGAAAAGCGGATGACTGCGCGGCGATCCAAGCCGCGATTGACAAGGCTGGAAGTGCAGCCCAAGAGGGTATTGTGTTCGTGCCCTCCGGCCGCTACAGGCTTACGCGGACCATATACATTTGGCCAGGTGTCCGCGTGATTGGCTATGGGGCCACGCGCCCAGTGTTTCTGCTGGAGGACAACTCACCGGGGTTTCAAAAGGGTGTGGGCGTCATGGTAATGTTCACGGGTGGTCGCCCTAGACAGATGCCTCCCGGCATGGGTGTGCGGGTTCCGTTTTCACCGCCGGGCACGGTGCCGCCTGATAGCGCTATCGCTGACGCTACTCCCAGCACATTTTATTCGGCTATGAGTAACATCGATTTCGAACTTGGCGAAGGCAACTCAGCCGCCGTTGCCATCAGGTTCCATGCGGCGCAGCACGCTTACCTCAGCCACATGGACTTCCATATCGCGTCAGGACTTGCGGCACTGACCGAGATCGGCAACGAGGCTGAGGATCTACATTTTTACGGCGGACGCTACGGCATCCTGACAGATAAGACCTCGCCGGCCTGGCAATTCACGCTGATCGATTCAACTTTTGAAGGCCAGCGGGAAGCGGCGATCCGCGAGCATGAGGCAGGTCTCACCCTGATCCGCGACACGTTCCGCAATGTGCCTACCGCTGTAGATATCGATCCACAGTATTCCGACGAGTTGTGGGCCAAGGACTGCCGATTTGAAAACATCTCAGGCCCCGCGGTGGTCATCAGCAACGAGAAAAATCCTCTAACTGAGATCGGTTTTGAAAACGCTGTGATGCAGGATGTGCCGACCTTTGCTCGGTTCCGCGAAAGCGGGAGAACTGTGCCGGGCAAAGGTGCGATTTACAAGGTGAGGAATTTCAACTACGGGCTGATTGTGCCCGGCGAGGGAATGACTGGCAGCATCGGCATGCAGTATGACGGGGCGTCGCTAAGCAGCTTGCCCATTCCGCTGCCGCCGGCCATCTCAGCGCTGCCACCCACTGAAGAATGGGTGAATGTCCACACACTTGGTGTGACAGGAGACGGCACAACCAACGACACGGCCGCGATTCAAAAAGCAATCGATACGCATCGAGTGCTTTATTTCCCCAGCGGTCACTACATTGTCAGCGACACACTAACCCTGAAATCTGACACAGTGCTGATTGGTTTGCACCCTACGCTGACGCAATTTGACCTGCTGGATAGCACTGCGGGTTATCAGGGTGTGGGACCACCGCGTGCCGTGATTTCTGCGCCTGCGGGCGGTAAGAATATCCTTTGCGGATTTGGAGTTTTTACTGCTGGCGTGAATCCGCGCGCAGTTGGGGTCCTGTGGAGAGCCGGCGCCGGTTCACTAATCGACGATGTGCGCTTTCTTGGCGGCCATGGCAGCGGAACCAACCCGTACAACAACAACCACACCGCTGATTCCGATTTGCACAAGCGCTGGGACGGGCAGTATCCCAGCTTGTGGGTGAACGATGGAGGTGGCGGCACCTTCGCAGACATTTGGACTCCGAACACGTTTGCGCAGGCGGGGTTCTATGTTTCGAATACGAAGACCCCGGGCCACGTTTATGAACTCTCGACTGAGCACCATGTCCGCAACGAAATCCGGTTTGACCACGTGGAGAATTGGGATCTGAATGCTCCGCAGACCGAAGAGGAAGCCGGCGAGAGTCCCGAATCGTTGTCATTGGAATTTGATTGGTCAAAGAACATCACTGTCGCCAACTATCACGGCTATCGCGTCACTCGCTCGCGCGCACCGTTTTCCGCTGCTGTGCGGCTGTTTCATTCAGGGGAGATCCATTTTCGCAACGTGCATGTGAATGCTGAAAGCGGATATGCGATTTGCGATGACAACGGCTGCGGTACATTTCTTCGGGTGAGCAAGTTCCCATACGAAAATGGGATTGAAGATGTGACGCATCATCTGGAAGTCCGCGAACGAGAATTCGCTATGCTCGATATTCCGGCAGAGCCGCTCAGGCCCTCAGTGCAGGGTGACTGGGGAGTGTTTGCCGCTGGGTCCAAAGTTGAAAAGCTTGAAGACGGCTTCTTTTCCATTTCGGGCGCAGCGGTAGATGCATCCGGGAAGCTTTATTTTGTGGACCATCATCAGCAGCGCATTTATGGCTGGTCGGCAAGCGAGGGACTCACCGTTGAACGAGACAATCCGCTGGACCCGGTGAACCTGGCATTCGACAAGGCTGGGGACCTGCTGGTTGTCTCGTCTGATGGCCCGGAGGGAACTGTCTACTCATTCCGCCCCGGTTCCCCGGAAGACCAGTTGACGGTGATTGCGCCGCAAGCTACCAGGCCGCATCCGGGTGCTGCAGTTTTGCTGCCGGTGAATTACTGGAACAATGGAGAGTTCAAGAACCAGTTCGACTTCAGCACCTACACATACACAACGCTGTGCGAGATGTTTGTTCAGGACGTGTCTACGCCCAAGACGAGAGAATATGTGTCGCCCGACGGGAGTGTATATCTGCCTGCCGGACGCGTATTTCAGCAGGGGCCACCGGACTGGAGCGGCTGGCGATTCTCTGACGACCTTGACGCCGAAGGTTTTATCGCCGCCCTCCCCGGTGAGCACGTTTTTATCAGCAGCGCATCAGAAGACCGGACCTACCGCGGACTCGTGGCTGGAGACGGCACACTGACCGATCTCAAGCCATTTGCTGAGAGAGGCGGTGAGAGCGTCGCAGTGGATGGCAAGGGCAACGTGTATGTAGCCAACGGCCAAATCTTTGTGTATGACTCGGCTGGAAAAGAGATTGGCGAAATCGACGTGCCGGAGCGTCCTATTGATCTTGCGTTCGGCGGAGCGGATCACCGCACGCTCTTCATTCTCGCCCACCACGCGCTGTTTGCAGCGACGATACGAAGTTCAAAATGATGCCGAAAGCTCCGAGTGAACAAGATAGGACGATTGATTGCTTGAATCCATAAACTCATATCCATTTCGATTCGTTCGTTACGTCAATCACGCAACACATCAGAAGAAACGACATTTCGCATCATTCTGTTGACGCTTCGTCACTCGATATTAGACTTTGAGGTAAGAGCCGCAGAGTCTTTCTTTCTTCACTCATTGAGCAAGGTGGGATCGGCAGATTGCCTGGGGCGGTCGACGCCCGGGTGAAGTTGTTGCCGGATCATCGTCGCGCTTTTCGTCCTAATTTCATCGAATGTCCAGCGCGCTGCGCGCCAGATGAGATTACCTCTGTGGATTTCGGTTGTGCGCGTTATTGATGAAGCCTACAATGCAAAAGTTCCCCAATCCACAGCAATTACAACCACACTTCGAAAGGACTCCCACCTCATGGAAGAGCCGCGCATTGATCACATCATGCAGATTGGCCTTGGTTTCTGGGCCTCAAAGACGCTGCTGAGCGCAGTAGAGATAGAACTGTTCACGGAACTGGCAAAGCACCCCGAAGACCTTCCCACAATAACCGGACGCCTCGGTCTGCACCCACGGTCTGCCCGCGATTTTCTTGACACACTGGTTGCGCTGAAGCTGCTTGATCGGCGCGACGGAGTTTATTACAACACTCCTTCGACTGACCGCTTTCTGGACAAGCGCAAGCCGTCGTATACGGGAGGGATCTTGGAGATGGCGAATCGCCGCCTCTACCCTCACTGGAACAATCTGACCGCCGCATTGAGGACGGGCCTACCGCAGGGAGAGGGTGGACCGAGCGAACCTGACACTTTCGCCACCCTCTACGCCGATCCAGAGCGGTTGAAGGGGTTTCTGCGAGCCATGACAGGGATCAGCCATGGTGGTAACCAGGCGATCGCGAGGCAGTTTCCGTGGGCGCAGTACAAATCGGCAGTGGATGTGGGCACCGCGCAAGGGGATCTCATCGTCCAGGTCGCCCTGGCCAATCCGCACATTGCCGGCATGGGCTTCGATCTGCCTGAAGTGGGTCCTATCTTCGAGGACTATGTTGCGGCCAATGGGCTTTCTTCTCGTGTTGAGTTTCGTTCAGGAAGCTTCTTCGACGCACCGCTGCCTGAGGCCGATGTAGTGATGATGGGGCACATTCTTCACGACTGGGACCTGGAGCAGAAGAGGCTATTAATCGCCAAGGCGTATGCGGCTATCAAACCCGGTGGTGCATTTATTGTGTACGAAAGCATTATCGACGATGACCGTAAGGAGAATGCCTTTGGGCTCATGATGAGTCTGAACATGCTCATCGAGACGCCTGGGGGATTCGACTACAGCGGGGCCGACTGCATGGGCTGGATGAAGGAAGCCGGCTTCAGCGAAACGCGTGTAGAAGACCTGGTTGGGCCCGACTCCATGGTGATTGGAATCAAATAGCGCCTTCGACGGATGAAGCAGCCACAGAGGATGATGCGCTATGGTTGCATGTTCATGATTGAATTCCCGCGAACCTGTTGACTCCCTTGCCTCAGTGCAATTGATATGGCTGAGCGGGCAAAGGGACGGGATCATCGGGTTTTGGCGCATCGGTGGGTGCGGCGCCGTTCAGACCAATGCCGGTTACGTTGCTGGTATTGATCAGGGCTCCCGCGTAGCCGGTAACGCTGATGTTTTTGATCTCAGCCCGACGAACATTCGCAAGATAGATTCCTTTGGCGCAGGTACCGGTGATATTGACCAGGGAGAAGCCTTCAAGAGGCTTGTCCGGATGGACGCTGGTGCCGTCTACAAGGATTGGCGCATCGGTGACGCGAATGTTTGAAAATCGAAAGTTCCTGACCGTAGGAATGCCATCGTTGCCGGGGACAGGGGATTCATCCTGCTTGCCGCTGCCGAGCAACTTGAAACGAATCAGTCCGCCCTGGGTTCCGGAGACGTCGAGGTTGTTGGCAACGATGTCCTCGATAAACGCGCCGCGACCGGGACGGGTTTTTATGTAGAGAGCAAAGGTCTTTGCGCCGGTGAACTTGCAGTGTTCGATGCGAACGTTGCGGATGCCACCCGATGTCTCGCTGCCAATGCCGATGCAGGCGAAGACCAAGCCCGCAAATGTGCAATTGGAGATGTGCACATCCTCAGTGGTTTGGTGCAACAGATAGCCTTCGCTGCCGCCGCCGGAGCAACCAAATGCGCCGATATGCTTCGCATCCACTTCGGGAAGCTGGGCGAGATAGTCGATGCCGCGCATCGCGTCCCAGAGCTCATAGAGTGCGAAGGTATCTCCAATCAGCATCGGCTTGAGGCTGGCTTCGCCGTGTTCGCCAGTGGGGCCGGTCGCGAGCGAGGAGCCAGGCTTGGCGGGATCGGGATACTGCAGGCGCTCACCCTGGCCGATTGGATCGTACGACAAAACGACAAAACCGTTTCGAGCAAATAAGGCAGCGGCGCTGTAATCACCGGCCTTGCCGGCAGGGCTGTGGCCCGGGCTCATCAGAATGGCCGGAAACTTGGTGTCCGCAGGTGCGCCATCGGGAACATAGAGCAGCGCCGTAACCGGAAAGCTGGGTTGACTGTCGAAAAGGACCTTCTCAATTCGAAAGCCGTCGGCCTGCGTGGAGCCGAGAGTTCTGGGATTGAGCGGCGTGCGCTCAGGTAGCGTGCCGACGAGTGACATGATCTGTTTGCGGACCCTTGCTTGACGCGCTTCAGCGTCGGCAAGTGATTTGATCAGGCCAATGCTTTCGGCGCGGGTCGAGGTATACGCGGCGGCGAGGTTGTCAAGATATTCGGTGAGGTGCGTGCGGCCGATTTGTGCGGGGCTGTTTGGATCACTCCTGGAGCCTGGAAGGGGAGCCGGACGAACAGGCGGAGTGGGGGTCTGAGCCAATGCGACGCCGGCAAGTACGGCGCCAGCGCACAGTGTGCGAACAACGGAAGAGATAGCCCTGCACATCACGATGCCTTGATACTCTTCGAAGAAAACTGGTCAACAACAAATGCGCATCAGTTCTGTGGCGCGACATTCTGGATTGGGACATGGTCTGCGGGGATATGCTGCGCGACAATCGGCTTCTGCACCTCGCGGACCAATGGTGAGGCGCCGTTCAGGTACGTCGGGTCCATGGAAGCGATATCGGCGCGAAAACTCACAGTGTTTGCGGTGGGAAAGCCGGCCGGGATCTTCTGTGTGACTTTCCCGGTGGCTACCCACTCGGTGCCGCGCTGCAACAAGGTCATCAGACCAACGCAACTTAATGCGGATACATCGTGCCCCATCGTGGTGTGAAAGACTCTTCCCTTTCCGTAACTCACGACCATCACCATCGGCTCGTCACGATCTGTGCCCTTGTTTTTTGGATCGGAGTGGGCAGTGGCGAGTACGGTCATGTTCTTGCCTGGACCGCGAAGGGTGGCGTAAAGCTCGTCGGCAGCGTGCATCCATACGGGCGGCAAACCTTTCATGATTGGATGCTCGGATTGGCGCGTGACAACCTGAAATGGAAGCCGCGCCCCATGCGATCCGGCAGATCCTGGACTGGGATCGGAGACCAGCTTGCCATCCTTGATGAACCACATGGGCCCTGCCTTCTCCGTGCGGCCTCTCCAGCCGCCAATGCCGATCATCAGGTTATACGCCGACCAGTCGGGGAAGGCATTATCAGCCGCATGGACCACCACAAGGCCGCCGCCCTTGCTCACGTACTGCTCGAACTGTGAACGCAGAGCCTCGGGCCAGTCGGGGGCATCGTAGTTCGATACGATCACCTGATAATGGCTGAGGTTTGGCTTGAAGTCGCTCAGGTCCTGATCCGATGGAGGCGCGGTCATCACCGTGACCTGAAACAGCCCGGTCTCCTCGAGCTCCGCCCGCAGCACAGGAGTGGTGAGTCTCCAATTGTGGTAAGGTCCGCCGCTTTGTCCATCGAGTAAAAGTACCCGGATCATCGTGAGTCCATGAGCAGAAGGCGATTGGGCTATGAGGGCAAACGGGGCAACAAGAAGAATGCCGAACAGAACAAGGATTGCCAAGTGCCTCATGATCACAGCCTCGTAGCGGAGGGTTGTTCCGCGCAGGAGAAGAATACACCAGACATTGAGTTTTCACGCGCAGTGGCATTTAGCAATGAACAGCTCTTAGCAATGAACAGCTCTTATTGGTAGTTGCCGATGAGCACAAACGGCGCCCAGTAGAACGGATGCGAGTACTTCGACTCTTTGCCCGCGGCGGTTTCAGCCTGCTCGAGCTGAGGTCCCCGCTCTTTTGTGCTGTTCGGCGTTGCGGCACCTGCATCGTGGAGCAGCGCCAACTGCGCCTGTCGCAGGGCCTCCGCTTTGCCCGCCGAAGGATTCTTGACCCAGCGGACATAGAAGTCACTCATCAATCGGCTAGTACTGGCGTCGTTCACATCCCACAGCGTGGCCAGCACCGCTTCCGCATCCTTTTGCTGAGCGATCATTCCCAGGCTATCCATCTCAGTGCCGTCCCTGGTCTTGTAATCCTTCGCGGTGCTGCAGGCCGAGAGGGTCAGCAGGCGTGTTCCGTGAAAGGCAACCGTGGAATGTTCCATCTCAGAGAGATTCCACTCATAGCCCTTGTCTTCTCCGCTGTCCTCTCCGCCGAGCATCAGGAATGGCTCTTCGCCGCTGCCCGTTTCCACCACGAAGTGGCTGGCAATATGGACTACGGGAAATCTCTTCTCCCCGCCAAGCTCCGTTTTCAGCGCGGCTAACGTGAACTGATCATTGGGGAGCAGCTTTCCTTCCATGGGGCCGTGCGAATCAGGCGCCGAGGGGTCATGGACCACCGCATCCAACTCCGGCATCACACCGGGCAATGCGGGCAGGCCGCCGTAGCTCCTTGACAGGCCCATCGCCAGCACACTGGGCTTGGTCCCGTTGGTCAGCGGTGAATCCGTCATATGACCGTAACTCTCGGGAGTAAAGAGAACGTTTTTGAAGCGCTCAATCATGTAGCTATGGCCGTCATAGAGCGCGGCCATGGGCAAGTACCGCAAGGCGTCGTCCAAGGACCAGAGCAGCGTTGGAACACCGGCTTGCGCGCTTGTGGGCGGTTCGATGGTCTTCAACTCACCTTCTACAGGAGCCACGACCATTGCGTACAACTGGGTAAGGAGTGGTTTGGGATCAGAGGTGCGCGCAGCGAGGTTCTCCACGACCTCAAACACCTTGCTGCGCAACTCTGCAGGGGTTGCCTTCAATGCGAACTTCTTGCGCGTAGTGGCCGTGACCACAATCGCGTAGACATGATCCTGCCCCATTAGAATACGGACGCCCATGACGCGCGGTCCCAGCTTTGCCAGCGTGCCCTGCAGATAGCTCTGGCTGGAGTCGTCTCCGGCTTGAAGTTCATTGTCTTTCGGGGCGGCGGACCTGGCCTCTAGCCCGGGAAATATGGTGCCGGTGAAAAAGGCGAAAACCTCTGTATTTCCCTGCGTAAGACTGGCGTTCAGTTTCTTCAGTTGAGCAACTTCCGCTGGGGTGCGCGCCGGCTTGGCCTGTAGAGTCGCATGTTGAAGGCTCAATTCCTCAAGAGCGATTACCTTTTGCTGCTGCGCGTCCAACTCGCTTTGCGCTTTTTGTTGCACGGCATTCAGTTTCAGGGGTTCAACTTTAGCCGCGGCATCGGGAGCGGCACCGCGCACCACGTCTTTCAACTCCTGTTCCTTGAGGAGATCGAGAACCTGTTCAGCTTCGCCAAGCCTGCCGGTTTCGACAAGGAGCTCGGCCAGAATCCGATATGTGGATGACCTCGACTGCGTAAATCCCGCTTGCAAATCTTTTTCCAGACCGACGATGTTCTTGCGAATCTGCTGATAGCTGTTCACCGCGTCCAATCCGAAGAAGATTGCTATCTCCGGGCGATGCTGCTTTTGGAAGCCGATCATCATCGCGGTATCGATTGCGCCCTGCATGTCCGGATCGCCTGCGGACTTGGCCAGTTCCAAGGCGGCGAGTGAATACGGAAACGCTGTCTGCGGCTGCCCCATTTGCGCATAGGCCGCGCCAATGAAGCCCAGAGCCATGGCTTCTCCGCGTGTCTCTTTCACTTCGCGCCAAACAGGAAGCGATTGGAAGCTGACCTCCAGCGCCTTGTTGAACTGACCCAAATCGAGATACGCTTTGCCGAGATTGCTCAAAGTCATTGCTTCGCCGCGGCGGTTTCCCACTTCACGCCAGATGGGCAAGGCCTGGTTATAGAAGCCCAATCCCTTCTGGGTTTGACCCAAATCGGCATAAGCCCTGCCTATATCGTTCAGATCAAGCGCCTCTCCGTTGCGGTTTCCCACTTCACGCCAGATGGGCAACGCCTGGTTGAGATAATCCAACGCGGTTTGCTTCTGCCCCAGATCGGAATAGACGCGGCCTAAATAATTCAGCGTGCTCGCCTCACCTTGGCGGATACCGAGTTCACGCCAGATCGCGAGCGCCTGATTGTAGGCCTCGAATGACTTCTGCTTCTGCCCCATATCGGCATAAGTGCGTCCGATGTTCCATAGAGTCAGCGCCTCGCCTGCGCGGTTTCCCTCTTGGCGCCACAGAGGCAGGGCCTGATTGAGATAGTTGATCGATTCGGACCCTCGGCTCATATCGCTATACACCCTTCCGATAGCGTCTAGTGCGCCGGCCTGGCCGTTGATCGAGCTCGTTTCGCGCGAGATCGTCAGCGCCTGATTCAGGAGATCCAGCGCCTTGTCCTCCTGTGCAAGATTGGAATAGGTCCGGCCGATGTTCCAAAGAGTCAGCTCTTCGCCCCGGCGATTGCCCGTCTCCCGCATCACCGGCAGGGCCTGGTTGAACATGTCCAGTGCCTTGTCCTCCTGGCCCAGGTCTGCATAAACCCTGCCGATATAGTTCTGCGTCAGCGCCTCGCCGCCGCGGCTACCACCGTTGTGCTCAATGGTCAGGGCCTGGTTGTAGTCGTCCAGGGCCTTATTCGTGTTGCCCGCCTCACGATAGAACTCGCCAAGATAATTCAGCTCGATCGCCACATTCCTCAAGTTCTTTGCGGATCGTGCTTCAGTGAGCTTCTGCTCGTGGTCCTTGGTTCGATCGTTCAACGACCCACTTTGGCCCGAGGCCAAAGATGCAGCTGTCAACAATCCAATGCTCAAGCAAGTAACAGTGCGAACTACTTTTGCCAAAGTCATTTTTCGTCTTTCGATACCCGGACCCGTTATCGAATTACGGCAGGGCTTTCCTGGCCGCCGCTTCGGCTGCTCGAAGCGCAAAATCCGCATCCGGCGAACTCCTGGTCATCACGGGATGCTGATGCAGCCCCGCGGCGGAAACACGATGAGCCACTTGTTGCGCCACTTCGGCATAGACCTGGCTCAGTGGCACCATGCCCTTATCATTCTTCAACGCCTGAAGCAGGAAGTAGGTGAAGTACCCGTGGCGCAGTTCGTCGCTTTCAAGAGACTCCTCGTTGACCTGACTGGCCGACATCACGATTCGCCCAGTACCTTCGCTCATCCGCGCCAGCATTTGCTGAGACGGCCCCGTATTTGCAGGTCCCGCGCCCGTCGTGCCAGAGTTCATCTGGGCCGATTCATTTTTCATGGAGCCGCCGCTGTAACAGGTATCCAAGATGACCGCAGTGCGCAACGCCTTCATGCGTGTTGCAACCGCATTCGCCAGCTCGACCATGGGATACGCAGTGGCAAACATGGCGTCCTCGTCGAATTTGCCAGCGTTGTAGACCTCGGTGTCGTAGGTGACCAGATAATTTGCTCCACCCGCGGTGTCCATGGTTCTCGGCGTGCCGTGCGTTGCAACATAAATCAGCACCAGGTCATTGGGCTGCGCACGGCGGGCGATCATGTTCAGCTCTTCTTTGATTTTCTTCGTGGTGGCCTGCTCATCAATCAGCACTAGAACATTGGCTGCTGGGAAATTGCCAATCCCCGGATCCTTCAATTGTGCTGCAATCGCATTTGCATCCGCGGTTGTGTAGTTCAGGCGTGGAATTTCATGGTCGCTAAAGTGGCCGATCCCGATGACAAGCGCCCACTTCTGCTGCACCGGGCCGGGCGGCGGCGCAGGTTTGACGGGGGTGGATGCCGCGTCTCCCTCGGCGGTAAGGCCGCGCCCGCCCGGCGTGGCGAGCACGAGAGGGTTCAGTCCTTCCTGGAGCGATTCTGAACCATTGAAACGCGCTTTTTCCAACGCATATTTGGCAAGCGCGTCGTGGCCAAGCTTCTGCTCCACGAGACTGCGGTAGTACCAGGCGTCCCCCAGTTCTCCGCATTCTGAAACTGCGTGCTTGAGCAGTTGCAATGCGTCTTCAAATGCGGCCCGGTCGGCCTGGGGGCTGATCCGCTCCAGCGCTTGAACCACCAGATCCTTGCCTGCCCCGCAGCGTGCCCCCTGGCACCACGCGGGCAGGGAAACGCAGGCTGTAGCAGCCACCAGGGCCGAGCGCGCCACGAAGCTTCGCCAACCGCTTCTCATTTTGCCGCCACAGATTGACGCGCCCGCGCCTTCATTGCGGTGAGCACATGTGCGCTCACTCCACCACCGGTCAGACCTTGCTGGCCTGCAGCGCTCAGGTCGAAATTGACGGCCTTCGAGGAACGGATCGTCTGCGCGACCGTGTCGTCGTCCACACCGGACTTGATCATTGAAATCACCTGGGCATTGGTGAGCGCTTTTGCTGGCGCAGTGGACTTGATGTCCGATCCCGATTTCGCATTCAGTTTTTCAATCTTGATTGTTGTCGGCGTGCCTTTCTGGATCTGCTGATCCTCGAGCTTTCTGTAATGTTCGATTGCCGTCTCAATGCGCTTCTGGGGTTGAAGAAAGTACTTCTCGACTGGTTTTGCATCAATGGCTTTACCGTAGTTAATGGCTGCTTCGTCGAGGAATTTCATTGCGGACGCTTCATCCTCGGCCTGATAGGCCAGCGCCTCATCGGCCACGCCAATGTTGTACAGCCGGTAAGCATCGTCTTGCAGCTTGGGAAGCGGGGGGGCTGTCTCAAACGTCTCCTGGGCGCGCTGCCACAATCCGGCCTCCGCCAGCTTGTCGCCCGCATCAAGCGCGCCTTTTTGCCGCGCAAGATATACCTCCACCGACTCTTCGGTGTTCACGAGGTGTTGGGCGATCTGGCGCACGGCATCGGCCATCAGCAGCGCTTGGAGCTCATCATCGGTCGGAGGATTCAGAGCCTCGCTGCTTGTTCCACCTTTGATCCGTTTCCATGTGGTGGTGACTGCTCCTTTCACGCCCCCGGACGCAGAGTTGCCAAAGCCGTCAAACTCTTCGTCGTATTTCGCGGTCACGTTATCAGAACCAAGCACCTGGCCGCCCGCGCCCCTCGCCTGGAAGGATACATTGAGTGATCCCGTCACCCTCTTATAGGACTGGTTCATTGCCACACCCAATTTGAGGTCTAAACCAGGCTTTGTACTTACCGTAGGTGGAGGATGGGAATATGCAGTGATCTGGCATGTAATCACCGCGGATGGAGCGCGTTCATCCGCGCGCAGATGCGGATCGTCCTTCAGCAACTCGGTCTCGAGCTGTGTCTGCAGATCATGTGCCAATTCGGCCTGGTCGCTGTGCGCCGTCGCCCTCACTTTGAATGAAGTGCCAGTCAGATGCACAAGGGCCGGGAGTTTGCGCTGAAGAAGAACCCTCACCTTCGCCGCGCCAAAATCCTGAGCCCCGGCTGTTAATGCCGCGAGCATTCCAATGCTTAGGAATGCCGCAGCTCGCATTCTCCGCTCCAGATTCATCTTCTCCTCTTGGATCCTCAGATTATTGTGTTGCCGTGGTTGGAATGCTGCGAATTCTTGTCAGGTCGATGCCCCAGTCGGTCGGTACGGGTTCAGCAAAGCCGCGCGAACCGCTGCTGGCGCTGGTTAGCAGCTTCTGCAGCGGAGTATCCGCACCACGTGCCCCCCGCGAGGCGACCCCCTCAAAGTTCAGTGCGGAAGGATCGGGCAACGGCTGTGCAGTGCTTAGCAATATAAGCGTGTCCACCCCATAGGGTGGGCCAATGCGCAATGTCAGCGAGTGGGGTAAAACGAACTTCTTTTCATTTTCACCGGCATTCGGAAATTGATTCTCAGAATAGTTGATTGGATAAAGAAGCGTGCCCTTGCCGTGACAGTCGATGTCCAGCACATAGACCCAGCGCGGATCGGTAACAGGACTGTCTGCCTGCAATGCCATCTTCATCCGATCGCCCTGCCTGGCAGGCTGGCTTTCAGGCAAAGTCGCGTCGTCAGAGGCGCGGACCATTGTCAGCTTGTAAAAAGAGGCCGCCGATTCGCCGGTTGCGCTATCCGACAGGTTGATCCACCCGTGGACCTTACCCAGGCGAAGCGCGTAATCGTTGAGCTTGTCACCCACAAAATGGATCCGTGTCGCATCGCCGAGAACCGCCCAATCCGTGCGGACTGGGTAAGGCGAGGTCGCGGAGCAACCAGGGCTGTGGTCGTTCATATGTGCAGCTTGCGGGCCGGCATCAAATTCGCTCTTGTGAAACCAGGCATACGCTGGCCCATCCTGGGTGAGCACCCCGGTGAGTACATAATTGGCTGCGGCAAGGTTGGCGGCTGCTTTCACAGCACTGCCATTGTCATGTAAGGCTAGCTTTGCCGCCAGTTCCCTGGGGGCAGGCAGATTGACCCAGAGTTTCGCGCCCAATTGGAGATGCTGCTTCAGCGCGTCTGCCGTCAGCTTTGCACCGAGGCGGACTGGAGGGTTGGGCTTTGTGTCGAGGTTGATAGCGGGAGGTTCTGCAGCTGACTCAGATCCGACAGGTTGTCCAGCTTGTTGGAGAGTCCAAGCGGCTCCATCCCAGCTAAGGATGTGGGTCCAGGATTCCTCCGCAGGATCTGAAACGGAGGCAACACCGGCTGCCTTGACTTGGGCGGCGGCGGCTAAAATCTCGTCTACAGAGAGGTTCGACGGCCAAAGCCAGAACAGCAGCGGAGCAGACTCTGCCGGAACCAATTTGGTGAGTTCGAAGACGTCGCCGGGCGCGACCTTGGCCTTGGTTGGACTGACGACGCTGGCGGTAGAGCGCGCAATACCTTGCAGATCGTTTACGCGGAGGACCAGCCCCTTGCCGGCTCCTGTTCCAGCGGTGGAGGAAAACTCACTTCCGGGCCCGATGCCGGACACGCGGCCAATGTCCAGCCATACCAAGCCATCTTCGTCGGTCTTGAGCGCAGCGGTGAGGACCTTGCCGCTGTCTGTCGCCTGTCCCCCGAAAAGAGGCTGCTGACGCCGCGCCTGAGAGGCGTCCAGATCGGGCTCCTGCTCTGAGACTCCGTTGCCTTCGAGCACAGCCTTCACACGCTGATACACAACGGAAGCTGACGCATTGGCGGGCAGCACTTGCAAAGCTTCAACAAGCGCTGCGGTAAAGGCTCCGTGCGGTTCGGTCATGGTCTCGGAAGGAGGAGATTCCTTGGCCGTCTGGTCCTGTTGTGCCGCGGAGAAGACCAGCAATGGATTGTCCTGGCGCTCGGTTGGCGCAGGGCTCGGCTGCCCGTTTGGAAGCACCTCAGCAGTCTCAGCAATATCCCGCGGATCGAAGGCCAGGCTGCGCTCGCGATACTTAGGGCCGATTCCGCGCGTTGCACCGCCGCTGTGGCAACTGTCAAAGATGGCAGTAAGGTGAACTCCCTTGTCCAGGGCGGCATTGAAGATGCGGGTCATCTCCCGGTCGCGAACGTCGTAGCCGCCTTTGTATGCGTCAGATGGAACCAGGGTGCTGTCGGCGTGAACAAGCTTCCCGTTCACAAGGACCTGGAGCTTCGAACCCTTGCTGTTGATCCGGAGAGAACCGTGGCTGGCGTCGTAAAAAACCACCGTGTCGCCCCGCTGGGGCAGGTCAACGAGATACTTCTGCATCGCGGCAAGGATTCCGTCGCGGGTGGTTTGCGAAGCGGGCAAAACGACGACTCCGGACCTTGGACGAGGCGCTGCGGGGTCGGTAAGCAGAACTACCTTGTCCGCCGGGAAGCCGAACTTTGGGCTGGTCAGCAGGTCCGCCATCGACTGAGCATCGTTGACCGAGCCGGCGAGATTCTCAAAAGCGCCCAGTTCGCAGCGTCCGTAGATGCAGCCTGCTGGGTGTTCCGCCTGGGTGCCCGCGGGTTGATAAGTGTTGATCCCGATGAGCAGCGCACGCCGGGTCTGTCCGGGAACTTGCGGCCCGGAGAGAGCGCAAAGCAACAAGGCAACAGCGCCGAAGTACCGCAGCATAGGCCCTCCGACAAGGGGTTGTGTCAGGGTATAGGGTGTGCAGGTCCTGATGCAACAACAATGTACCGCAAGTCGAACCCAGTCAATATAGACGTAGACTTTCGGCATAAGTTTCGACGATTCTGCGGTTTGGCGGCGCCCACTGGGATGTTGGGAATTCGTCCTGTTGCTGGCAAAAGAGTTATCGGGCGAATTGGCGCTCGAGGTTGACGGTGGAAGGGCAAGGACGCAGACGGGATCGGAAGGCTGGACGGACCGCAAAAGGCCGTCAGTGAAGGACTGCCTGGCCTACGACTCGCGTCCAATGGCAATCACAAAATAGTTGGCGTTTGTGTCGCCGACATTCTTGAGGCCATGCATCACGTTTGACGCGGCGAAGATTACGCCGCCGGGCCCTACTCGCTGGAAGGTTCCGTCGTTGTCGAACTCGACCGTTCCCTCGCGAATCAACATGAACTCTGAGTGGCGATGCTTATGCGGAGGGTGCGGCATATGCCCCGGTAGAAGAGTTGTTTCATGCAATTCGACAGCCTCACCGGTCGGTAGCACGCCATGGAGAACGGCCCGCGACTCCCCATTTGCGCTCTTCGACGCCGGAAGCTGGTCGAATGGATATGCACGCTGTACCGACAACAGGATCTCGCCTGATGCACCCTGGGCTGGGGTTGCGGCCGAGGATGCCTGGCCTTCAGCCGGCCGGACAGCAACTGCGGCTGCAATGGACGAGAGAGCTACGCAAAGATCACGACGGTTCATGCTTTTCATGCAGAAGATATTACTCCGTGACCGGGATCTTTGTATCCGCTAACGCATGACTATAGCTGAACTGAATTCACCAACTGCTCCATACGCTCCTCTTGATTAATGATGGACTCGAGCAGTTTGAACTGTGCTCGGCAGCGGTCAAGATTATGGCCATCGCGATGCACCTTGTAATATGTATCGCCAGATAGATAGTCAGCCAGGAATCGAATGCCCTGCTCGAACGTGATCACTTTGCCGGATGAGGCAAGATGACTCTTCTCCGCTTGGGTGAGGAAGCGGCCAGCCGAGCTGAGATACCCGCGCACGAGTGCCTCGAACATGGGGAACTGCATGTGAACCTTCGAAAGATCGCGTTCGTCTTCGGTAGCCGGGCTCGTCGTTGTGCGCAGCATGTCGCCGAAATCAAAGAGCACCGATCCTGGCATGACCGTGTCGAGATCAATGACGCAGATGCCTTCGCCCGTCGCGTCATCGATAAGTACGTTATTGAACTTGGTGTCGTTGTGGGTGACGCGCTCTGGAAGATTGGCATCGACCAGGATGTTGGCGACAGACTGATTCGCGAAAGCGAATTCAATCTCACACTTGGCCATGATTGCGCGGCCGGCTACGTCGGAACCGACTGCCTGTTCAAAGGCTGCAAATCGTTGCGGCGTGTTGTGAAAGTCGCGGATTGTATGGTGCAAGCGCGGGGCTGGCAGGTCTGCGAGGAGTTCCTGGAAACGTCCAACGGCCCTTGCCGCTTGAAATGCCTGGTCCACGGTCTCTACCGCGTCATAACTATGCGCCCTATCGATGAAGCGATAGGCACGCCAATAATTTCCATCCGCATCCAGGTGCCAGGCCCGTCCGCCGTGCGCAGGAATCAGTGCGAGTACGCGACGGTCGGAGTCTGTCTCTCCCGAGACCTTCGCGGCAAGATGCGCCGTGACGCGCTGGATGTTTTCCATCAGGGCTACGGGATTTGTGAAGATGTTCTTATTGATGCGCTGCAGGATGGACCGAACAGGAACACCGCTTCGACTGGAGACGACGCACCAGGTGTCGTTGATGTGGCCGCTGCCATAGGGCGTAGCCCCGAGGCTTTCGCCGGGGATTTGAAACTCGCGTGCAACGGCAGCGATGTTTTGCGCGTTGCTCATGTCCAAAGCCTGTTGGGATAAATGCCGTCGTGAATGAGGCGGCCAATGCTTTCGACGACTCGCGGGCGGTCTTCGCGGTTTGTGACGCCAAACCATCCATCCATAGTGCGCAGAACTCTAACACGCGCCTGCGCTTCAACGACTAACTGATTCACTGCGCATGGAAGGTAACACTCCGACCTTGCATCTGAGCCCTTCTCTGCGAGAAAACTTTGGAAGTATTTTCGCAAAGGCGCGAAAACCTGTGGAGTGAACCCCCACATGTTCATCGAAACCAGTTCGTCACCGGTCAGCCGGGTCAGTTTGCCTGCAGCTTCGGTATCGGTTGCACCCTCACCATCGCGTGCAATGCTTGTCATCTCCACCACGTTCTGCAGAATACCGTCGCCGTCAACTTGGCACACGCCCCGCGACACGGCGCCAAATTCAGAGAGTGTATTGCGCAGAACAAATCCGACCATCGCATAGTCAGATGTGCCTGACTGCAGATGCTGTGCCAGCGCGCGATAACCCTCGGCGCCGTAGAAATCGTCAGCATTGATCACAGCAAACGGTTCGTGAATAGCGTCCGCGGCCATGAGAACTGCGTGTGTTGTGCCCCAGGGCTTGCTCCGGCCAGGCGGCACGGCAAACCCCGGCGGAAGAAGGTCGAGTTCCTGAAAGACGTAATCGACGGCGATGCGATTTTCAAACCGCGCACCGACGGTTTGCTTGAATGCCTGCTCAATATCCTTGCGAATGATGAAGACGACCCTGCTGAATCCAGCACGATGGGCGTCGTAGATTGAATAGTCCAGGATGGCTTCGCCCTGTGGGCCAACCGGATCAATCTGTTTCAAGCCGCCATAACGGCTACCGAGGCCGGCGGCGAGAACAAGCAGAGTCAGAGATTTCATCGCACTCATTAGATTATATGGTGGATTCGTTGGTGTCTGCGTGACTGCGGCAGCGTTGGTGGGAGAATTCTGAAGAGCCTCCGGGTTGACCTGCCACGTGCCCTTAGCAGGCCGCTATTGGGCGGTTAGATCGAGCGTGAGAACCTGAAAGGGGGCGAGATGAAACTCATGCGCCTGTTGCGCGTTGAGGAAAATCGGATTGCTGCCAACGTCGTCCTTCCAGGGACTCTTCGCGGAATACGCCTGCACGGCACCCGGCGGCAATTCGAAGGCGTCCTGCAGCTTGATGCGGATGGTCTGTGCCTTAACGCTCGGGTTGCGCAGCACGAGAATGCCCTTGCCAGGCATCCACGACGCCCAACCGTACACCTCAAGCCATGCCGGATCGCCGCCGATCCAATGCGTATCCCGCAGCACTTCGGCGTTTGCGCGTGACCATTTCGCGGCTTCGGCCAGATCGTCCCAGTTGGCTTGGGTCAACAAGGACGGCGTGATGTACATCTCCTGAAGTTGCGTGCCGGTGCCGAAGTACGACCGGATCTCATTGCGGAAGTCACTCCCTGGATCCTTGCTGAGCTCTTTGTGGAACCTCGCGTAGATCATGCCATGGAGCATGAGAGAGTTCAGCGGGAAGAGCGGCTCGTTCTGCACGACCCGCTTGTAGGTCTCCGCGTCGCGATAGGTGATCCAGCGCTCGCGGTGTGGGCCTACTCCTGCGGTACTGTCATCCTCACCGCCGCGCCAGATGGAATCCGCATACATCAACCAGAAAGGAGAGGGCCAGGTGCCCGTTGTGAGATTGATGAAGATATCGGGCTTGGTGGCGCGAAGCTCGCCGATCAAGTGGATTGCCGCGGAGAAGTCGCTGTCGAACTGGCTGCCGGGGAAGACGGAATCCACATTTCCAGTGCCGTCAAACTTGAACTGGTTGATTCCGTACTTGTGGATCATGCCCATGCAGACATCGCGGAACGCCGCGTAATATTTCGGGCCGGAGAGCGCATATCCGTTGGCCACGATCTCGTATCCCGCAGCAGTTCCAAACTCAATTCGTTCCTTCTTGGGCTGGGAATAGCCGCCCCAGGGTGACATCCATACGCCAGGATCGGCGCCGTACTTTTCCGCGGCTTCCCTGACGGGAGCGAAGCCGTCGGGCAATCCGTCGTTGAATTTCCAGAGCGACTTGTGGTTATCCCAGCCGTCATCGAAGAGGAAAGAGTCCAACTTAACTCCGCGTTTTTGGGACAGTTCGTGCCCGAATGCGTTGACGCGATCCAGCGCCCCTGCCTGGTCGTAAGGCGTAAAGTAGCCGAGATCGTACCAGGAATTATAGTGCAGAAACGTCCTGTAAGGATGCGCCCGTTCCTGCTCTAAATATGCAAGGAAGTCGCGGCGCATTTGGCTGGTGCGGGCAACTCCAATTACGGAGGAGTACACGATTGACTGGTTAGCCCGGAGAGGCAGGTCGCGATCCATCCATGCGGTCGCACGGCCGGCCGTGACCTTGCTCTGCGACAGTGGGTGCTCGAATCCGAGGAACAGGTTTCCAGCCACAATGGGCGAGCCTTGCACCGATCCGCTGACATGCGCGCCCGGAAGTGCGAGATCGATGAGCTGCACGCGGCTTATGGGGACGTCCTGGCCTGGCGCGCTTATGGTGAGCAGTTGCTTGAGATAGGACGAATCGTCAAGCAAGACAACGGACCACACCACCCGCAAGGAATGGTCGCTGTTTTCCAAGGGAAAGTCGAACCCCTTTCCGTGCAGCCTTTCGGCCATGCGGGCGGCGTCAGGCTGCGGCGTCAGCTCGCGCAGGACGGGCTGGCCCGCTAATTTGAGATTGAAGGCATCGTAGATCGTCCCATCTTTCAGGAGGATGGCGAAGGGCGTGGAGATGTTGAGCTCTGTTCCATCCAGGCGGTTGGTGACGAGGAGGCCGCTCACGCCGCCGTCCATCACAGACCACTTTGCTCCGATGACCTGATTCTCAAGTCGGAAGTTGCTGGCGGTTTGTGTCGCGGCGGCGGCGCCTGCCTTGAGTTGTTGCATGGTGGTTTCTGCAATGACCGGGAGATGGACCGCTGTGAACGATAGCATCAAGACGGCTGCCGTGTGCTTGACTGCCTTTTGATGATGCATGCCTTTTTCCCCTTGGCTTACTCGGTGCTTTCTGTGCGAATTTGAAACGGCTTTCGTTGCTACGTAGCGTAGTCTTCGCGCATGGGAGTAAAGATATCAAGCACTTCAGAGTCCTCAAGAGCCCATGCCTGGTGCGCGACATTGCCCGGCACCAAAAAGCTCTCTCCCGGACCGACCTCGAAGACACCGCCGGGATGCTCAAAGCGAATGCGACCATGGACGACGTAGACCATCTGCTCGTGTGGGTGGCTGTGCTTTGCGCCGCCCCAGCCCTTGACCATGGTATGCCGGATGAGCATCATGGCACGGCTATAGGCCATTACCTGACGGCGAAGACCCGGCTCTGGCGTTGACATTCCCTCATCGTCTGAAGCGAAGACTGAAATTGCATTCCCCGACATTGATCCTCCTGGCCTGTTCGTGACGCAGTGTCAGCCCATATCGCAAAGGCTCAAGCTCGATGATCTCACTTACAGCTGCTGACAGCATTTAGAACTGGACCTTGTTATTCATCAGCGTAATCTCTGGCAGCTTGCCGCCGATCTCAACGGTGACGCTTCCACCCTTGCAGTCAGCGCCGTGCGGCAATGTGAGGGAGACGACTTCAGCTTTTGGGAGCAGGTCCAGAGGCGCCTTGAGTGCGGCGGCGTGCGCCGAGGCAAGTACCTTTCCCGTGGCATCACGCAGGACGATCTTCGAAGCCGGGGCGTCAACCGCGCCGAGGCCGTGAATTGTAACTTTCATGTGGTTGCCTTCGACTTTCACATCGTCAGCGCCAATGCCGAGGTCGGGCCTGGACCAATAGGGCACACCTTTGTCGACCAACTTTAGCTCCAGGACCGTGGTGGTGTGGGGATCAAATGTGAACTCGAGGCTGGTGCTGCGCTCAAAGCTCGCGGTTCTGGAACTGGCGCCCTCGAGCGAATCAGTGTCCGCATCGCCACGGGTCCCTTGAATAATCTCCCACTTGCCCGGATCGATCTCCCACCCGGTCATCTGGGTCTTCACGGGAACGGAGTCAAGGTTGTAGACAATGATCTTCAAATGATCAGGCGTCGCCTCGGGCACGAGGATGCCGAGGCTGCTTGGCGTGGCCGGCGCATCGAAACGCCAACTGACCGCATTGCCCGGATAGATGTGGTTGCGGATGAGCGCGACGCCGCCAAAACGCGCGCGTTGCAACTCTGTGTTAACGAACATGGGGCCGGCAGAGTCAGTGATGCGATCAATCCAGAGACTGCCTTCGGTATTAATCCACTCGCGATCAGATTCCGCCTCCAACTGCGCGAAGTAGAGCCGGTCAAGATATTTCGTATCGCCAGTCGCCTGCCAGGCGAAAGTTTCAGCTGACCCTGTCATCGACAGCGCACCTGTTGGCGCCACTCCGGTTGTGGGGTCAATGGTCTTGGCCGCCGCTATCACCTGCTTGCCCCAGGTGTCGCGGAGGTTGAGGATGTCAAGGGCATCGGAGCTGATGTGCGCCAGCGCGGATGGGCCCGCGTCCATAAACGGGAGCAGGTATTTCTTGTTACCTGTCCAGCGATATGCGGCCCAGAACATGAAGTCGGGCGTGGCATCGCCGCCGGGCAAGTCTTCATCGGTCTTGAAGTTGATCTCGGTACGCGTGACCCATCGGCCATCAGCTTCCTGCTTGCGGTGGGCCAACATGCCGTCGACAGTCTCGAGAACCATCTTGCGTGTCTCGGGGGCCCCGTTGAAGAGGACAAGGTCAAGCGCAGGATGAAAGACCATGTAGCCGCGCGCCTTCGTCCATCCCCACACGCCGCCTTCAGCCATCTTTGAGCCACTGAAATACGCTGAGCGGATGTGCCTGTGCCCGGCGGCGTTGATGCCTGTGAGCCACTCCAGACGCTTGGCTGTGACCATGGCGCGCTCCAGGTCCTTCGGGTTTCCAAAATCCATCATCAACGATTGGCCGAGAACGTTAAGTCCATCCTCGTAGCTATGCAGCTCGTCAAACTGCGCCGTGGCCAGCCCATTGGTCCACATCTTGTTTTCGTACATGGCCTCAAGTTCTCTTGAGAGAGAGGTCTTCAGCTTCTCCGGTTCGGTACCCATGAGAGCGAGGGAGGGAAAGAGGTTCGTGAAGTCGCTGTCGTCGCCGAGACCGCCGCCGAATTCACCGTCCCAGGCCTGGCGCATGTCGACATAGAAGTCGGCAATGCGCTGGAAGTAGTCCACATCTTTTGCCTGGAGGTAGGCCCACCTGGGTACTTCTGCAGGCACCGGCGGCGGAATGTAGGCAGGAGCCAGCGTTTCCGGGTTCCATTCGTGCCAATACTTGCGGCCGAGATCGTTCGTTGGATCCACACGCAGAAGATCTGTGATGTCGGCATAGAAGCGGTCGTAGGTGTTCAGGTGACGGCTGTTTACATGCTCTTCAGTCATATTGGAGAAGTTGTCGCGCACCTGGGTGAGGCGGTCGGCGATGTGCTCCTTGGCCGCTTCGTTGTACGGCTTGAAGATGAGGCGCACCTCAGCGCCATCGAGCGCACTAGCCGTAAACTCCGGACTTGCGGAGGCAACAGTAATGAGCAGGCTCTTGTCGTTAGGCAGAATGCGGTCGCGCGTATCCAGCCACAAGGTATGCGCCTCGCCCGGCTTGACAGAGAAGGTGAAGTTGAGCATGTCGCGCATCGGCCACAGGGGATCGCGCACCTCGATGTTCATTGGCACCAGATCGCCAAGTGTTGGCTTCACGTTGAGGGCAGGCAGATCGATGGCAATGCCGTCGAGGCCTGCGTTGATGTTGTCCCATGTGTAGGAGGGAACATGCGTCGTCTCAGCCGGCAGTCCACGGAAGTCAGCGGGAATGAGGATGTGCACAATAGGCAAGCTTAATGCGCCATCTGCGTTGGATGTTCTTTGCCTTGAACCTGCGCGTCGGCCGCCAGCTCCGGCTGGTATGCCGATGATCAGCGAGCGCTCGTCAGCCGGATAGCGATCGTGGATGAAGCTGACCAATGACGTGAGACTCGGATTGTCATCAGGGGAAGTGTTTGCCGACAGCCTGTACTTGAGCTGCAGGATCCCCTGTGGCGGGTCACCCGGGTGAACGTAGTAAGCGGCAAACTCGCCGATGGGCGTCTCCTGCTCGAGGTTGGTGAACCGCAGCTTGCCACCGGTGACAGGCTCGGAAAGGTCGTGGAAGGTCGTCTCCTGGCCGCTGGGTCGCTCAAAGAGAGTTTTCCCGGGAAGCGTTGTTCCATCAAGCCCACTGCGGCGAACTGCATATTCTGAGACATCGGGTATGAGCAACGTCATGTTGCCGAATGCGCCGCCATTGAATTCCAAATGGTTCCACGGCTCCTGTGGCAGGATGAAGGTGACAGTCTTGCCGGAGATCGCATAGCAATCCCAATCCGGAAGTTGGAAGTAGTCGAAGCGGCCGACGAGGCGCGAGCGATTATAGACGCCCGGCCACGTGGTTTCGCGGATGCCGTCGTTGGCTCGCCACCACCAGCGACCAATGTCGTATGCATCGTTGATCTGGACTTTACGAATGGTGGTGTTGGCAGCTGGCAAGGCTGCGGGAACATCGCCGGGACGGTTCCAGCCGTAATGGAACCACCATTCCTTCTGTGTGCGTGCGCTTTCGAAACTGCGCGCGACTGGGGGGATATTCTGTGGGGTCTCGCCCTGAGCGAGCGAAGCAACATTGTCGTCAGAGAGAGCGCGATCGTAGATGCGCACCTCGTCGAGGTCTCCGCCGCGGTCATAGCTGTATGTGCTTTCAACGCCTGTTGGACCGATGATGCGGGAATGGGGCCCGAACTGATCCAGCCCTGCATCGAACATGCCTGTCGCAGCCTTTTCAGCAACCATCTTGCCATCGACGTAGAAACGGATGCCAGTCGTCTCGTCCCAGGTGAGCGTGAGATTTACCCATTGGTCCGGCTTGGGAAAACTGGGCATGTCATAAGAGACGCGTGTACGGCCCAGGTTCAGGTCCGTGACGAAGGCATCGAAACCATGGCCGTTGTAATCGATGCGCAGCCACACCTGGTCCCAACTGGAGTGATCAGCGTAGCCAACGCGAAAGATTGGGAATGCTGTCTCGTCCACGGGGTCGCGCGACCGCCAGAAAAAGGAAAGCGTGCCACGCTGCGCATAGATGTTGCCCGGCGCCCAATAGGAAAGCAGTTGATGGTTGCCGCATTGCAGATAGGAGCCCTTGGCGCCGCTAGGTGTGTGTCGGGCATAGCGTTTTGCCAAGGCCGCTTAAGCGGTTTGCAGGGCTGGTGTTCGATCTGGGGCGCGCAGGCAGTAATCCCGTTCGTAGCTTAATAGCAAGCTTTCTGTGCC
>Ga0182018_10001497_pt1 | contig 26415 bp, 16 predicted proteins | sample 812P2MmetaG_FD_120490 | JGI IMG/M metagenome (GOLD analysis project Ga0182018, IMG submission 120490) | Permafrost microbial communities from Stordalen Mire, Sweden - 812P2M metaG | ecosystem: Environmental > Terrestrial > Soil > Wetlands > Permafrost | place: Sweden: Stordalen | collected...
CCGGCCTCGCCCGGCCCTTCCCCAGACTCGCCCTTGCCCCCTAAACACTCCCCATGCCCCACGCTGATTTCGTCCACCTGCGCGTCCATTCCGCCTTCTCGCTCAGCGAAGGCGCCATCAAGGTCGACAAAATCCCCGCCTTGGCACGCGACGCGGGCATGCCCGCCGTGGCCATCACCGATACCGGCAACCTGTTCGGCGCGCTGGAGTTTTCCCAGTACTGCACCGGCAAAGGCGTGCAACCCATTATCGGCTGTCAGATCGCTCTGGCCCGCCCCGACAACCCTCGGCTGGCCCCAGATCCGCTCGTGCTCCTTGCCCGAGATGCCGCCGGACTGGCCAACCTGCAACTGCTTTCATCCATCGGTTTCCTCGACACCGACCCGTCACTGAAACCTTCGCTGCCGCTGGACGTGCTGTGCGCCCATGCCGAGGGCCTGTTCCTGCTGACCGGTGGCACCACCGGACCGATCGCCCGCCTGCTCGCCGAGGGACAGAAACCGGAAGCGGAACGTTTGCTCGCCGCCCTGGCCGAGGCGTTCCCCGATCGCACGATCATGGAATTGCATCGCCACCGTTTGCCGATCGAACCAGCGATCGAACCTGGCCTGATCGCTCTGGCCGACGCATTCGGCCTGCCGCTGGTGGCCACCAACGACTGCATGTTCGCGACCGAGTCCATGCACGAAGCCCAGGATGCGCTGCTGTGCATCGCCGAGGGCCGGTTGCTGTCGGAACAGGATCGCCGCCGCGTGACGCCCGAGCACTGGTTCAAACCCGCGCCGGTGATGCGCGCCTTGTTCGCCGATCTACCGGAAGCCTGCGACAACACGCTCGCGATCGCCAGATGTTGCAGCGTCATGGCGGAGACTCGCAAACCCCTGCTGCCGGTTTCCCCCAAAGTGCACGCCGGCGCGACCGAGGAACAAACCGTTCGCGCGATGGCGATCGAGGGCCTGCGCCTGCGCATGGACGACGTCGAAGCGGACGCCGAGAAGCGGGCGAAATACCGGGAACGTCTCGATTACGAACTGGATGTCATCGCCTCGATGGGATTTTCCGGCTATTTCCTCATCGTCGCCGACTTCATTCAATGGTCGAAACGACAAGGCATCCCAGTCGGCCCGGGCCGCGGCTCCGGAGCCGGTTCCGTCGCCGCCTGGTCTTTGACCATCACCGATGTCGATCCGATCCAGTTCAAATTGATCTTCGAACGATTCCTCAATCCGGAACGCGTGTCGATGCCTGATTTCGACATCGACTTTTGCCAGGAAGGCCGCGACCGGGTCATCGAGTATGTGCGTCAGGAATACGGCGCCGATCGCGTCGCGCAAATCATCACATTCGGTAAATTGCAGGCTCGTGCCGCGGTGCGCGATGTCGGTCGTGTGCTCGGCCTGCCGTACGGCCAGGTCAACCGGGTCGCCGAACTGATCCCCAACAACCCCGCCAAACCGGTTACCCTGAAAGAAGCCCTGGACGGTGAAAAGCGGTTACAGGACCTGCGTGATTCCGACGAAGGCATCGCTCGGCTGCTGGAAATCGCGCTTCAGATTGAGGGTCTGTACCGTCATGCGTCCACCCATGCCGCCGGCGTGGTGATTGGCGACCGGCCGCTGGTCGAACTCGTTCCGCTTTACAAAGATCCAAAATCCGATTTCCTGGTCACGCAATATTCGATGAAGCATGTCGAACTGGCGGGCCTGGTCAAATTCGACTTCCTCGGCCTGACCACGTTGACGATCCTCGACCGGGCCGAGCGCTTTCTGAAAAAACTTGGCATCACCATCGATCTGAAACATCTGCCGCTCGACGACAAGAAAACCTATGAGATGTTGGCGCGCGGTGAAACGGGCGGCGTGTTCCAGATGGAAGGTCAGGGCGTGCGCGATATGCTGCGCCAGATGCGCCCTGACCGGTTCGAGGACCTCGTCGCCGCGGTCGCGCTGTATCGTCCTGGGCCGATGGACAGCATCCCGGAATATTGCCGCCGCAAGCACGCGGGGGTCTGGGCGGCGCCGCATCCGGAAATTCACGACACTCTGGCCGAGACTTACGGCATCATCGTCTATCAGGAACAGGTGATGCAGATCGCCCAGACCATGGCTGGCTATTCTCTCGGCGGAGCGGACCTGCTGCGGCGCGCGATGGGCAAGAAGATCCCCGCCGAGATGGAGGCGCAGCGGAGCATCTTCATGAAGGGCGCAACCGAACGCGGCATCGACCCGGACAAAGCCACCGAAGTTTTCGGTCTGATGGCGAAATTCGCCGGCTACGGCTTCAATAAATGCCACGCGGCGCCATACGGATTGCTCGCTTACCAGACCGCGTGGCTGCGAGCGAATCACCCCGAAGTGTTCATCGCCGCGTGCATGAGTCTCGCGATCAACAACACCGACCGGCTCGCGGCACTGAAGCAGGAAGCGGAGTCAGGCGGCGTCACCATCCTGCCGCCGGACATCAACCACTCGGCGGCGGATTTTTCGGTCGAACGGCTGGAGGACGGACGACTGGCGATCCGTTACGCGCTCGCCGGTGTGAAGCGCGTCGGTTTCAGCGCGATGGAAGCCATCGTCGAAGCGCGCGGCGACACGCCTTTCGCCGACGTCGCCGATTTCGCCAACCGGATCGATCCGCGGCAACTCAGCCGGGCGCAGGTGGAAAACCTCGTGCGGGCAGGCGCATTCGACCGGTTGGATCCGAACCGTGCGCGTCTGTTCGCCGCCGCCGAGACGATCATTCGCCGCGCCCAGGCGCGACAGGAGGAAAAATCCAGCGGCCAGATTGGCCTGTTCGGCGGCGAGGCGAGCAAACCCGAACCGTTGCGCATGCCGGAGACGCAGGATTGGGGCCTGCTTGAGCGGCTTGCGTTCGAGGCAGAGGCGATCGGCTTCCATCTGACCGCGCATCCGCTGGATGCTTACGCGCAGGCGCTGCGGCGTTTGGATGTTGTAAGGGCGAATGACGTGGAAGCCCGAGCCCGCGCCGGAGTGACGCGGGTGAAACTGGCCGGCACGGTCATCGCGACCAAAGAACGAATCACCCGCACCGGCAGCCGCATGGCCTGGGTGCGGGTATCCGACGCCTCGGGATCGATCGAGGTCACCTGTTTCAGCGAAGTTCTCGGGCGGTCGAGGGAAACCCTGGCGCACGGTTCGAACGTGCTGGTCACGGCGGACCTGAAGGTGGAAGGCGAGGCGATCCGGGTGACCGCGCAGCACGTTGAATCGCTGGATCACGCGGCCTCGCAGGCGGGTGCGTCGATCCGCATCTGGCTGCGCGAGACCGAAGCGGTGCCGCACATTCGCGATCTGCTGGCTCGCCAGGGTGCCGGCAAGGGACGGGTGATCCTGGTGCCGAGGCTTGGCACCGAACGGAGTGTCGAGATCGCGTTGCCGGGTGGCTATAGTGTCACGCCGCGCCTCGCGCAGGCGCTGACGATCGTCCCGGGCGTGGAACGTGTTGATGAGGTCTGATCGTGTGGCGGGTTGGCCTGATCACTCAGGCTGAAACGCCAACGTTACCAATGCCCGATTATGGTTCGTTCAGCACACAGTGGCCGAACGAGATACCCACCGAAATCGACAGCATCGCCCAGGACACCACGACCATGGCGAATTCTCTGGGCAAGTAATGAAACAGGCAGGTGGTCATCACCAGTAGCATCGCCACGCACGAGGCCAGCAGCATGGGCAATCGGTTTGCGTCGTCTTGCGTCAAGGCCAGTTCTCCCCATATTCCGTGACCCAACGTCCCCACGCGGGGTCATGAACTCCGGCGACGGACCGGCAACGCCCGTCTTTCGCCGATAGATGGCCGTCATGCATGCGCCGTGCCATTCCGTGAAATACATAAATTTCAACATGTTAATTGAACGATTACGTAACGGTCGTGCCGGGTTGTAAAAAATCCCGACATCTCCATTGTCGCGCGCGGGGCGGGTTCATCGCGCCGTGGCAGCCTCTTATCGTCATGGCCCGGCTCGTCCGGGCCACCTCTCGCCACCATGTTGTCGCAGGTGGCCCGGACAAGCCGGGCCATGACGATAAGGCACGGGCTATGACGATAAGGCACGAGTCTCGCGTCTCGAGTCAGAACGGAATCGCGCTACCCCATCGCCTGATCCAGCAGCGGCTGATCCGCCCCCACCAGGCCGCGGGCGAAGTCGAACGCGTCAAACGCGCGAAGGTCGGAGGCCTGCTCGCCCACGCCAACGGCATGCACCGGCAGCCCGAAAGTTTCCGCCAGCGCGACCACGATACCGCCTCGCGCGCTGCCGTCGAGCTTGGTGACCACCAGTCCGGTGACCTGAACCATCTCCTTGAAAACCTTCACCTGCTGAATGGCGTTCTGGCCGGTGGTCGCGTCCAGCACCAGCAGTACCGAGTGCGGCGCGGATGGATCCTGTTTGCGCAACACCCGGATCATCTTCGCCAGTTCGTCCATCAACACGGCCTTGTTGTGCAGCCGGCCCGCCGTATCGATCAGCAGCACGTCGGCGCCTTCCGCTTTGGCTTTCGTCAAAGCGTCGAACGCGAGGCCCGCCGAGTCGGCGTTCTGCCCTCCCGCGATCACCGGTGCGCCAGTCCGCTGACCCCAGATCTGCAATTGCTCCACGGCCGCCGCGCGGAACGTATCGCCCGCGACCAGCACGGCGCGCCGGCCTTCGTCGTGATACTGCTGCGCCAGTTTGCCAATCGTTGTCGTCTTGCCGGTGCCGTTCACGCCCACCACCAGCACGACATGCGGTTTCCGCGCCGGATCGAGCAGCAGAGGTTTCGCCACCGGCTGTAAAATCGCGGCGATTTCTTCGGCCAGTGCCTGTTTGATTTCCTCGTCGGTGACTTCCTTGCCAAACCGGGTGCGCCGGAACGCCGCGATCACCCTGGCCGCCGCGTCGACGCCAAGATCCGCCGAGATCAGCAGGTCCTCCAGTTCCTCCAGCGCCGCGTCGTCGAGCCGGCGTTTCTTGAACACCGTGCCGAGCGTCTCGGTGATCCGCGACGTGCTGCGCGCCAGACCTTCCTTGAGCCGGTTGAAAAAGCCGCCAAGCGCCATCAGGCGGCTTCCGCCAGCAGGCAGTCGCCCGACGTGCCGATCACCCGGCCCGCCAGGACGCGTCCGGCGACCGTTTCCGCCACCAGACGGACTGGCGCGAAATGTTCCGTGTGACCGGTCTGGCCACTTTCCGTCAGGATCGAAACGATCGTATCCCGCTGACCGGTGAAGAACGCCCGCGCCGCTGCCTGGCCGGCCTCACGCAGCTGGGCGGCGCGTTGCTTGCGGACTGGCTTCGGCACGGAGGGCATGCGAGCGGCGGGCGTACCCGGCCGCTCGCTATACGGGAACACGTGCAGGAACGGCAAAGCATTCGCTTCGACGAAATCCAGCGTCTCCCGGAACAGCGCATCCGTTTCGGTCGGGAAACCCGCGATCAGGTCCGCGCCGATCGCGATCCCCGGCCGCGCCCGCCGAGCCCGATCGATCACGCCTTGGGCGTCCCGCGTCAGGTGCCGCCGCTTCATTCGTTTCAGGATCAGATCGCTGCCCGCCTGCAACGACAAATGCAAATGCGGCATCAATCGCGGTTCCTCGGCGATCAGCCGCCACAGATCCGAGTCTATCGCAGCAGGATCCAGGGAAGACAGGCGAAGCCTCGGCAGGTCCGGCACCAGGGCCAGTAGCCGGCGCACGAGTTGCCCCAGACAAGGCCGGCCAGGCAGGTCGGGACCATACGAGGCGATATCGACGCCCGTCAGCACCACTTCCCTGAACCCTTTCTCCACCAGCGCCCGCACCTGGGCCACCACCGCCCCGATTGGCACCGAGCGATTGGGACCGCGGCCAAACGGGATCACGCAGAACGTGCACCGGTGGTCGCACCCCTGCTGCACCTGCACGAAGGCCCGGGCGCGGCCGGCGAACTCGGTCACCAGATGCGCCGCCGTCTCGCGCGCCGTCATGATGTCGCCGACATCCGAGCCGGCGCCGTCGATCCAGCTCCCGGCCTGGAGTTTCTCGATGTTGCCCAGTACCCGCGCGACGCCGGGCAGGGCGGCCCACGCGGCGGGATCGATCTGCGCCGCGCAGCCGGTGACGACGATCCGCGCCGAGGGGTTTTGCCGCGCCAGCCGGCGTATCGCCTGTCGCGCCTGCCGTTCCGCCTCGGCGGTCACCGCGCAGGTGTTGACGATCACCGTGTCCGTCGCGCCCCCCTGGGACGTGCCCCCATGGGATGTGCCCCCCTGGGACGTGCCCCCCTGGGATGTGCCCCCCTGGGATGTGCCCCGTTGGGACGTGCCCCGTTGGGACGTGCCAACGGCGAGCCCGCGCATCACCTCGCTTTCGTAGGTGTTCAGGCGGCAACCGAAGGTGACGATCTCGACGCTCATGGTGTCGCGGTTCTATCCGCACGCGCGCCAACCCGGAAGGGGCGAACCCGCTTCAGGTCAGGCGGCGTTCGCCGCCGGTGGCCGGGCCGTATCAACCAGCCGCCCGACGGCCGCCGTGAACGAGGCCTCGGCGTTGCCACCCAGGAACCGAACGTGCAGCAGCCCAGGTGGCTGGATTGAACGGACCTCAAACTGACCTCGCGCATTGCCGGCCTGTGTGAGGACCAGGCTGCCCTGCTGGCCGTCCGACCACGAAGATGAGTCGCCAATGTCGATGGTCGCGCCATTGGCGGAGATGTCGTGCAGCCTGGCCGCGATCGACGAGCCGCCGCCACCCCGGCTGATGGCGCATGCGACGTCGACGGTCACGCGGGGCTCCATGCGGCGGTCGGCTTCGCGCGTCGCTGTCCGAACCGTGCGCACCAGCGCGGTGCGCAGTTCCGCCACATCGTCCGCCACGGCCCCGGCGTTGTTTCGCAACAGCCCGGCCTGCTGGCCGGTCACGCTGGCTTCCCGCGAAACCTCCTTCATCAGTCCCGTGATGCGCAGGACCGCCTCGCCGCTCTCCGCCACGTTGCGGGCGATCTCCTGCGTCGCCGCTGTCTGCTGCTCGATCGCGGCGGCCACCGACATGGACACTTCCGAGACGTTATCCAGCGTCGCGCTGACCGCGTCGACCTGCTCGACCGCGGCGGCGGTCGCGGTCCGCAGACTTTCGATCTGCCCGGTGATCTCGGAGGTCGCGTGAGCGGTCTGGGTGGCGAGCGCCTTCACCTCCCCGGCCACGACCGCGAAGCCCCTGCCGGCTTCCCCGGCACGGGCGGCTTCGATCGTCGCGTTCAGCGCCAGCAGGTTGGTCTGACTGGCGATATCGGCGATCAGCCGGGTCACGTGACTGATCCGCTCGCCGGCACCGGCCAGGGAGCGGATGGTCTCGCGCGCGTCCGCTCCCTTGCCCGAGGCTGCGTGCGCCACCGTGCTGGAATGTTCGACCTGCGACGACACCTCCCGGATCGAGGCGGCGAGTTCCTCGGCGGCCGCGGCGACGATCTGGGCATTCCGCAGCGCCTGGTCCACCGCGACCGAGGTGGCCTCCGCGTTCGCGTTGACCCGGTTCGCCGATTCGGTCATTTCGCCCGCCTCGTCGAGCATGGTGCGAGCCCGCTGGCCGACCCGTTCCACCGCGCCGCCCGCTTCGGCCTCGATTCTTCGCGCCATCGCCTCGACCGTCTCGTGCCGGATCTCGTCCGCCTTACGCTCGAACTCGCGGCGCTGCCATTCGGCGAAGGCCAGGTGGGCTCGCAAGGCGCGCAACATGGCCATCACGCCGCGGAATTCGCTTACTTTGGGAGTCTCGATCTCCAGGGTGAGTTCGCCTCTCGTGACGGCGTGAAGGTGGCGTTCGAGCGCCTGGAGAGGACGCCGTACGCTGCCGTGGAGCGCCCAACCCACGGCCAACACCGCGAGTGCTCCGGCGACGGCGAAACTGATGCCGGCGATCAGGCGCCAGCGCAGGTCGGCGACCGCCTGTAGGTAAGCATCGCGTCCGACCTCAACCTGGCGCGCGACAAGGTCGCGATCGGCGTCGAATACCGCCTGGAACATGGGTGGCGTGTGTTTCGCGAACAACTGATCCAGTTCGGCGGTTTTGCCTTGCCGCGCCAGCGCCAGCGCGGGTTCGATGCCTTCACGTAATAATGTGCCGAACCGTTCGTCGAACTGCCGCATCAGGGTCACCTGATCCGGCAGCCGTTCGCGCGCGCCATAATCACGCCAGAGCCCGGCGATCTGGCTCAGATTGGTCTCCACCGGTGGAATGTGATCGGCGAGTACTGGCTCCGCCTTGTCGCCGCGCCCGAGCGCGATCGCCATTTGCGCGATGTGGTTTCGATTATCGCGGATGCGGTCGACGATGCCGCGCAATTGGTCGACCGATACCAGGTCGTTCTCATAGACACTCCGCAGCACCGCGTTGGACGACGCCATACCCGAGAAACCGAGCCAGCCGAGCGCGGCAACGACCAGAAACGTGGTCATGGCGGCGGCGGCCATGCGGCCACGCACCGAGCGCCAGATATCCAGCAGCCGCTCGCGCCTGCCATGGGCCACCAGTTCACCGTCGCGCAACGCGATGCCCTTGGCGGTGCCGTTTCGTAGCGCGGCATAGGCCTGCTCGGCGGCGGCGACCGCGGCGCGAGCTGGCCGTGACCGGATGGAAATGTAACCGGTGACCTGATCGTTCTCGATGACCGGAGTCACATTGGCGCGCACCCAATAAAAATCGCCGGTTTTGTTCCGGTTCTTCACCAGCCCGTCCCACGGCCGTCCCGCCTTTATCGTCGCCCATAAATTGGCGAAGGCCTGGGGCGGCATATGCGGGTGCCGGACGATATTGTGAGGTGCGCCGAGGAGTTCTTGTTCGGTGAAACCGCTGACTTCGGTGAACACGTGGTTCGAGAACGTGATCCGGCCCGCCGAATCGGTGCGCGAGACCAGCGGTTCACCGTCAGGGAGCTGGACTTCAACGTCAGTGATTGGGTCGTTGACTCGCATCGCGGCTTTCCTCGTGGGTGTGCCGCGGCTTGTGTCCGCGGCGGGTCCGCGCGCAGAAGACCATGCGCGAGTTGATAACCTCTTAACGTGCCGGCGCGCGCTCCTGGGTCCGTCGCCGTCGCGGGGATTATCGCGGCGGCGCCCGTGCTGTTACGGTCGATCCCGCCCGCCCGCGGTGATCAGTCGCGTCGTCCGGCGGGGGAGGAGAACGTCATGCCGCCGAAACCCGAACGTCCCGTACTTGAACGTACCGGACTGGCGCCGCCGGCGCCGAGGCCGCCAGGCGCGCCGCTGGCGCTCGCCGGTGTTCGCGTCGCTGATTTCAGTCATTTCATCGCCGGCCCGCTGTGTTCCATGATCCTCGCCGATCTGGGCGCCGAGGTGATCAAAATTGAAAAAGCCGATGGCGGCGACGATTTCCGCCGCATTCGTCCCCCGGTGACCGAGCATGAGGGCGCACCGTATCTCTGGACCAACCGGAACAAGAAAAGCATCGCGCTCGATCTGAAGCTGCCCGAGGCACGGCGGATCGCGCGCGAAATCATCGACCGGTCGGATGTCGTGCTGGAAAATTTCTCTACGGGCGTGATGACGCGGTTCGGTCTGGATTACGCCACCGTCGCCGCCGCCAACCCGAGGTTGATTTATGCTTCGGTTTCCGCGTACGGACGCGACGGGGCGTTGCAAGATCGTCTCGGATTCGATCCGATAGCGCAGGCCGAGTCTGGGTTCATGTCGATGAACGGCGAGCCGGATCGGGTGGGTTTGCGCACCGGCCCGTCGATCATGGACATGAGCACCGCGATGATGACCGCCAACGCGGTGCTCGCCGCGTTGTTCGCGCGGCAGCACACCGGTGCGGGCCAGTTCATCGAGTCCGCGTTGTTCGATACCGCCGTGACCATGGTCGGGTTCCACGCGATGAACTACCTCGTCAGCGGCGACGAACCGACACGATCCGGTAACAACAGCCGGGACACCGCGCCGACCGCTGCGTTCGAGACGGCGGACGGGCCGATTTACGTCGCCTGCGCCAACGATCGCACCTGGCACAGGTTGGCCGCGATGGTGTTGGAGCGTCCGGATCTCGCGGAGCATCCGGATTACGCGAAGACCCGCGAGAGGACGGGCAATCGCGACGCGCTGATCGCCATTGTCGGGGATATTCTGCGCACGAAACCACGTGCGCACTGGCTGAGCCGGATGCGCGAGGCGGGCGTGCCGGCGGGGGCGATCAATTCGATCGCGGAAGCGTTCGGCTCGGAGGAAATGCGGGCCCGAGGCATGGTGCACCGGATTCCGCACCCGGTGGCCGGGTCAGTGCCGAACATTCGCCTGCCGTTCCGCTTGCACGGCACGCCGCTGGCCGATCCGGTGGCGGCGCCGGGGCTGAGTCAGAACGCGACCGAAATATTGCGCGATGTGCTGGGGTATGACGAGGCGGCGATCGAAGCGGCGATCGGTTCGGGCGCGGTGGTGGCGCCTGGCGGTTATACCAGCGCGCTTAACGATTGACTCTCGCCCTTTACGTCATGGCCCTCCCCCGACTTGATCGGGGGATCGTCCGGGCCACCCATCGCGGCATCGTGCGGGTTCGGGTGGCCCGGACGAGCCGGGCCATGACGTGGACGAGACAGCGTCATGTGTCAATCTCTAAGCGCGCTGGTACCAGATGACGTCCAGTATCAACCGCCCGAACATGGTCATTTCCGGGCTGGTCTGCGCGTAACGATCGATCGTCGCCAACACGCGCCGTGCGGTTTCGGCGTCGGGCGCGGATCCGGAAGGCCCGCCCGGCAGACGCGCGACGATCGCCGGGGCGGCGTCCAGCGCGGCGGCACGGAACCCGGCCCGCGCGGTGTTCGTTTCGGCCGCCGTCAGCCGCGGCACCAGTGCATCCGCCAACCAGGCGAGAAACGCCGGATAGCGCGCGAGTTGACGGTACAATGCCGGAATGAACGGCGCGCCGTCGACCTCGGTGGCGAAGCGCATCAACACCGCGCGCTGGTCTGCTGGCAATGTCGCTGGATCAGCGTTGCCCGGCATCGACGGCAACATCGCGGGCGGGGTCCAGGTTTGCTCGATCCCCGGTCCGTTTGACGGCGGGGCTGTCAGCAACAGCCGCAGGCAGGCGCCCATCATCAGGTTCACTGGCGAAACGCGCACGAAGTTCTCGGCGATCGCGCCGATGGTGGCGTAAGCGCCCATGTCGAGCTTCCAGTCATTCCGTTCCTGGGTTGAAACAGAAGGCAACGGGGTCAGGGTGACATTGTTGGCCAGGCGCCATCCCGTTTCCGGAATGACTCCTGACACCATCGCGGGCCGGATCGCACCCCATGCCCATTCCAGGACCCCAGGCATGGTCGCGAGATAACGTTGTAGTGAGGAAACGTATGGAACGCCGGAAAATCGCCGGATCTCATCATAGATTTCCGCGATCGCGCCCTGGGCCTGATCTTCCGCTAACTCAGCCAGCAGTGTTCCCGACATCGTGGTGTCCGATCTGTTTTGGTTTGTCATGCGTGGTCTGGATCCGGGGTACTGCGCTGGCGTCCTTCGCCGGGTCAAGCCCCGATGCTCAGGCTGCCTTCAGGGTACCAAATATATCGTAGCTGGCGATTAACGCTCCGGCCAACACCATTCAAGGTAAAGGTGGGCGCCAGGACGCACGACGCCAAAGCAAGGCAATATCGCGGCGATCGCGGAGAAGCGGGGAGGGCGCGGAGAAGAAAGGTTTTTGGCGCTTCGCGCGGCGTGAGATATTGGCCCGCGCGAAGCGCCATTATACTTCCTCCGCGTCCTCCCCGCTTCTCCGCGATCGCCGCGATATTGCCTTTGTGGCACTGGTCCGGGTTCCATCACAGCCGAACGATGATCGTGGTCGCGCGGCGATGTGCATGGCGTACGATCGAGCCCTGGGAATGACGCACAGGGTAGGGACGGCGAATCAGCTGAACGGGTGTGATCACCTTGAGGCCCGCGCCGCCTCAAACCGCGTCAGGACGCCGCGACCTCGTCGACCCGCTTCTCGCCACTGGCACGACGCCGGTCGTGATTGGCGAGAAAGTCCTCGACCATGTCCGCGGACAACGGTTCACCCAGCAGGAAACCCTGAATTTCGCGGCATCCCAATTGCCGCAGTTCAGCCAGTTGGATCTCGGTTTCGACACCCTCGGCGACGACATCGAATCCAAGATCGGTACACATCCGGATCATTGCCTCCAGGATCACTCTGGTGCCCCGATCGGTGCCCTGGCTTTGAATGAACGATTTATCGATTTTGATCTTATCGAACGGGAAACGGCGCAGATAGCTCAGGCTGGAATACCCGGTGCCGAAATCATCCAGCGTGACCCTTATGTCCATCGCCCGTAACTTGTGCAGTGTCTCCAGCGTCCGTTGATCTTCGTCCAGCAACACGCTCTCGGTCACCTCCAGCTCCAGCAGATGCGCCGGGAACTGGGTGCGGCGGAGGATGCCGCGGATATCGTCCTGGATGGTCTCACAGCGCAATTGCAACGGTGACAGATTGACCGCGACGCGGTGGCGGGCCTTCCAACCGGCGGCGGCTTTGCAGGCCTGCTCCATCGCCCACAGGCCAAGCGGATTGATCAGGCCGGATCGCTCGGCGATCGGAATGAATACGGCGGGTGACAACTCGCCTCGCGTCGGATGATGCCAGCGTGCCAGCGCCTCGAAACCTGTCACCTCCAGCGTGTCGCAGGCGAACTGTGGCTGCAGCCGCAATTCCAGTTCGTCGCTGTCGAGCGCGCGCCGCAGATCGCTCTCCATCATGCGATGTTCTTCGAACGACACCATCATCTCGGGATCGAAACTCCGCGCCGTTCCCCGTCCCGCCTGTTTGGCGCGGCTGAGCGCGATATTCGCATGGCGGAACAAAGTGGCCACGTCGGCGCCGTCGCGCGGATGCAACGCGATGCCCAGGCTGGCACCGAGCCGGATTTGTTGGGCGCGCACGCTGATCGGCCGCGCGAGAGCACGCGGAATCTGCCGCGCGAGACACATGATCGCCGCCTCGTCATCCGGATCGTCGAGGAACAACAGGAATTCATCGCCGCCAAGACGCGCCACGACATCCTTCTCCGAGACCAGATCGCGCAGCCTGGTGGCGACCTCGATCAGAACCTCGTCGCCTTTCTCATGGCCGAATGTGTCGTTGATGTCCTGGAAGCCGTCGAGATCGAACAGGATCAGCGCCGCCGTCCGGGCTGACGCGGATTTCCGCGCGATGAGCGCCCGAATGTCAGACGTCGCCCGCCAGCGATTGGGCAGGCCCGTCAGCGGATCGTGATTGGTCAGGAAGTCGATACGCTCCGCGGTCGCGTGGCGCTCGGTGATGTCGGTGCCAATCAGGATCATTCCGCCATCGGCGACATCGTGGCGCTCGATCTGAATGATGGCGCCATTTGGCTGGCGTGTCTCCGCCTGGCTGGAAGCGGCATCCGGCATGCGCAGCGCCGCGCCCGCTCCATTCTCGGCGATCACGTCGCCATCGGCGCTCTCCACCCGAATTCCGCGATCGATGTTGTTGAGGATCGTCGACAGCGCGTCGCCCGAGATTCTGGCCCGGCGGCGCCGCGTGCACCAGAAGTATCCCGCCACCAGGATCAACGCGCTCGCCGCCCCTCTGGTGCCGATCACCAAGAGGCGCACGATTTCCCAGTCGGCGAAAGTGGCTTCGTAGCTGATTCCGACCATCAACAGGGCGGGAACGCCGTCCAGACGCTGGTATGCGAAAATTCGGTCAACCCCATCGATCGGACTGACCGAGCGGCCGTCGCCACTCTGTCCCAGGCGGGTCGCGGGTTGATCCGCCCGCCGCGTCATGCGGATGCCGACTGTTCCGCGCACATCGGGGGTGCGCGAGAGGATCACGCCGTCGTCGGCGACGAGCGACATGCAACCGTCCAGCGCGGTAATCGCCGGTGAGAGGTCCGGAAACGTCCCGCCTCGCAACGAAAGCAGCAGAATGCCGGCGAAGGATCCGTCCGGCCCGGTCACCCGGCGCGCCACCGGAATGAAACTGAGATGCCCGGTCTTGCCGAGGATCGGCTCGCCGATCGCGAACATGTCGGCTGAAGTCGAGAGTTTCGCCATCAGGCGCGGCCACCCCGCGGTACTGGCGCCCGGGGTGGACGCCATGACGGTCCCGTCCGGCGCGATCAACGCGATTTCCGCTGAGGCCCGGAACGCCGCCCAATGTTCCAGTTCCGCGGGCAACGCGCCGGCGTCGTATCGCGTTCTGAGTTCCAGCAGCGTCCGGTCGGCGTCCTTGAACAGATCGGTGAATGACCGCGCGGAATGGCGCATCGCCTCGTTAATCAACTGAAACGCGGCGGTTTCGCGTTCCTGATAAGTATAATGGATGAACCAGAAGGCGACGCCCCAGTTCACCGCCAGCAGGCAGCCGAATATGAGTACGAGCGGCAGCCGGCCGGCGAGGATCGCGCCAATCCGCTCGGAGGCCCCCAATCCCCTGGTCGTTGTTGTCATCCGTGCCGCCTCAACCGTCGCGCGAAAGCGATTGTCTGACCTGGCTGCAATGACGTCCTGGTTTCATCTGATATCGATGGGGAAATGACCGGCCGGCGCTGGCCCCATGGCGACATCGCCAGACGCGACCCAGCGGGAGTCGGGGGCCAGGGGTAGCCAAAACCGGGAAGCCGAAACCGGGAAGCCGAAACCGGGAAGCCGAAACCGGGAAGCCGAAACCGGAGATGACGCGAGCGTGTCCGTGACGCTCGGCTGGCACGCGCCACGTTGCCGGTGCCAGCGGGACCTTCGATCTGCTATGCTGCCGCCTCGTTCACAGGCCTCCGACAGGGACACGCCCGCCAGTTCATGATCCGTTTGTTGACAATTTTGTTGCTCGCCGTGTCGTTGACCGCTCCCACCAGGGCCCCCACCTGGGCCAGCGAAACCGCGCCGGTCGCGAGCAAGCGGAGCGTCGCGACGCTGATCACCGACCGCGACAGCATCGTCCCCGGCGGTCAGGTCAGGATCGCGCTACGGCTGCGGCTGGCGGACGGATGGCACACCTATTGGCACAATCCGGGCGAGGCGGGGGTCCCGATCGAACTCGAGAGTTCGTTGTCGCCGGGCGCCACCGCCGGGCCGATCGACTGGCCGGCGCCGGAGCGGATCTCCGAGGGAACGATCACCACCTACGGTTACACGGGCGAGGTGATTTTGCCGTTCGGCGTGACGATCGCGCCGGGCACCAACTCGCTCACCGGCGACGTGACCGCGCATTGGCTGGCCTGCAAGGACATTTGCGTGCCGGAAGAAGCCTCGTTCCACGTCGATCTCGCCAGTGGGGCGGCCAGTGGGGCGGCCAGTGGGGCGGCCAGTGGGGCGGCCAGTGGGGCGGCCAGTGGGGCGGCCAGTGGGGCGGGCAGTGGAGCGGGTGGGCCGTCCGCGCAGACGCCGCTCTTCCAGGCGCATGATCAGGCCGTTCCACGCCCATCACCCTGGACCGCCACGATCGCGCCCGATGGGACACTGTTCGTGCGCGGGGCGGGGTTGAGTCCGGCCTCGGTCGTCGATGCCTGGTTCATTCCGGACGCACCCGGCCAGATCGTCGATGACGCGGCGCAATTGCTTTCGGTGCGGGATGGCGGATTCACCCTGGGGTTGCGCCTGGCGAAAGGGTTCTCGCCCGATTCCGGGCTGAGCGGCGTGTTGTCGGTGCGTGACCGCGGCGGTTCGCAGGCCGATGTCGCGCTGACGGCTCGATCCGGGCCGACGCCGACGCCGGCGGTTCCACTCGGGCGGGCACTGGTGTTCGCGTTTCTTGGCGGCATCATTCTGAACCTGATGCCTTGCGTGTTTCCGATCCTGGCGATGAAGGCGGTCGGATTCGCCGCCGCTCAGGCGCGCGGCCGGGCGAGGGCGCACGCGGTTTCCTACACGGCCGGCGTTTCCGCCACGTTCGTGGGCGTGGCGATCGCGTTGCTGCTGGCGCGCTCGGCCGGCGCGGCGGCGGGGTGGGGGTTTCAGTTCGCCTCGCCGGTTTTCGTCACGGTCATGGCGTGGTTGTTGTTCGTGGTCGGCCTCAATCTGTCCGGACTTTACCGGGTCGGCGGCGGGTTCGCCGGCGCCGGCGGCGGTTTCGCGGGCCGCGAGGGACATTGGGGCAGTTTCTTTACCGGCGCGCTCGCGGTGCTGGTCGCGACGCCTTGCACCGCGCCGTTCATGGCGGTCGCGATCGCGTCCGGCCTCGCCGCGCCACCGCCGGTCACGGTGCTGATTTTCCTGGCGATGGGGCTCGGCCTCGCGTCACCCTATCTCGCCTTGAGTTCAATTCCCGCGCTCACCCGCGCGATGCCCCGGCCTGGGCCGTGGATGGAAGTGTTCCGGCAATTGCTCGCGTTTCCGATGTATGGCGCCGCGGTCTGGCTGCTCTGGGTGGTCAGCCAGGAGGCCGGGGCATCAGGGGTGCTGGCCGCCGGCACGGGTTTCGTGCTTCTGGGCTTCGCGGGATGGAGCTTCGGCATAACCCAGGATTCGGGCGCGCCGCGGCATTGGCTCGGTCGTGTGGGCGCCGGCCTCGCGACCGCCCTGGCATTGGCGGTGCTGGCGGGAATCGGGACGATCCCCGCCGCCGCGGTCGCCGAGGGTGGCGGCGAGGCCTTCACGCCGGCTCGACTCGCGGCGCTGCGGGCCGAGGGCAGGCCGGTTTTCGTCAACCTGACCGCCGCCTGGTGTGTCACCTGTCTGGTCAACGAACGAGTCGCGATCAGTAACGATACGGTGAAACTCGCGTTCGCGTCGAAACATGTCGCCTATCTGAAAGGCGACTGGACCCGTCAGGACCCGGCGATTACCGAATTTCTGCGCGAACACGGGCGCGACGGGGTGCCACTCTACTTATATTATAGGCCGCACGCCGCGACGGCTGAAGTCCTGCCGCAAATCCTTACTGAATCGGCGGTGCTGGAGGCGGTGGACCGGCCGTCATAGGCGTCCGGTCAAACGCGACCACAGCGCCAGGGCCGCGTCGTAGGGCAAGGCCGGCACCTCTCGCAGCCACCAGTAGCAGCGTTTCCACCAGGCCAAACCGTGCGGTTGTGGAGCGGGAGGGCAGGGCCGGGCTGCTATGCCGAAGAGACATAGCAAAGTCAGGCATCTGGGGAGGTGGTAGGCGCTGGTTGCCACCCAGACCGGGCCCGCCAGGCCTTGTTCGCGCAACAATCGGCGGATCGCGCGAACCGAGGACAATGTGTCGGTGGCGGTCTCCTCCAGAATGATTCGGTCTGGTGCGACGTTCGATTCCATCAACAGGCGCGCCATAACGGCTGCTTCGGAGGGGCTGGATCGCGGGGTGGCTCCTGGATGTCCTCCGGTTGGAATGAATCGGGCGTCCGGAAGGCGTTGGGCGGCGTCCAGGGCGGCCTTGACGCGGAGCCGGAGGGTGGTACTGGGGTGTCCATCGGGGCGAATGGCGGCGCCGAAGATCAGGATGGTCGTCATCCTGTGATTCGATGTCAGATTTACCATAGAAAACAATCTGGAAGACGCTATAATGCCCTGGTCCTGTACGGCGCGGCTCTGGGTGTCGGGCTGATACAGGGTATCGGACTCAACCCTAGGGGGACTCACATGCGTTTTGTCTCGACTCGCTGGTCGCTCAGCGGCGCCGGACTTATTTCGGCTCTGGCTTTGGCCGCCTGCTCTCAACCCGCTCCGGCTCCGGCGCCCGCGCCCGCGCCCGTCGTGACAACGGCACCGCCGATGATGGCGCCGGTTGTCAAAAAGCGGTGGCGCCGTCACTCGCGGGCCTGGTATCGCCGCCACCACATGAAACATCGCAAGATGTAAGTGGGCTGGGCGATAGCTTCGCCTTGACATTGAACCCCCGCGGTTTCCAGGCTTCGTATGCGCGCGACGAGGCCTGGATTACCGTGGGGAGTCATGTGACGTGAAAGTACTGACTGAAGACGCGGCCCAACGGTACCGCGACGAAGGCTACCTGGCGCCCCTCAGGGCCCTTTCCACCGTGGATGCGGCTTCCATCCGAGCCAAACTCGAAACGTTTGAGTCCGGGGCTGGTCTCCTGGCAGGCAAACTGCGGCAAAAATCGCATCTGCTGTTCACCTGGTTGAATGATCTGATCCGGCATCCGGGCATCCTCGACGCGGTCGAGGACATCATCGGGCCGGACATTTTGTGCTGGGGCACGTCATTCTTCATTAAAGAACCGCACAACCCGGCATTTGTTTCCTGGCATCAGGACTCAACCTATTGGGGTCTCGAACCGCCCGACATCGTTACCGCTTGGATCGCGCTATCGGATAGCACAACCGAAAATGGCGCGATGCGGGTGCTACCGGGCTCGCATACTGTTGCACAAATGCCACATCGAGATACGTTCCGTTCCGACAACCTTCTCAGCCGCGGCCAGGAGGTCATGGTTGACGTCGATGACGCTCAGGCGGTGACCTTGACGCTCGCGGCGGGTGAAATGTCGCTGCATCATGTGCGGCTGATTCACGGTTCAGAACCGAATCCATCAAAGCAACGCCGGATCGGATTCGCGATTCGTTATTTGCCTACGTATGTCCGGCAGGTCGCCGGACCGCATGACTGGGCGACCTTGGTCCGGGGCGTGGATCGGCATGGCAATTTCGAGCTGGAACAGCGTCCGGACGCCGATATGTCGGAGTCCGCTCAAGCCTATCATGCGGCGGTCGTCGGCGGCCACGCGAAGATCCTGATGCGGGATTCCGGGCGGGAGATGCGCGCTTAGGCCATCAACCGCCTCATTCCCGCCAACCCGTCGTCGTCCGCCATCCGGCGGCGTCCCCGTCATCCGGCGTCATCCCCTGCCATCCGGCGTCATCCCCCGTCATCCGGCGTCATCCCCGGGCTCGACCCGGGGATCAAGGTGCCGCGATTGATCCCCGGGTCGAGCCCGGGGATGACGGTTATGGTGAGTCAGGGCCGCTGACGACAGCTCGGGGATGACGGTTATGGTGAGCCCGGGCCGCTGACGGTCTCTATCCGTCGATCTTCACATACTCGAAATCGCCCGCCCGATTGTCGATCCCGTACCGGGGTGGAGCGATCCAGGGTGCGAACAGGCCTCGTTCGCGCACCGGCCGCATCAGGCTGGCGATGAACGCCGCGTCGTCGGCGGACGGCAACATGGTTGCCTTCCGCTGATCCCAGGCCTCCCGTGAGAGGACGTTGCCCTCGGTGTCCGCGTGGGCCGCGGCGAATTCGCCAATGCGGCGATTGAACGCGACATGCGGCAGAGTGATACGGAAATCGATGCCGGTCTGCGTGAAGACCCGATTCCAGCGGCTTACCCCCACCGCGGCGTCGGCCACGTAGTCATCGCGCAACCGCATGTTCAGCGCCGACAGAGCCGGCACGTCCTCATTCACCAGGACGCCGTCGCGGGGACGCAGCACCGGATACATCGCGTTGATCAGTTGATGGTCGTCGGTCAGCTTGTCTTCCTGATAACGCCCCTTCAGACCCGCATTGAACGCGTTCGCCGCGTTGGTGCTGATTTCGTTGCCGAACAGATCGAGTGTCAGCGAGAAGTGCAGATTGGCTTTCTTCTGTAGCGTCGGCAGGTCGATCACGCCCAGGGCGCGCACTCGTTCGATATCGTACGGGTCGGTGATGCCGGCGGCTTTCATCGCGTCACAGGTGCACTGGATGATCCGGGTCACGCCGGTTTCGCCGACGAACATGTGATGCGCTTCTTCGGTCAGCATGAAGCGGCAGGTGCGCGACAGCGGATCGAATCCGGACTGCGCCAGTGCGGCGAGTTGCATCTTGCCGTCGCGGTCGGTGAAGAACGTGAACATGAAGAACGACAGCCAGTCGGGCGTCCGTTCATTGAAGGCGCCCAGCATGCGAGGGGAATCGGTGTCGCCGGAGCGGCGTTTCAACAGTTCCTCGGCTTCCTCGCGGCCGTCGCGGCCAAAGTATTTCTGCAGCAGATAGACCATGGCCCAGAGGTGACGGCCTTCCTCGACATTCACCTGGAACAGGTTGCGCAGATCGTACAGCGACGGCGCGGTGGCGCCGAGGTGGCGCTGTTGCTCGACGCTGGCGGGTTCGGTGTCGCCCTGGATAACCAGCAGGCGGCGCAGCATCGCCCGGTATTCGCCGGGGACTTCCTGCCAGGCAGGTTCACCCTTGTGGGCGCCGAACGGGACGGTGCGGCCCTCGATCTTCGGCGCCAGCAGCACGCCCCAGCGGTATTCGGGCATGCGGACGAAGTCGAATTTGGCCCAGTTGTCGCTGCCGACGCCGACGGCGGTGCGCAGGAAGACGGGGGAATTCTGGAACAGCTCCGGTCCCATCTTCTTCCACCAGTCGATATAGCCGGGATGCCACGTCTCCAGCGCCTTGCGGACGCGCAAATCGTGAGCGAGGTCAACGTTATTGGGGATCAACCCGTCATAGTCGATCGCCGCGCCGGACATGATGCAAACTCCCTAAGCAAACCTCTGGAGGTTTGCGCCTGAATAAGCACCTGAGTTGGTTTGCGCCAGCACGGAATCCACGTCCTTCGTCCCACTGGCATCTGTGTCTCGGCCCGCGCAAACCTGCCTAGACCCTGGCCGGGTCGAACGTGGGCCGCTCGCCGGTGCCATAGCGCTTTAGCGAGCCGTTGTCGCCCACGGCGTTGGGCCGCTGGAAAATCCAGTTTTGCCACGCGGTCAGCCGGCCGAAGATGCGTGTTTCCATGGTCTCGGGGCCAGGGAAACGCAGATTGGCCTCCAGCCCGGTCAGTGCGTCGGGCGAGAAGGAGGCGCGTTCCTCCAGCAGCAGGCGGACCTCGTCAGCCCAATCGGTGTCGTCGTAGGCGGTGGTGATCAGGCCGAGCGTCTCGGCGGCATCGGCGTCGAGCGGTTCGCCGACTCGCGCCCAGGCCTGGCCGGTGCTGTCGGGTTCGCCGAAGAAGCGGGTGGCGAGCCTTGTAAGATCGTTGCCCATCGGCAGCGGACCGAAGTTGAGCGGCGACAGGTGGAGCGTCGCCACGGTCGTTTGCATGACCGAACGATCGGCGGCGAACACCAGTTCGGCGAGGCTGCCGGCGAAGCAAGAGCCTTCTTCGACCAGCGTGATGAGACTGCGCGCGGTCATGTCCACGCGTTTGAACACGCGCTTCAGCAGCAGGGTGATTTCCCGAACCAGCCAGTCATGCGCGTGGGTCGTCAACAGAGCGTCGGCGTCGAGCAGATATTTTGGATCGCCCTCGCTGCGAAACACCAGCAGTCCGAGGTTGGGTTCATTCAGTCGCAAATGCAGCAGCGCGTCGTCCAGTTCGCGCGCCATCGCCAGCGGCCAGAACTGGTCACCCATCGCGTGAATGCCAGTGAGGTTCAGTGGCGTCGACTCCGGTCCACGCACCAGGATTGTCGCGCGCCGTCCCGGGCGGTCGAGCGTGACGCGCACATTCGGGTAAATCACCGCATCCGGTCCGATCTCCCGCCGCAACGGAGTCAGCTTGATGCCGGTGGCGGGCGGACGATGCGCCATCGCCAGTGCTCGCTCCTGGACCGTCGCCTCCCATGCTGAGGGCGGAACGACTTCATCGACCAGCCGCCATTCCACCGCGCGTTTGCCGCGCACACCTTCTTCGGTCGTGCAAAAAACATCGGCGCGGTCGCGGCGCATTTTCCGTTTGTCGGTCAGCCTTGTCAGGCCGCCGGTGCCGGGCAGCACCGCGAGCAGCGGAAGTTCCGGTAGCGAAACAGCCGAACGCCGGTCGTCGATCAGCATGAGGTGATCCGCCGTCAGCGCGAGTTCGTACCCGCCGCCCGCCGCGCCGCCACTGATCGCGGCGAGGTAACGCTGACCGGAATTGGCACAGGCATCCTCAATCGCGAGGCGGGTTTCGTTGGTGAATTTGCAGAAATTCACTTTGTGGCCATGGCTGGCTTTGGCGAGCATGCGGATATTGGCGCCGGCGCAAAATACGTTGGGATTGCCGGAGCGCAGAATGACCGCGCCGGCTTCCGGATGCTCGAAGCGCAGCCGGGTGACCGCGTCGGCCAGTTCGATGTCGACACCAAGGTCGTAGGAATTCAGCTTCAGCTCATAGCCGCCGAGCAGGGGCGCGTTCGGATCGACGTCCATGGTCAGGGTCGCGACTGGTCCGTCGAATGACAGTTTCCAGTGGCGGTAGCGGGAAGGATCGGTCTGGAAATCGATCATGTCCGATGTTCCGTCAGAGTGGTGCGAACGAACGCGGCGATCGCCGCCAGTGTCGCGTCCTTCGCTTCGAGATGCGGCGCGTGGCGTGCGCCCGGTATCAGTCTTGTCTCGAGCGGCGATCTGACCTGGCGTTCGAGAATCTCAAGCTGCGCTTTGGTACCATAAGGGTCTTCTTCCCCCTGCAATGCAAGTACCGGCACTCCAATTCCGGGCAGGTATTCGGTAATGTCAAAGGCGCGGAAGCGCGGGTCGAGCCAGGCGTCGTTCCAGCCGCGGAAAGCGACGTCAACATTAACGTGATAGCGGGCCAGCCGGGGCCGCAGGTCACCGGTGTCATACTCCGTGCGAATTCGCGCGATGCTTTCGACGTTCAGGTCCTCGACGTAAAAATGCGCGGCGATCAGCACGATGCCGGCAATTCGCTGGTCTGGCATGGCGCCGGCGTAAATCGCCGCGATCGAGCCGCCATCGGAATGACCAATCAGGATGGCGCGGGTGATGCCAGCGGCGTCCAACACAAGCGGCAGGACTTGCAACGCCTCGTCGTGCATGTAGGTCATCGGCCTCGGTAGCGGCACCTTGTCAGACTGTCCGTAGCCGAAGCGTGAATACGCGAAGACTCCGCATCCGGTCACCGCGGCGAGGCGTTCCGGCACGTCGCGCCAAAGCGCGACGCAGCCCAGACCTTCGTGCAGCAAAACGAGCGTCGGAGACTGGGCGGGATCAGGGCCGTACCAGGCGGTTTCGAGACGGCGTCCGTCCAACCGGATGTCGCCTGGCGTCATGAAACTGTCATGTCCGATACCCGGTCATCGCGAGCGTGGCGAAGCAATCTGCCTCCCCCTCTGATGGAGATTGCTTCGCTACGCTCGCAATGACAGGCGTGCGGTGCGCGGGCCAGCATCCGCGGGCACAAGATGACGTTTGCACTGGCGCCAACAGGGTCCGCGTCATACGTCACGCAACCGGAACCTTTGGATTTTCCCGGTCGCGGTCTTCGGTAATCCGTCAACGAACTCGATCCAGCGGGGATATTTCCAGACCCCGATGCGTTGCTTCACGTGTTCCTTCAGTTCCTCGCTCAGCGCCGCGACATCGGCGACGGGCGCGTTGAGCACGACGAAAGCGCGTGGTTTGGTCAGGCCGTCGCGATCTTCCTTGCCGACGACCGCCGCCTCCAGCACCGCGGGATGGGCGATCAAGGCCTCCTCGACTTCGAACGGAGAAACCCAGACACCGCTGACTTTCAGCATTTCGTCGCGCCGCCCGTGGAAGCGAAAGTATCCTTCGGCATCGCATGTGTAAGTGTCCCCGGTATAGGTCCACTCGCCGCGAAACGTTCGCCGCGATTTTTCCCGCTGGTTCCAGTACCCGTCCGCGGCACTCGGCCCCTGGACCACGAGTTCGCCGGTCTCGCCGAAGGGGACCGGGCGATCATGCTCGTCGACCACCATGGCGGAATAACCCGGCACCGGTTTGCCGCTGGTCCCGTAGCGCACGTCGTCTTCCCGGTTGCTGATGAAGATATGCAGCATTTCGGTCGAACCGATCCCGTCCAGGATATCCACGCCAACCATGCGCACCCACCGGATGCCGATATCTTCCGGCAGCGCCTCGCCGGCCGAAATGCAGCGCCGCAAGCGGTCCGATCCCGCCTTTGGCCTGATCATCGGGTTGGCCAGCAACGCCGCGTAGAGAGTCGGAACACCCGCGAAGATGCTTGGCTGATAGCGTTGCATGACGTCGAGCACCGCATCCGGAGTCGGCCGTCCCGGCAACAACACGGCGCGCGCGCCGGCCGCCATCGGGAACGTCATCGAATTACCCAGACCGTAGGCGTGAAACGCCTTCGCGGCGGAAAACATCACGTCGCTCGCGGCGATCTTCAGCACCTGCGTGCCATAGGTCTCCGCCGTCGCGCGTAGACTGCCATGCACGTGCCGTACGCCTTTGGGCGCGCCGGTTGATCCTGACGAATACAACCAGAACGCCACTTCATCAGGCGAAACGGCGACGGTTGCCGTCTCCGGATCGCCGCCGGCGAGAAAGTCGCCGAACCCGATCGCGCGCTTGTCGTCGAGCGGACCGCATGCCGAGCCGTCAGGTGTAATAACGATAATGTTCCGTAACGATATGGCGGCGCGCAGCACGTCCAGGAGGCCGGCCAGCAACGGTTCGGAAATGGCGATCGTCTCCGCCCGGCTGTCCTCCAGCACATAGGCCACCATATCCGGCGTCAGCAATGTATTGATCGGCACCGGAATGACCCCGGCCCGCAGCGCGCCCCAGAACACGACCGGGAAATCCACCGTGTCCTGCATCAGCATCACCAGCCGCCGCTCTCGCCCGATGCCGGACCGGGTCAGCGCGCCGGCGAAACGTCGCGTCGCCGTCGCGAGGTCGCCGCGGGTTAGCGAACGCCATGGATCTTCGAACGCCACGCCGGAAGCATCACCTTCGCGGCTGTGACGATCGACGAACCAGTCGATGGCGTTCCCGTCCGGTGTGACCATTTCTCTCACTCCCTTCGCCTTGCGTCGCGGAACATGCCCAGGTCGTTGGCGCGTTCTGATTGTCGCCGGAGCCTACGACATTCAGCTCTTCCGCTACACCCTGGGCACAAGATCCAATCCGGCGACGGGGATGCCTGACGGGCCCTGCCGCCGTTCGCCAAGCAGGCGGCGCGCATCGTCCACGCGGCCCGCGTCGAGACAGGCCTTAAGAAGGGTGAACTCAACCAGATCGAGTTGTGCCCGGCTGCCGCCGATACGCTCGCTTTCGCGGATGATCGGCTCAAGCACCGCGATCGCCGCCGGGAAGTCTCGCCTTTCGAACGCAGCGAACGCGCGCGACAGCGCGGGAATGACCGGACCAGACGGATACCGCCCGGTGCGCGACAGATCATCCATCTGCCGCGCGCGCGCCTCAAGTTCGGCCCGATCGCCCACCACCGCCTGGATGATCGCCACGTGCGCGTCGGACAGCGCGGCGCCGGCGCGAGGCAATGCATTGGCGGCGAAGTCATGCATGATGCGCCAGGCTTCGGTGTCGCGCGGATACCCGGCGAGTTCCCGGCGCCACAGAAACGAAACGCCGTCGGTGATCTTCGCCCGCGCCGGTCCGGAGTGTACGTTCAGCGAAAATGCCTCCCGGTAAAGCCGCGACGCGTCCGCTTCATCGCCGGCTTCCAGATCGGCGAGCGCGAGATGCCAATTAAGATGGCTGAACAATGCCGCGTCGCGCGGATAGGTCTCGAGCCAGGGCGCCAGGAACGCACGCGCCGCGTTCGGATCGCCAACCTCGTAACAAAGATGCGTGCGCGCGTGCGCCGCCCAACCATTGTTGGGGTTAAGCGCGATCGACCGATCGATCTTCGCGCGGGCGGCGTCTCGTTGACCATCCTCGGAGAGCGCCATGCCGTGATGCGCCAGGAACCACCAATCGTCGCCATAGCTCGGCGCGAGACTGTCCAGCAGCCCGACCATCTCGCGCTTCACGCCGGCGCGGCCGGAGCTGCCGATCAGGCCGTTGGTGAACGCCGTGGTGGTCAGTAGCAGGGCGTCACGCGGCCAGGATTTCAGATGCTCCCGCAGCGCCGCGATGGCGGCATCAGTCTGGCCCGCCGCGAACACTTCGAAAAACGCGATGTGGCTGGTTTCCCAGGTAGGCGGGCCGGTGGACACGGACCTGGCTTCCGCCAGGGATTCCAGGCCCGCCGCCATGTTTCCCTGACCCAGAAGCACCTGCGCCTTACCGACATGCGCGAGAGCGAAGCCGGGATCGGTGGCGATCGCGCGCTCGAATGCCTCGATCGCGCCGGGATACACCGACAGCAGCAGATCGCAGCCCTTAACATAGGCGTCACGCGCGGCGGACGACGCGGTGGACAAGGGCAGGTCGTATCGGTCCGCCAGCATGATGGTTCCTGTGAACGGGGAGTGCGAAAGCATAGGATGCTTCCGGCACTGGCGGAAGGAAGCCGCCAGTGGGGGAACCCGGACAGCAGTTTTCATTACGGCCGCCAGAGACTCCACGCGTCATGCTCGGGCCAGGCCCCATAGCGCTAAAATAACGTCGGGACACCCGACTTTTCCACGTCATGGCTGGGCCTGGCCCAGCCATCCACGCCTTTGCTGGCCGCGCCAACGACGTGGATTGCATGTTGGCGTCTCCCGCCGAAGGGTGGGACGCCGGCGGGCACCCGGGACGTGGATTGGTCTTCTCGACCGTGGCCATCTTGGGTCCCGCCGGCGTTACGGTCGCACGC
>Ga0182018_10001500_pt1 | contig 26371 bp, 21 predicted proteins | sample 812P2MmetaG_FD_120490 | JGI IMG/M metagenome (GOLD analysis project Ga0182018, IMG submission 120490) | Permafrost microbial communities from Stordalen Mire, Sweden - 812P2M metaG | ecosystem: Environmental > Terrestrial > Soil > Wetlands > Permafrost | place: Sweden: Stordalen | collected...
ACCACAAACCTTGGAAATCGATGAAGCCGATTCCCACATTCCCACCGCCACGACGACGACGAGGATGAATTTAATCCTCAAAACCCGGCCGGTTAAGAGATACGCATTCTGAGGGCAAGGTCAGTTGTCGGTCGGCGTTTCAGATAACAGCTCGAAACTCCGTACACGCGTGATGCATGGCAACGGTGTAGATTGTCTGCGCGTGAACTTGTCTGTAAAAGGGATTGAGGCCTGTCGGACGACATCAAGAGTCAAAAGCCAGCCAAGCCAGGGTGATCCTTTGAACTCCTCAAAATACTCAAAAAAGCGCATACCGGCATTCGGATGGAACACACTTTCACCGCGCTGCATCGATAGTGCAGACCGGATGATCTGTGGCAGAGCCGCCAATCCGGCCACGCGGGCGATGCTACCGTTCTCAACGTACACGTCATTCGTTATAGGGTGCTGAGCCATGGTGCTTCCCAAGTTCTGCACGTCAACACGGGGAAATTTAAGTCCAATGGGACAGAGCAGAGCGAAACCATCGGCTTGCTTCGTCAGTTCAGGGGCCTCAGAGAGCACCCGCCCATCACCCTGCTCGTTGGAGAGGATGTATCTATCTTGTGCGGGAGTATTCGCGAATTCATTGATGAAAGCAATGAGCTTGTGAACGTCGCCGATGACGAAACGGTTAAGGCGTAGCGTCCAGCTCGTTGCGGATACGTTCTCAATATCGCCCATGCAAACAACGTCAGGGCCGATGGCCAGAAGGCCCGCGCCTAAGTCGTGATTGGCACCGGTACAAACGTCCTTTGATTGACGTGTCTCATGCGCACGCTTCATGGTTTGAAGCACCTCTATTGTGTATGTAACCTCGTCCCGATCAATCATGTCGGCGTGGTCGGAGCAAAGCCAGATCGCATTGTCGATGCTCATGCGCTCTTGCGGATTCATGGACGGGACATAGCGTCTGCTCCCCGTCCCCGAAGAAGCACCGGAGATGTGAGCCGCTTTGCCAATAATGGTGACGGCTTCCGGGGATTCCCCGCTTGGCCCTGCCGTGGACTTTCCGCAACCCGCAAACGAGCAGCGCCACCCCGCACGCGTGGCGACGGCAGTTTTCGTTCTCTGTCTAAAATTGTCGCGGTTGCTCATACGCTAGGCCTCATTCCCTCTTTGACATTTATGCCGAAGGTTCCAGAATCCCGTTGAGGTAGAGCAACAATTCGGCCCATTTTGTACTGATCGTTGCCATACCCCATGATGGCTATTTCTGCCCAACTCCTCGAAACGGTCTAATTGGGAATCGGTAAGAATTCCCATGCAAAAACTCGTCACATCGGCCATATTTTCGCACTTTGATTCTCGCAACGGTACTTGCATCGCCTTCAAACGGTCCCTCTGTCTATCGGAACCGACGCTTCTGGAGTGCAGAAAGTCTACCTTTTGCACTCCCCTGTCCTCGAAAGCGCTCTTTAAGCTGTTTCGAGGGGTTGGGCAAAACTAGCCATGTCACTCCTGATAGAACGAGTCGAGTGTTTCCCTGAAATTCTTGCCAAAGGTTTGGATAGTATCGGTAATGTTCAAGGAGAGGTGGGCGTCGGCGACTTCAAGTGTCTGGAGCAAACACTGGAACGCCGCGAGAAGAGATAGCCCTGCGATACGATCAGAATTTGTGTTTACTGAGGCGTGGTTATTTTCACGCAAGATAGCGTCACCAATGCCCCTTACTCCCCAGTGCTCCCAATCTGAAAGTTCCGCGTAGGGGACATCGTAGAGTTCTCGCCCGACCAAATCCGCCATGTCCGAGAGGCTGACCCCTCCGTGCCACTTCTTGTGGTAGGGATCCGATGACTTCCGATTCTTGATTCGATGCAGGTCTCCGAACTCTTTCAGGCCGGTCTCATTCCTGCGGACATCCCCTTTTTCGACCGGAATGCCCTCCCTTAGGCGTGCCTGGATCAGGCGCCAATCGTGAATAATCGAAAAGGAGCGCCAGCGCCTGGCACGTTCCTCCGGTGCGTGAAACGCCCACAAGAGTTGGTACAAACCTTCGATCATCGTGCGAGCGACCAAGCCCGCATCACGGCGCGGGACAAGCAAGAAAATAGATCCCCCATGCTGCATTTGCCTATAAAGGAACTGAATCGTCATAAAGCCGAAATCGTCGTCATCACGGATAGATATGTTGCGAGCTGATTTATCGGCGAGCGCAAGCACGCTCTCAACTTGGTTACGCATAAATAAAATTTCGCGCGCATCGCGGATGAACAACTTCTCTGAAGGCATAAATGGAGTCTAGCTGGTAACCTTCCTTCAAGGCATGTGTTTGAGCTGAACCAGGTAGTCTTCTATCTTGCTCTTCGAGTATGCTGCTTCCGCTCTCCACTCCCCTAGGTTTGGAGTCACCTGGGGAAGATACGCCGCGGCGCCCTCGAAAACACGGCTCCCACTGTTTTTGAGCAAAGCCCGGAGATTCTTCGAAGCCTCCTTCGCAAATCCAGTTCTACGATCCTCGATTGCTGCTTCGATAGACGCGTAGAGGCGGAGGGCTTCTTCGCAGGCCTGTTTGTGTTGTTGATGAATTGTGTCCATACATACCTCCTCAAGAAATGGATACTCCGACTGAAAGCGGGCAAATTTCTGGCAATCGTTCTGATCGCCAGCAAAAGTGATAGAGCACCGGCCTTCTAGGCCCGGGGTTAGCGCACAGCGTGTGAAAACACCTCCGGGCCGCAATTCTATCCTCCAACGCCCCAAAAGGCCGCGCCAGGAACCCCGTAGGCGCGTTTTCTCGATGTGCGATGCGGGGTAGGTATCCCCTTTTGCTTCCCGCCTCAAATCACAATCCTCTCGACCTCATCGAGGCTCATTTCGTCGCGCCTTCGGTCATAGAGCTGCGTCGTCCGGGTGCTGGCATGGTTGGCCATAGACGCGGCCTTCTCCAGCGTCCCGCCGTTCTTGAGATAGGCCGTGATGCCGGTCGCACGGCTATTCCGGCCCCAGAATAGCCGTGCCTATGCCGGGTCGCCGACTATGCCGGACTGTTTCGTATTCCGACAAACAGCGCTCGAGCTGATGATAAGTTCCCCGGCATAGTCTGGTCGGCGGTTTCCTGACACTCTATTGTGAAAGGAGAACGCTGATGAACCAGTTGTTCAAAAATCCCAAAACCGTTTTACGCATGCACGAGGGCCCTCTGGGCCAGCACATTGATTCCTACGCGGCCGAGATACGCGTGGAAGGCTATACGCATGGCACGGCGCTAAAGCAACTCCGCCTCGTTGCTCACTTCAGCCGATGGATGATCAAACATCGGATTACAGCCCAGAATCTCACTGCTGAACACGTTCAATCCTACCTCCAGTCTCGAGCGTGCGATCGACGTCCGGGACGAAGCGATCATGCAGCTTTAATGCGGCTCTTGAATCTTCTGCTCCGACTACGGGTGATTCCGGAACCGTCGGTGCCAGCATTAACGCCGTTGGTCCGGCTGGAAGAAGAGTTTCGAATTTATCTGCTGCGAGAACGAGCGCTCGCATCGACTACCGTGACCGGCTACCTACCTTTTATAGGCGAGTTTTTGTCCGAGTGTTTCGGTACAGGCCCAGTTGATCTGTCCTCTCTCTGTGCCGCTGCCGTGACTGGATTTGTCCAGCGCCGCGCTCCGTCAATTCATAGTAAACGGGTACAACGGATGACGACGGCGCTGCGCGCGTTTCTGCGATTCGCAAGGTATCGCGGAGATCTGAACGCCGATCTCGCAGCGTGTGTTCCGTCTGTCGCAAACTGGTCGCTATCAACAGTACCGCGAGATCTTCCAGCTAAACAAGTAGAGCTTGTGCTGGCGTCCTGCAACCGTCAGACGGCATTGGGTAGACGAGATTTTGCAATTCTTCTTCTGCTTGCCCGGCTCGGTTTGCGTGCCGGTGAGGTTGTCGGTCTCACTCTGGAAAACCTGAACTGGCAGTCCGGGGCAATCACAATACATGGAAAGGGTGGTCGCTGTTCTCAACTTCCGCTCCCCGTGGATGTTGGCGAGGCGATTGCTGACTACTTGCGAAACGGCCGGCCACGAAGCTCCAGCAGATGCGTGTTTCTCCGCGGGAGAGCACCAGCAAGCGGCTTCAGAGGACACGAATCGGTCGGTGCCGTGGTCAAATATGCGCTCGCACGAGCCGGGATTGATTCCCCGCGGAAGGGCGCCCATCAGTTCCGTCATGGCCTCGCCTGCCAGATGCTTCGACAAGGAGCGTCTCTGGCTGAGATTGGAGAAATTCTGCGACATCGTAGTCCTCAGACTACAGCTATCTATGCGAAGGTTGACCTCGTTTCTCTGGCAACGCTGGCATTACCTTGGCCGGGAGGTGCGCAATGAGCAGTACATGGCATCAAGCTGTCGTGGACTATGTCAACATGCGCCGTAGTTTGGGCTTCAAACTGGCAAAAGCGATGGCCACTCTAAAGAATTTCGCTGCGTTTCTCGAAGACAATGGAGCATCCCACATCACCATCGCGCTCGCCCTGAGGTGGGCACAACAAAATCCCGCAGCACGCCCTGTGGAATGGGCCCAGCGGCTTAGTTTGGTGCGCGGGTTTGCGCGGCACTGGAGCGCAAATGACTCGGAAACCGAAATTCCTCCATGGAGATTGCTACCACACCGGCCAAGCCGAGCACGGCCGTACATATATAGCGACGATGAGGTGCAGCGGCTGCTCGCAGCTGCGCAGCAATTGCCTCCGGCTGGCGGTTTGCGCGGTTCAACGTATTACAGTCTCTTTGGGTTGTTGTCCGTGACAGGCCTACGAATCAGCGAGGCACTCAACCTCCAATCAAAAGACGTTGACCTAGAGAAAGGCATTCTCACCATTCGCGGCACGAAGTTTGGCAAGTCGCGTCTGATCCCCATTCATGCGTCAACGAACCAAGTGCTCTCTGATTATGTTTCGTACCGCGACCATTTTCTGGCCGGACGGCCAGCAAGCCACTTCTTTGTGTCCACGCGTGGCACCCGTTTGGATGGCGGCCGGATTCGGCACACATTCTACGACCTGTCCCGCCAAACCGGATTACGGGGCGTTTCAGCAAGCCATGGACCGCGCATTCACGACTTTCGACATCGATTTGCACTTCAGACCCTCGTGCGGTGGTACCGCTTGGATCAGGATGTGGAATGTCGTTTGCCCATCTTGTCTACCTATTTGGGGCATGTTCACGTGGCCGATACCTACTGGTACTTGACCGCCTACCCCGAACTGATGAGCTTGGCCATGAAGCGCCTCGAAAAGCGTTGGGAGGGACAATCATGAAAACCCAAGGCACCTTGGCAGTGTTACTGGAGCGCTTCTTTATCCAGCGTCTAATGAGTCAGCTGCAGGCAAGTCCCCACACGATCAGTTCCTATCGGGATACCTTTCGCTTGCTGCTTCGATTTGCCCAGCAGCGCCTGCACAAGCCTCCTTCGCAGTTGGCGTTCGCAGAGATCGATGCACCTCTGATTGCCGCGTTCCTGGACGAATTGGAAAAGAGCCGAAACATCACGGCCCGCAGCCGCAATCTCCGATTGACAGCGATCCGCTCCTTTTTCCACTATGCCGCATACGAGGAGCCGTCCCAATCGTCTCAAATCCAACGTGTTCTGACGATACCCGCCAAGCGCCACACACGGCGGTTGGTCCACTTCCTGGATCGGCCCGAGATCGATGCTTTGTTGGCGGCGCCCGATCAACAGACTTGGTTCGGGCGTCGCGATCACGCTTTGCTGCTGCTTGCCGTGCAGACTGGCTTGCGCTTATCAGAATTCACCGGCCTCAAGCGTCAGGATGTTTCTTTGGGCATAGGAGCCCATGTGCGTTGTGTGGGCAAAGGGCGCAAAGAGCGGAGTACGCCTCTGACCAAAACAACCGTGGCTATTTTGAAAGCGTGGTTGCATGAACCAGCAAGGCACAACGCCCAAGAATTATTTCCTAGCGCCAGTGGTGGTCGTCTCAGCCCAGATAGCGTAGCAGACTTACTAGCCAAGCATGTGGCGATTGCTTGTCAAGCATGTCCATCCCTCCGCAAGAAACACGTCACCCCGCATGTGCTTCGACACTCGATGGCCATGGAGTTGTTGCAGGCTGGCGTTGATCGAGCAGTCATTGCGCTTTGGCTGGGTCATGAATCGGTGGAAACAACCCAAATCTACCTGGATGCAAACCTCGCTTTAAAGGAAGAAATCTTGGCAAAGATTATGCCGCCCGAGGGGAAGCCCGGCCGCTACAGAGCCGGCGATGACTTGTTGGAGTTCCTCAACACGCTATGATTTGGCGACCAGACTATGCCGGGGAACTTATCATCAGCTCGAGCGCTGTTTGTCGGAATACGAAACAGCCCGGCATAGTCGGCGACCCGGCATAGGCCCTGAAGCTGTGGTTGCCGATCTTGGTCTTGATCCCGGCCGCCTCGGCGCGCCGGCGAATCATCTGGTAGGCGTTGGCCTGGGGCAGGGAACTGCGGGTGAGCTGGCCCGTGCCGCGGCCGATAGTGCGAAACAGCGGCCCCTTGAAGTCTGCCGCAAGCCCGGCCCCGTCCAGATAGGCCGTGAGGACCTGCTCAAGGTTGTGGTGGCAGGGCATGGCGTGATCCTTGCCACCCTTCTCGTGAAGCCGTACCCAGAGCCTTCGGTTCTGAGTGAACACGTCCTCGACCTTCATTCCCAGCGCGGCGCCGATGCGGGCGAAGCTATAAACCATGAGCGAGATGAGCGCGCGATCGCGCAGCCCTGCCGGCGTCGCGGCGTCGATGCTGTTTAGCAGCCTCCGGGCCTCCTCAGGCTCAAGCACTGCGGTCTTGCCGGAGCGCACCACGTGGCGCGGCCCGCGCACCGAGGCCGCCGGGTTCACCGACACCACCTGGCCGGTGACCAGCCAGTCGAACAGGTGCCGCAAGGCGGCAAGCCGCTGCTTGACGCTCGGGGCTGAGACCTGGCGTCCTTCGAGCTCGATCCAGCTCGCCACGTGCAAGGGCTGAACGTCGGACAGGGAAGTGACGCCCACGTTCTCACACCATGCCAGAAACTCGCCCACCGCCCGCGCATAGGCGCGCCGTGTGTGCGTGTTGCGGATCTGGCCGGCAAAGAATTCAAGGAAGCGTATTTGGGCGCGGTCGCCAGTTGCTGCGACCAGGACGGGAAGCACAGAGATAGCCGGCGGGGAAAGCGGGGCCAGATGATTCATGAACTTTCTCCGACTGGGCGCCGTGCATCAACAATGCGCAGCAGATGATTTGCAAGCATGATGATCTCCGCAGCTTCATCCGGATCATCCAAAGCGACGTGTCGGTGAGAAAGAGGATTCTTATAGGAGCCAATTGCCCCGGCAAAAAGATGCGCGCGCATCTCCCGTTCTCCTTCCTCGGCAGTCATGTCGGTTAGCGGCCCATTCTTCGGATCAAACGCTTTTCGCATGAGTTTTGTCCCGATGTCCTCCCGCGAGAGATTGGCCGCGTCTCGCACGGCGACCTCCACCGCTTTCATCGCTTCGAAGACAGCAGTGTCATATTTCCCGCGATGATAGAGTGCCCACACATCCTCCCGGATCGTTGGGTGTAAAACTTCCTTCGGAATACGTCGCGCCGCAAAGACTTTCCTGGCATCTGGCTCCTTTGCAAGCTGGCGTGCACGTCGGCTGAGCATCCGCAATGAATGAGGCGCCACATACCCAGGCTGCTCAATAAGAAGCGCTGCGCCTTCCAACCACGCCCAGGCTTCGCGAATAGAGATCGCAACATCGGCACTTCGCGTCGGCGGGTATTGACCTGGCAGCATAGGTGCCTGCCCCTTGTTGACGGTGCGGGCTATGAATCGATCACAACTCAAGTGGTCATGGTGCGGCCAACTAGCCAATGCCGGCAACATGCGCAATCCCAGCTCGTCCGGCTCAAGAGCATAGAGCACGTCCGCTTCTGGAATCAGATCGAACAGTGAAGACATGAAGCGTATCTCCTATATCTGATAAAGGACATTATCACATATAGAAGGAGCTGCAGAAGACGCAAAATACGCCCGGGTCGAAGGCATCTCCTCGGCGGCCCGCTTCTTATTTCTCTACGTCGATCGCCGGATACTTCCGCTTGACCGCCGCCACCACCGTCGCGTGTTCCGGCTTTCCGCTGGACCGGGCCAGCGCATCCCGCGCGTGCGCAGCGTCCTCAATCGGGTAGCGCCGCGTCTTCGGAAAGACAAAATCCCCTTTGGGCAGTTCCTTCCGTTCCTCATATGTAAGCTTTGTCATCGTGACTTTTCCCGCCTTTCCTGTTCCAGGCCCTGCTCACCGGTAGGATAGCCCCGGCCCACCCCAGGTTGCACCAGGCCTCGATGCCGGGCCTTAAAGCACCCGCACAATATTTGAGCCACTCGTCGGGTACGCAAACAGCATGTGCTTTAAATCGGTGGCACGCATACCCGCCTCCGATAAAGAGAAGCCTTCGCGGGAGTTCGCTCAACTCCAGGAACTGATCGCTTGTCGTAAGGTGCTCAGCGCCGGGAATCCCAAGTCAGCCGGTGCCTCCCCGGCCGCAATAACTTCGTATCGCCCATCCAAAGTCTCTTCCCTTACTCGTACTGTCGTTGGACCGGCGAATCGCGCCCGACCATGGAACGCTGCGATGCCGGCTTTCGCGAAATCGTCTTCGCGCCGTTCATTGCACAACTTGGCGAGGCACAGCTGGAACGAAGCCTATGCTTCGGTATCAATCCTCCATCGGTTTTCGTTTCTTGTTTTGCAAGAGTTTCAGTGGGCTCGACATCGGACTGATGCCGTTCGTTCCCACCGCAACAATCCTGTATGTCGCAGTTTCGCCGCGCTCCGGCGCGGGCTCGACAAACTGCGGCGTGGTTAATCCTGTTGCCACTTGCCGGCCCTCAGGCTCGAGAGTGCTCGACCGCACAACACGATAGAACTGCGCCTGAGGAACAGGACTCCAGTTGATCGTCAAGGTGTTCCCAATGATCGTCGCCTTCACATCGGTGGGCGCCGGCAACTGTTGTGCAGCGTCCGACGGCAGCAGTCCGTAGACGCAGAACTGTCCGGTGCCAACGTTTTCGGCGCCAAAACTCGCCAGATACACTCTGCCGTTGGCGATGGTGGGCGGGGCCATCTTGGAGTATTCCCCACAATCGTCGCGGGCCGGTAGTTCAAGTGAGTTCCAGAGCTCGTGCCGGATGTCAGTCGCGTCGTAGGCATGCAGAATGCCGGGCCTCGACTCATGCCACGAGTCTCCGGTTGCATGGATTGCTGCCCATAGGATGCCGTCCTTGTCACCGTTTGCCGACAGCGACAGCATTGCGCCCGGGTGCCCTTGGTTCGGCACATCGCGCATCATGAGTGGCGTCTCCTGGAGTTTGTCTGCCTCAAACTTGTAGACCTTCGCCTTGTCCCGTTGTCCCCACACGTAGAGCAGGCGGCCGGCCTTTGCGCTTTGCCAGGAAACAAGACTGTGCAGGTGCGATGCGGTCGCCTTGAAGTGCTGGAAGGCATGTTCGTCACCGAGGTGACCGAAGTTACGAGTGTCGAGGGTGTAAAGAATTCCCTCTTTGCCTCCGCCAAGCACCAGGTGAGTTCCCGGGATCAAAGAAGCACCCGATGCGTTGAGATCGGCATCCTGCTTATCCAGCGCAAAATGATTAGACGGCGTGAACCAGTCCAGCAGTTTGAGGCGAGGGGACAGCTTGAGAAAGCTCTCGCTGAAGTTGTGCACGCCGTCCCAGCTTCCGTTCCCGGTCACGACGTAGATATTGCCATCTTGGTCCACAGCGGGGCCCTGCCCCGACTGCCAGATGCTCGCCTCCGACCCTGTCGGAGAGGTATTGAGCACGGTAATCTGCGACAGGTTTTTGGCGTCGTAAGCCATGAGGAAACCGTGATACGGATCCCTGTCGCAGTGCGAAGCATACCCCACATAGACCATGCCATTCGCGAGCGCCAGCGCCGGCCGCTGATTCTGCATCAACGCATTGAAATCATGCGCCTTGATCTCGACTGGACTCTGAGGCAGGTCGGCGCCGGTGGACAGGTCCAGTGCATGAAGCCGCTGGATAAATCCGGTATGCGGCGCCGTCTCCGCTCCCGCACGCGCCAGTGACACGACGTACAGCACTCCGCGCACCTTGTCGATTACCGGTGTTCCGATTATGCCCATCTGCCCATTGATGTCGAGGCATCCGAAATCTGTGCTGTGCACATTCGCCGGAGTACCAAAGTTGACGTGCCAGATCGGTGAACCTGCTTCTGAATCATTCGCGTCAAACGCGTACGCACTGTTGTTGACCGTCGTTACATAGACGATGTCGTGCGTCCCGCCATTGATCTGAATCTTCGTCACGATCAGCGGCTGAGTATAGAGCTGATCGTCCAGCACGCGCCTGAACAGCATTCCAAACTGCGCCTTGTTCACATTCTCCGGCGTGAGCGCTGTTTCCCGCAGATTGGCGCCAGTTCGCGCGTTGTCGTTGTGCTGCGTCAGCACGTCCACCTGCGCGTGAGCGCCGGCAACGGCGACGCATAGGCCGACCGCAAATCCGATCATTCGTTTCAGGCACATTCCGGTCATTCGCAATTCTCCACTCCCCTGCCAAAGCATTTCGGCGACGGTTGAATCCTCACTGAATTCAATGATGAGCCGCGAACGCGGATTAGGTCCTGAAGACTCGCCGCTTTCCCCAGCCATCCTATGGTAATCGCCCCACACCACTGCGCTCTGCTCGGAAGCCGCAAATGTGCCCTAGATTACTTGCTCCGATGCTTGTTCGAGTGTCGTGTTCTTTGCGGCGCGGGACCAAAAAATGCGTAGCTCGCTTACATTGCGTAACGCGAAGTTTGGTTGCGACGGTGCGGTGATGGCGAAGAAGTCGGCGCGGCGCACGTCTTCTAACCAGAACGCGGGCCGCGGATCGTCGTTCGGCGGTGCGATCTCGACATGAGACATTTCAAGATGTTTCAGATGGCGAATGAAGAAGCCGTGACTTGGTGTCGCTCCAAAACGGTTCGGATCTGGATATGCATCTTCAATTTCTGGGACTTTGATTGTCCGCCAGTCGGGTATTGGCTTCGACGCGTCAGCAGGAGGTTTAAGGCCGCGATGTCCGAAGTAGCAGTTTGAAAGTTTCACGTCTTCGATCAAGTTCTCGGGGATACCCGAGAATATCGACGCGGCCGATCCCGCTGAGTTGCTGGAGGCAACGTTTGAAATCAGTACGCGCCTGAGCGTCCCAGGACGCATGGTTTCCTTAGGACCACGATCGCGGCGCCCCAAGCGGAGGAACATCGGCGTGTCAGCTATGTCGCGCATGGTGATGTTTGAGATGGCAATGTCTTCGAGGAGCGCTCCGTCGGAAGTCTCGAGCGCGATGCCTTTCGAGCCTTCGATAACGCAGTTAGAAATGGCGATGTTCCTGAAGCCGCCGTTAGACTCGGTGCCGCACTTGATGCGACCGTTGCGTGGGACTCTCGCGTCGTCTGCAAACTTCTTCCATGTTCCCGCAACAATGCTGCCAAGTTCGTAGGTGCCGGTGACAAAGCAATTCGCGATTGTCACATTCTCGGTCGAGCGTGCGTATCCAAGTGCGTAGCTGGACTTGGGACAAATCCCATCGTCCCATGGAGAGTTCACCGTGCAGTTCGAGATGCGGACGTTGCGGCAGCAGTCGATATCCATTCCGTCGCGGTCGGTATCGATAAGAAGGTTGCCAATGGTGAGATTATCGACGCCGGTCGCGAGCAGAGCGAAGTGCCCACCTTTAAGGATAGAGAAGTCGCGAAGTAGAACATTGCGGCAATTCTTAAGGGCGATGGCCTTGTTTCCGACGCCTGGCTGTTCGGCGACGAACGACACATAGCCTTCGACAACCTGGCGGGGATTGCTCCCTCGAGAAAGGCCCTTGCCGTGGATCAGGCCCGGGCCAAGGATCGAGAAATCTGTAATTCCATCCCCCACGAAAAGTGAATTCTGCCAGTGACTGTGCCCGTAATCCTGAAAGGCATCCCAGGGTGTGTTCGACTCGGCTGGGTCGTAGGTGCCGCCGCTATGGCCTGTCGCTTCGCCCGCTTTGGGCGAGTCGGCAGCCAATATCGTGCAGCCCGGCGCCAAGTATAAATCTACGTTGCTGCGCAGGTGAATCGTGAAACACAGGTAGGTTCCCGCAGGGAAGATGAGCATACCGCCACCGGCAGCGGCAACCGCTTCAATTGCGCGGTTGATGGCTGGCGTATCGACAGTCTTCCCATCTCCGGTCGTTCCATATGTGCGTACATTGAATGCTGCATCGCTCACCGGAGCCGCGGAGGATTCAGCCAAAGCTGTGCGTCCAATAGAGGCCGCGGCCGTTGCCACTGCAAGCGGCGAAAGCATAAGCAGTTTCCGACGACGTATATCCATGAGTCCCTTCCATTCATTGGGCATGCGCAACAAGATTTCAACGATATTGACTAAGTATCCTTCAGCTGAGCCGTAGGTTTTCGGTAGCTAGTCCCTCAAAGAGGCTCAGTCGCAACATGCGAAAAGCAAAGGCAACCCCGACATCGCGAAGCTCACTCGACAATGGGCCTTGGGAAAGGAAGCTGCCGTCCTGCGCTCAAATGCCTCCCGAGACGATGAGATCCTTGAGCGCCTGTTTTTGGAGGCAGAGCTCTGAGACGAGCCGCTTCAGGTTTGCGTTCTCCTGCTCGAGTTGCTTCAGGCGCTGTGCCTGATGCTCCTCAAGTCCACCGTATTTCCTTTTCCATTGGTGATACGTCTGGGTGGGGATCTCCAAATCCTTACAGCACTGCGAAGTTGTCTTCCCCTGCGCTACACCCGCTCCAATCTGGCGCAAAATGCTCACTATTTGCTCTGGGCTACGCTTTTTGCACCGTGTGATGCTTCGCATCCTTTGATAGATGTTTCTAGCATCAGACTTGGCGTAAGTGAAGCTGGGCGCCCCGGGTCCATTGTCAGCTACATTTCCCTCTCCGCCTTGAGTGACAACGTTGTCATTCATTACAAATGTATACTCCGCGCGCATTTTCGTTGTCAAGAATTATCTGAGGCAATGGCGGCAAAGCTCAGCTGAGTGACGCAGAGAATAAAAATGTCTGAATGCCATAAGGAAGAGAGTTGCGCCCCTTTAATGCCGCATCCTCCATGGCAACGAATTTCAAGCTAATGTCACTACTGCATTGATTTTCGTGTAGCCTCGCGTTATCCCTCGAACAATCGGACTGGGAATAGGCCATTCGATTACAGTCTTAGAGAACAAGCCATCCCTGTCAATTTCTTTCCCTGCGTAATGTGTTCTACTGTGCGCTTCGAATAAGCTCGGTAAACGGGTGCACCCGCACGATTCACGCAAGATGAGGTTGGTAGGCAACACAACTGAAATCCGTCTTTCCAAGGCTTCTCCCTTAAGTCGCCGAAAGAGTAATTTCGCGGCTTCGGTGTCAAATCTCTCGGCAGGCTGGCAAACAGCTGAGATACCTGGCGTCAACATATCAGCTAATTCGATGTCGTCGAAGGAGATCATGTGGACATCGCGCCCTAGCTGTTTTTCAAGCTGTCGCAATCCCCGGAGTGTAAGCATGGTGCAGACCCAGTTCATGGAAATGATGGAATCTACTTTGTGCTTCTTAAATACTGACTCTAAGAGCCATGCGCTGGTCAACAACCTTGCATGCTCGACCAGACATATTCGCGGATCCAGCTTTGCCCGTCTCAACGCATCGCGATAGCCGGCTATGCGCTCGGAACATGTGTACAGGTGGGGGCGAGCCCCGATCGCAACAACTCGGCGAAAGCCGTGATCCAATAGGCGTTAAGTTGCTTCACTCACGCTTCGGTGATTAGGAATCGTCACAACATCGAAAGGGGAATGTCAAATTGGCTGGTCGAAGTTATCCTCCATAGTTTTGCGAATGCATTCGTCGATAACCTGGGGATATTCCCAGCGCCATTCTGTGTCTAGATGGGCGTAGCCAACGACATAGAGAGTAGGTTCCTTGCTTAGGTCACGCTCCTCAGCGGTTTGGGCAAGCACTACACCTGGCAATACAAGGGCGAGCAGCAAGCTCGTCATCAGCGCAGTCCAAAATCTTTGCATTACAACTCCCCAAGAGTGAATTGGTGGTATGAATAGATGGCAGCAGCCCATGCCGGCGGCCTAAGAAGTGTTGCTCCCAAAGTCCGCGCTGTTACGTCGCCAGTCTGCACGAATGACGCAAACCTCGATTGCTCCGCATTGTTTCTGGTTTCACAACGGAGACCATCCAATGAAGAGAGCTCCGACGATCAATTTGTGTTCTGCAGCATTGCTGCACCCACTAGGACGTCGAGCGCGGAAGTCTGACTGCCTGCGTTGCCCGCGTTGAATGGCCCTGACCAGTTTTGTCCCAGCTGAAAGTTCTTTCCTTGCGCATTCTTCCAAACAGAGTCAGCATTGGTATCCACAAAGGATTTAAAAGTTGGTCGAGGGAATTTCTTATCGAGCAAAACCAAGTTGCGGACAAAAATCCCCTTGAATTGCACACCGTCTGCGCCGCAGTTGGGTTCACACGAATCATGCAGGATGCCATCGCCATCAACGAGCAACGTAATCGCTGCTCTGGCAATCCTCCGAGCGGTCTGGGGTAGGGAAAGATCGTGAGTTGATGAAGAAAGCTCGACCAAGCCGCCGAGCACGACTCCCTGATTGTAACTCCAGGTGGTTCGGCCATTGTTGACGCAGCCCACACTTCCGGCCTTCCCCTGACTATTGCTTAGACCATCGTTGACTAAGCCCTTCTCATTGATCAATCCAGATGCCAGAAACCACGTCCATTCTTTCTTGCCCCAATTCAGGTATCTCCTGTGCACGTTACCCGAAGTTCGGTTTGCCAAATGAGCAGCCACTGAGAGGAATAATTCGTTTGCGATCGCGTTCTTGTACCTTCTGTCCTTACTCCACCAGATTCCGCCGCCGCAGGTATCGTCCCACCCGCCAGCCAGGTCGGCAAATATCGATTCGGCCATTGAGAGGTACTGCGTGTTCCGCGTGAGATCGTAGGCATCAATCCATGCCAACGCCCACCAACCCTCATCGTCGTAGAAGTTGTTCATGAAGCCAGGATTCGTCTTCTGAGCCTCGATAAACGTGTTCTCAAACACAGGGGTGTACTGCTTCGTATTCTTTATGCGAGCGTAGTCGACCAGCACAGTGATAGCGTTCGCCGAATTCCACCAGCCTGTCGATTGGTAGAGACCTGTTGATGGCGTGTACCACCCTTGTAGGCTTTGGATTGCATCGGTCGATTGTTCAAGATACGTATTGACGGGCGGGCTGAAGGCAAGCGTGCTCCGGCGATTGTTTGCGCTCTGAAGCGCACAACCGCACAATAGGCTCACTGCAAGTGATAGCGCTATGTGAATTTTCGAACTTCGCCTCATACTTTATCTGCCTCCCTGGCCTGAGCCGCTGCTGGTTCCCTAGCTGATTTGTCGACAGACCATAAGCACGAGTGATCCCGGCAGTGGCGCCGGATATCACGGCCGTGTCAAAGCCGGACAAAAAACCGCCAAGCGCTCCTGCGAAAGTGTTGTGAATGACGTACCTATTGATTGGCAAAAAGGTCCTCTACTGCGAGCCGTGGTCAAAAACGAAACTGAAGCGCAGTCATCTGAGCAGACACATCCTTCGATTGCAGCCGATTCTATCTTGAGAACGACAACGTTGTCTTTCGCACTGAAAATATATGATCAGTTTGCACGCGTCAAGACCGAACTAGCAAGCTTAGGGCGACATGCGCCTGATCGTTCTAAGTGAGCAAGAAGCATTTGGATAACGTGCAGTCAAATCGACGATCGATTTTCAAACCCGCGTCGGGTGGAACAATCAGTACTCCCTTGTTGCTGAGGTAGCCGACGAAATCCTCCGCAGGCTGGCAGCGCCAATTCGGTGCTATGTTGTGAACGCTGCTGAGCCTCTCACGAATGCCGTCAACGTCTTTCTGCAAAGGGCTTTAAACGATCAGTCTCTTGGAGGTCATTGCTTTAGCAGCAGTGTCGATGTGCATTTCATCTCCATTCCTAGATCCATGAGAATCAGAATGCCCGTTATGGGCAGGTTCGAATGGCAGCGTGCATGGGCCCATTTGCAATGTTGACCAAGAATGGCCGTAGCAGGATTCCCAGTCGGCCTCCAAGCTCGAATGCAATTGCAGAAGGTTCTAGTGCCCCTCTGACCCGCAAATGTTGAGGGGTGGTTCGGCAAGTCTGCAGAGGTCGCGACCGCCGGCTTTCGCTGCATAGAGAGCGATGTCGACCTCGCGCAGAAGTTGCTCAGATGTAGATTGGCCCCACTCCTGTGCAACCAAGACACCGAAGCTCATCGAGATCGGGATTGGGCCGTGCGCGGTCGTGATCGGCGACTCCGCGATTGCCCTGCGTAACTCATTGGCGCGCGCCAGTGGATCCGGCGCGGCGCAGCCGGGCAGAATAACCAGGAATTCCTCCCCACCAAAGCGCCCAACGAGATCATAGGGGCGCACAGCTTGTAAGAGCCGGCAGGAGACCTCCCGCAGAACCTCATCCCCTATCGGATGGCCGTGCATGTCGTTGATATTCTTAAAGTGGTCCAGATCCCCGAGCAGTACTACCGTGCGGCTGTTTTCGCGTGCACTACGGGCACGCTCGCGCTCGAACATTTCCAGGATTGCCCCGCGGTTGAGGAGCGAAGTGAGGGAATCATGTGCGGCCTTAAACATCAACTCTTCCTGAACTCGCCTCAGTTCTGCCTCTACTGCCTTCAGAGCGGTAATGTTACGTCCCACTCCGACAATACCAATTATTCTTCCGACGGCATCATGCAGAGGAACCTTGGTCGACAGCAGGATTCGGGTCAGTCCGTTCGAATCCTTGATTACTTCTTCTTTGCTTACCTGAGCCTGACCTGAAAGAATCACCTTTTGCTCATCCGCAAAGAAGCCTGCTGCAAGCTCTTTCGGGAAAAAATCGAAATCAGTTTTTCCCACGAGGATGGAGCTGTTAGCAACGCCCATGTTATTTGCGGCTGCCTGGTTCGCTATTAGGAAGCGACTCTCCGAATCCTTCACGTAGATCGGATCCGGTAGATTGGCAATCGCCGTCCGAAGCATCGCCAACTCCTCGACGGCTGGTTCACTATCCCGCTTCTGAACTACTCCCTTCGCGCAAATGCGATTCGTCAAAGCTCCTGCGGCGGCCGACAAACCGATGAGTAGGAAAAGAGCTGTCCAGTAAATGTGGATTTGACCCCCGGTAACAAATGGGAAGAAAGACTGCGCAAGGTTTTGCCAATCGTTTGTCACCAAAATGCCGAGAGCGCCGAGTTGAGCCAGAACTTCCATGGCGATTCACCCCGCTGGAGCTATTCTTAATCCCGGGGTTCAGAGTCGAGACCTGGGTCATTTGAGGAATGCAAATCGAAATCTCCTTTTTAAGCTCTCATCGAGCAGGATCGTATCGCTGCCGAGGCGGATCGCATCGCCAATTGAACGGGTGTGCCGCAAGCCGATGCGGTCGTCATGTAATGGCTAGGCGATTCGCTACCGTGCTTGCTTCGACCGTGCCATTACGAGCCGTCCAAATCAAATACGCTGAGACCTTCCATCCTCCGTTGCGCTCCCCGACTCAGATTCGCGCGCTACGGTGAGTTGGCAAGCTTGCCAATGGGGTTACAGCACGATCCTGGGTAACCTCCTCGCACACCGTGCACTGGCGAGGTGTCCTTTCGCATCCGGGCAAAGGGCTACTGGAGGATGCGTAGCCGCGATGTCAAGTCAAAGTGGCTACGCACTCTCGAATCATTCGGGAATTACATACTTGACTCCCTCACCCGTTACCAACGCCCAAAAAGACGGAAATTGCCCGCCCGCATCATCAACAACGAGCCTGCCCCACCACCAAGACGGCCCGTTTGCCGTCTTCTTGCTACCATCGTTCAAACACTCGCTGTTCCGCCACGTCCAAGGTTATTGAATCTATGATTCCCAAAAAGACACCGTAGAAAAACAGCCTAGACACTCCACTCCCCTGCGGCTTCGACAAGTAATTCAAGCACTTCTCTGATATCCGGAGTTGAATGTCCCCTGCCATACAGGTCCTCTTCAAAGGCCAGTTTGGTCAGGTTGAGAACTTCGTGACCTTCGGGATCGATCACTTTCACCTGCGCTGTGTACTTCCGTACCGTCTCCGTCGGCTCGGCCTTAAGCTCTCTCGTTTCCACTTCCTGCTTGACAGTAACGGCCCGAACAGCCTTGTGAGATCTCTCCGGTGTCAGGCCGCCGGTCGTTGCATTCCTTCTCATGCATTCCTCCGATCACCCGTATGGGAGTCACGTATGTAATTCCCAATCATTCGACAAATTGGAGCGTCCTAGGATACTATTTCCCGGGGCTAAAAATACACCGCAAATGACAACGGTGTCAAATCTGCCGGTGGAGCAAGAATGAAACGAGATAACGCAAAGCGTTCCCAATCAACTGGGTGCGCCCTAAAGGTAGTCCGGCTTATAATGCGGCGGAATACCAGTATGCAAGGAAACTCTACCCGTGTGTCTCCTTATGTGGCGGCGAAGCTACCGAAGTCGATGCTTCATGTCTCGACCAAAGCCAACGTTCAAAGGATGGTAGCGATGTTCTTGACCCTCCAGAGGTTTACCAAAACAATGAATCCTTTTAAGAATGTGACTGCTTTACCCCTGATCCCTCGAAACATCACCGCTGCATTTGGCTGCCTGGCATTGATGCTCCCTGCATTTGGCCAGCAACCGTTCCAAACCCTGATCGTTGGCCTCGACCATCGCACCGTCACCAGCCTCAATGGAGACTGGCATTACCTCGTAGACCAGGCTCCCGGTCGAGCTCTCTACACCAGCACAGGCGCCATCAACGACCATAGTTACGCGATGAACACCCACCCCAATATCTTCAGCGGCAAGCACAACGAAGAGTATGACTTCGCCACCGCTCCTACTCTTAGAGTTCCAGGTGACTGGAACTCTCAGGTTCCCGAGCTTTTCAGCTACGAAGGCGTAGTCTGGTACCAGCGCGACTTCGACGCGCAGCCCAAGCCCGGCACGCGCACGTTTCTTCATATTGGTGCAGCCAACTACCGGTCTCATGTTTGGGTCAACCAGAAGCGGGTTTGCGATCACGAAGGCGGATTCACGCCGTTCGATTGCGAAGTTACGGCAATCCTTCACCCAGGCTTCAACTTCGTCGTCATCGCGGTTGACGCAACGCGCCTGGTCGACGGCATCCCCTCTGTCGGCTACGACTGGTACAACTACGGGGGCCTCACTCGAGACGTCTCGCTCGTCACTGTGCCCACCGCGTTCATCGACGACTATGACGTCCACCTCGCCCACGGCGCCAGATTCGAGCCTGGGAATACAGAGCTTACCGGGTATGTCCATGTGCTTGACGCCCCAACAGGAACTTCAGTGACAGTCGATGTTCCAGAAGCAGGCGCAAGAGCAACGGTTAGAACAGACGCAAATGGCCGCGCTCCCTTCAGCATCAAGGCTTCCAACCTTACACTGTGGTCCCCCGAATCTCCAAAGCTCTACAAAGTCAGCCTTACTGCAGGCACCGACAAACTAACCGACGATATCGGCTTCCGAGATATCCGCGTAGATGGCACCCGCATCCTTCTCAACGGAAAAGCCATCTTCCTTAAAGGTGTGAACGCACATGCAGTAGCCCCCATCCGCGGTGGCCGGGCCAACACCGATGCCGATGTTGCCATCATTTTCAGTTACCTCAAAGACCTCAACGCCAACTTTGTCCGCCTCTGCCATTACCCGCACGATGAGCGAATGGAGCGAATGGCCGATCGAGAAGGCATTATGGTCTGGTCCGAGATTCCCAACTGGCAGCACATCTCGTTTGACAAGCCGGAAGTGTACGCCAAAGATGTCGACATGCTGAAAGAGATGATCCGCCGCGACCGCAACAAGGCCTCGATCATCCTATGGTCCGTATCCAACGAAACAGGGAACAACCCAATCCGCACCAAGTTTCTTACCGACCTGGCCAACGAAGCACGCACACTCGACCCAACACGTCTGATCACCTCCGCCCTCAATTCAGAACACATAGAGGGCAGCAACGCCGTCCTGAACGATCCTTTAACCGATGCCCTCGATGTTGTCGGCGTCAACGAGTACATCGGCTGGTACGGAGGCGAGCCCGAAGACGCCGATAACATGCACTGGACCCTCCCCGAGAAGCCGATCATCATGAGCGAGTTTGGCTCGGAGGCCAAGCAGGGCAACCACGGCACAGACAAACAACGCTGGACTGAGGAGCAGCAGGCCAACGTCTACAACCATCAGTTGGTCATGTTTGCAAAAATCCCCCAACTCCGCGGCACCACCCCCTGGGTGCTCACCGACTTCCGCTCCACTACCCGTAACGTTCCCAAGCTCCAGGACGGCTACAACCGGAAAGGTCTTCTCTCCGAACAAGGAGACAAGAAGCAAGCCTTCTTCATCATGCAAAAGGCGTACAAAGACAACAGCGTAGGGAAACCTGAATAGGGCTGGCTCTTGGCCAAGGCGCGACGTCCACCAGCAAGTATTAACGTCTCACTAGGGCCTTGGATTCCTAGCTTTATCGAGTGTCATTTCGGGACCAAACAATGCCGAATGACACTCGCCGTTTATCTTTCGAAGATACGCCGTAGTAGAGGCGCTCGGGATATTTGAGCACCAACCGTGGTCTGGACTAGCGTGGAACATGGCTTGCGGTGAATGGCGAAACGTCGGAGTTTTAAATGATTCGCAAACCAGGAGGTTTGAGCTGAAGGGGCATTGTCAGAATGGGCGTCAGGACGATCGCCCATTCAGGTATCGCGCAGACTCGGCTAGGGTGCGTAGAAACACTTTTAACCGACAGACGGGCGCGGATCGATGGCTTTGCTTTGGATCTCCACAAAAGCCGATTCAAGACCGTCGGATGAGGCTTCAAGCCTTATCGTTCCGGGTTGTTTCCCGGCCTGAACAAATGCCATACAGAGACCATTGAAAGCGCTCCGCGTGGCGTAATCTGGAAGATCCGGCTTGTCAGCCTCGTGGCAACTTGGATCCCCATTGCCAACTCCAATAATCTTTCCCGGTCCCGTGAGCTTGAAACGAACCTTATTCGAAGCAATTGGCAACATCCGCCCCAAGGAATCATGCACCTCTACAGCGATAGCCGAAACGTCCTGGCCATCACCTTCAATTTCCATCTGGCTTGCCCGTAGTTTGAGTTTTGCCGGCACATCCACGGTGTCGCGATGTTCAGTTAAGGCGAGCTGCCCGTTCTTGAAGCCTCGCGCCTCGATCGTTCCAGGTTCGTATTTCACTTTCCAATGGGTGTGCGAATTACGCTCAACTGGTCTTGATCCTTGGCTCTTTCCATTCACGAAAAGTTCTACGCTATCTAGATTCGTATAGCACCAGACGTCCATTTCCTGACCTTCTTTGCCATCCCAGGTCCAGTGGGGAAAAAGATGCAAGACCGGCTCTGATCCCCACCAAGATTTGTAGTAGTAATAGACATCCTTGGGGAAGCCGCAGGTATCCAGAATGCCGGACTGGGAGCTGATACAAACGTGGTCGTAGGGGTTTGGCTCACCGCGGTAGTCAAACCCTACCCACGTGAATCCTCCAGCAAGAAATGCACGCTCATCAAATACTTTCCACCATGTTTCGGCATCGGTGGGAGACTCGAGTTTCATAACATAGGGGCTGACCTGTCCCAGTTTGGGATTATCTTGGTAGGCGCCGCGCGTTCCGTGGCCATTTGTGGTCTCCGAACCGAGGCACGGCTGCTTCGGGAATCTGCGATGGAAGTCATCAATGTCGGTGAATACAGGCTGGCCTGGGCTCCCGTGTTTCTCGTCGGGAAGCCCACCATTCCAATAGTTGAAGCCTTGCACATCGACAACTTCGGACATTCCCTGGTACCAGCCCCCGTTCATCGCCCCGGTGACAGGACGCGTGGGATCGAGCTTGTTGGTAAGCGCCTTCATCGTGGATACGATTCGAGCTCCCGTGGTTGTGCCCTGGTAGAAATACTCTTCATTGGCCAGCGACCAGATCACAACACTGGGATGATTGCGTCCACTTCGAACCATACGTTCCAGTTGACTTAGCCCCTCCGGAGTGGAAGCCATCATCCGTACCTCCGCCATGACCATCATTCCAAGGCGATCGCAGGCGTTCAAGAACTCTGGGGCCACCGGATTATGGGCGGTGCGCCATGCATTCGACCCCATCTCTTTAAGTGCGGCGACGCGATCATAGTGAATGCGATCGGGCACCGCGATCCCCACACCGGCGTGATCCTGATGGTTGCATGTGCCCTTGATCTTGACGGGTTTTCCATTCAGAAAGAACCCGTGATCGGGATCGAAATGAATAGAACGGATTCCAAAGGTAGAGTGATCCTCATCCACCACATGTCCACTTGTCTCGACTTGCGTAACCACGCGATAGAGATTGGGCTCGTCGATCGACCAGAGCGCTGCCTCTGTCAATGATGCTTGAGTTTCCACGGTCAAGTTTTCTCGGGAGGATATCTCAAACGGCTTTGCCGGTAAAACGGCAGCTAGCTTGCCAGCGGGATCGAGAATACGGGACAGCAATCGGCCGCGGAACTTTTCTCCGCTTTCGTTTACGATCTCTGTTTCGATTGAAACGTGCGCGCCTCCCCCCCGTATCTCGGATCGAACAAAAGTACCCCATTTCACAATGTGAAGGGCATGAGTTTTCGTAAGCCAGGTATGGCGGTAGATGCCTGCGCCCTCGTAGTACCAGCCCTCATTCAGTGTGGCATCTACGCGAACGGTGACCACGTTGCTTCCGCCATATTTGGCGTAATCCGTTACATCGAAGCTGAACGGAGCGTATCCGCTGAGGTTTCTGCCAAGATAAAAGCCGTTGAACAGAACAATGGAATCCCTAAATACCCCGTCGAAATCAATTGAGATGCGAAACCCTTCATCCGATGCCGGAATATCGAACGTCCGCTCGTACCATCCGATGCTAGTCTCCGGAAAGTTCCTTCCCAGAGGCTTGCCCCCATGGGCCGCATTGACGGAGATGTCAGGTTCCCCTGCCTTGACGAACGGCAGTTCCACCGCCCAGTCGTGAGGCAGGTCTACAAGGCGCCAGGCACTATCGTCGAAGCTGTGCTGCAGCGGCCCGTCGGCCTTGTTGTGAAGCCAGTTCTGCCCGGCTTTCGCGAAGGTGCCTTCGCGAGTCGGCGCGCCCCAGCGGAAGTCTTTCTCCGCATCGTTCGCATCTCCGAGGTGAAAACGCCATCCGTCATCGAGCGACAGACGTTTTCGGAAATATGGCTGACTGTCGGCTCCTTGGCGAGAAATAGGCAATGGAGGATTACCCGGACTGTCCGCCGTGGACGCCTTCGCTTCGTTTACATAGAAGGCATTTTCCGCGGTTGCCAAGCCCGCTGAGGCAGCGAGCCCCGTCTTCAATAATGTACGGCGCGTTATGTTCGTCATTGTGTTCCACCCATAGTTACTGCTGCGGAAAGGGGAAGTGGATTGATGGAGCAGTTATTTCGCTCGCTCAAACTGGAAAAGGCGATGTTGTCTCTTGGCCGCACCAGTCATACCTCCGATCAGCCGCATTTGGGGACGAAAACCGCCACTCCGCGGGAGTCGTTCCACTCGTTGGATACAACGGGAATCCGAGCCCACCTTGAGATGCGAGGAACATCGCATCTCTTATTGCAGACTTTATCTCCGGCGTCATGGCAGTTGGTTCCGGCGACAGAAATAGCGATGTCCCGCTCCGCGCCACCACATCCAGCCATTGGCTCGTCACTCTCCAATCAACTGACGGAGTCACTGCGACGCAGTCAGGGTCGATATGTGAGAACGTGCGATGCTGGACAATCCGGTGCGCAAGGCCATTCACACCGTAGCGTCTCGTTCGTTCCCAGTCGTGTCCGCTCGTGTCATCCGCAATTCGCTGCGATTCGAATATCCCGGCTGCCAGGTGGCCGACTGTATTACAACCGAGAATAGTTGTTCGTTCCCCCGCCGCAATGCGAATGGCTTGATAAAGATCCCGCACAATTTCCCCGTTCGTACGCGATCTGTCATGAAAGTGCCAACCCGGCTGTGTCATTCCAGCAGACATCTCCGATCCCCAGCGTCCGAACAATTCATAGGTCGTAAAGTCATGTTTAAGAAATTCATATCCCCACTGAACTGGTAAACGCACGGACCTGACAACTTCATTAAGAGCGTCTGGATGGGTCGGATCGAATGCTAAATTGTTGTGAAGCGCTGCATCTCCGAAACGTTTATCCGGCAGCAGCAAGGACTCCGGCGTAGTGCCCGCCGCGCGGAGTGGCCGAATCCAGAGGCCAGGCAGTATCTGGCGATCTCGAATCTGTGAGGCGAGATCCGGCATGTTGGGAAACCGGGTGGGGTCTTGCCACCCGTCATCGATCACAACGTGAGGCCGGACTTTGCCCGCTGGCGCCAACGAAGCGATCAAGTCAGAATCGCGTAGAATGCCCGCGGCGGTATTTTTTCCATAGGCATAGTTCCAGTCATTCAGCCCAAAAAGAGGTCCCGAGGGTAGGCGAGGCGTTGGGCACATAAGCCTGCAGAATTGTTGTCCAGCCCGCCAGATCGACTCCCCTTTCGATCCAATCCGGGTTACGACACTGCAAGCATGCAGTTCCCGGCTTCCCAGTTCGGTTGCTTCTCCGCCATTGCGTAGATCGATCGACAGCGTAATTCCTTCGCTATCACGCTGCCAAAAACAGAATGCAGAAGGTTGAGTCTTTACTCCGTACCCATTTACCTGTTCTCCATCAAAGGTCAGGAAGTACCACGGCATCACTCGTTCCGGGATTGTTCCCCGCCACTCGAGATCGCCATAGCTGCGCTCCCAGTGATCGCCAATCGATAGCAACGCCTCGCTCTCTCGGCCGTCCCAGCGAAGATGGATAAAAGTGAGGTTCTTCCCCTCATTTGTCACGCGGATCGGCACCTCGCTGTGAATGCCCGCATGCATGGGCTCCGCCGAGATTCGGATGCCGGCACATTTCCAAGCTTGGGCGAAGTATTGCATCTTCACAACGTCTTTCATACCGAACCGGGCACTGACATGATCGGGAGTACGCAGCAGGTCAAGGCCTCGTTTCGTTCCTTGGTGAGGCGAATGAATAGCATGAGTTGAAGACGCGCTGACTGGCAGGGTGGATACAGCCGCGGCTGCCACTGTCTTCAAGAAATCCCTGCGGTTTGCTTTCCCGAGTCCCATGGTCGTTTCGTTGAAGTGTTGAACAGTGCTCTCGTCCAGATGAAGAACATTATGCGCCAAACGGAGCCCCTAATTAGGGCAAATATATACTTGACGAATCAACCCCTAAAGACGATCATGGGGGTGAGCAATGCAGGTAGATATGTTTCCGATCCCCCCTTCTTGGGAGGAGGATAAGGTTTTGGCATACCTATACGGATACTGCGACGAGAGTGGCAAAGAGCATGATCATTCGATCATCGTTTTCAGTTGTCTGGTTGATGGATTCGAGAGATGGAGACGATTTGGAGAGGTTTGGGCGGCGCTTCTTCGCGGTTTCCAGCTAACGGAATTCCATGCCAGCAGGGCTATGAGGTACTCGCAGCAGTACGGCACGATGCAGCCTGAAACAGCTCAGGACCGTGCGCGTAACTTGCTGCCGTTCGTAGAGGCAATAGTGGAAGGGGTTGAGTTTGGGGCGATTGCCGCAATTGACGTGGCCGCCTACAAATCTGCAAAGCAAAAAGTGCTTCGATCAAATGTGAGCCAAGATCCGCACTACTTCGCATTTTTCATTGCCGTTTCTAAGATTCTTGGCCATTGGATTATCCCGCAGAACAACACCGTGGGCTTGATCCTTGATGACGACGAAGGAAAAGCTATCGACTGCTACAGATTCCTGCTACGCATGAAAAAGGTGAATGCGGACGTGAGGAGGCGAGTCACGAGTCTTTGTTTTAGCGATGACAGATCATCGCCGCAGGTCCAAGCGGCTGACCTATTTGCCTGCTTATCTCGTTTGAGAGCACAGCAAACTTTTCTGGGAAAGAAGAATGACTATGCTCCGCTGTGCGACGCATTTGATTCCCTTGGATTAGAAACCGGAAGAATCAAAGTTGACAGCAGCTATCTGCGGGAAAATGACCTTGACGAGTTTGTTAAATCCAAGAAGGGAGAATGATGCCTAAACAGTCATCGAATTCTGATTTTGACCTATTCAACTCAGCAATGGACACAATCCTTAAAGCCGATCCTGCCAAGGTGAAAGCAGAGATGGAAGCCGAAAAGCGCGAACGTGAGGAGCAACGGAAGGC
>Ga0182018_10001503_pt1 | contig 26355 bp, 24 predicted proteins | sample 812P2MmetaG_FD_120490 | JGI IMG/M metagenome (GOLD analysis project Ga0182018, IMG submission 120490) | Permafrost microbial communities from Stordalen Mire, Sweden - 812P2M metaG | ecosystem: Environmental > Terrestrial > Soil > Wetlands > Permafrost | place: Sweden: Stordalen | collected...
GACGTCGCGTGGTACAAGTCTAAAGATTTATATTACATGGCTACATTTTGGATGGGTTTCAGGTGTTGATTCGAGTCTTTTCAATCGGTTGATGTGAAAGGAAGAGGGAAGCTCGGCTTAGACAACGAAGAGAGGGGTGTTGGCCCTGTCGTCGATGACGTTTTCCTCATGCCTATCCTTATTCGCCCCGATGGGGCTCCGGCGCCCGCGACAGTACCTCTGGTGGGATTACCCGAACCTACAAATTTTCCAGGGTTGTCTCCCCTAGATTCAACACCGCCAGACACGACGTTAGCAGAACAGGGTTAACAGAAGGTTAATTCGACAGCTTTTGCCGGATGTACTCCCGAAGCAACTCCTCGGGTGGGAACGGGCAAACTTTTAGCCGTTCGGCTTCAATAGCGCGCATCTCAGCGTCGATCAGTTTTTGTCTGGCGTGAGCGGGAAGCTTCTGCCATCCCGCCTCTCCAATCCGATCATGAACACGGTGATAAGCGGTTAAGAGATCGTCGGCCAATGGCATCTCGCGTAATGCAGGAAATGCATTTAACGCTCTCAGAGGCGATTTACCAAAACCCGCCGCGTCCCCTTATTCGTCCCCCAGCACCAAACAGGCGCGCCGATTGCCATGCGCGCGAGGAGTTGCCCGTGGGCGAAACCACAGTCAGTCGGGAGAGCATGGGCCGGGTCGGGTTACAACGCTGTTACCGTCCCGACCTACAGGCTATGCCCGATTCCACTGAATTTGGTCGATGCGTTGTTCGCCAGCATGCTGAAACCCACAGCTACGGTCGCCACCAGAACAGCGCCGATCAGGCAATATTCAAATGTGGTCACGGCCCGTTTGTCCGTTTTTATCTGAAGCCAGGCCGCCAGATACAGAATCATTTCCGCGTCTCCTGACACCGGTTTAATCCCGAGGGCCTTTCATCTTGTTGTCGTGTCGCCAGCCACGGTGACCGGATCAGATACTTATTCACACCGCGAAGTGCAGTGCGAAGGCTATCGCGACGGCAACACATACAATGATGGTCCAATTTCTGATCTTCTCGTATTTCTCGTTCATGACTCATTGTAACAACGTGTGACAGTTTTGTCACGCAAGTTTCCGCCACACTTCGGGCTCAACCACGATCTTGCGGACCTGTCCGCGCGCCTCCATCCGCTTGAGCGATGTCCGGACATGTTCCATCATTTCAGCCCGGAAGGGTCTATCATCGACGTTGAGGCCGTTCGCCGGCATCACCTACTCAGCCACGAGGCGGGTGGGAATCGGCACCCCGCGCCGCGCATCGCCTCTCGACATAACCGCGGCCGTTCACCGAGATCGGGCGGATGGAAGTGATGGGCGCCGGGTCGGCGTCGGGGTGAAACAGCCGCGGCGTGGCGTCCACGGTGGCCAGCGTCTCGCGCTGCTTCACCGACGCCCGTTCCGCCGCCTCAATCTCCCCGGCCAGTCTCGCCCGCTTGTGGCGCAAGGCCGCGATGGCGTAATAATACCGCATGGACGAGCCTGGCCGGGCCAGCTTTTTACGCCACGTTTTCGTGGTGGCGGGTGCTACATCATACCGGAGAAGCGCTATATTCTTGCTGCTCCGCGTCCTCCCCTGGTCTCCGCGTCCTCCGCGATATTGACTTGCTCGCGGCGGTCCGGGATCCATCGCCGGCCAACGGTGATCGAAACCTCGCGGTGGCGCCTGCCTTTCCGGGAACGAACGAGATCGGTGCCCGTCGTAGCGGGCCGGCCGCCGATCCATCGGCACGTTTATGGTGAAACAACCATCATCAACATGATAGAGTGCCGGCACCCGGCGAGCGAAGACGGTCCCCATTTCGGGGGGCGCCCGCCTGGGCCGGATGAACCCTTACGGTTACCCGGTTACCGATAGCATTGAGTGAGCGAACCTGAGCAAAGGCCATGATTCAGTATCTGACGACGCATCTTCATACCCTGATACTCGACGTCCTGCGGCTCGCCGCGTGGCTCGTGATCGTGTGTGTCATATTCATTCCGCTGGAGCGTCTGTTCGCCGCGCACAAGCAAAAGGTCTTTCGCAAACAGCTCGGTAACGATCTGGTCTATTATGTCCTGAGTTGGCTGCTGCCCCCCGTTTTGATGGCGCCGCCGTTGCTGGCCGTGGCCTGGATTTCCCACCGGTTCATTCCGGCCGGCTTCCTGTCGGCGATCGCCGAGGTACCGTTCTGGGAGCGCGCCATCCTGGCCTTGGTGGTGGGCGATGTCGGCTACTACTGGGGCCACCGTTGCCTTCACACCGTGCCGTTCCTGTGGCGCTTCCATTCGGTGCATCACAGCGCGGAACAACTCGATTTCCTGATCGACACCCGCATGCATCCGATCGACATGGCGTTCGGGCGGCTTTCCGGGTTGATCCCGGTCTATGCTCTGGGTCTCGGAACGCCGACCGCGGCGGGTAGCATGGTTCCCGTCGTGATCGTTTTGACCGGGACATTGTGGGGGTTTTTCATCCACGCCAATTTGCGCTTCCATTACGGGCCGTTGGAGTGGCTGATCGGGACGCCGCCGTTCCATCGGTGGCATCACGCGGCAAACCCGGCCAATCAGAACTTCGCCTCGATCCTGCCGTGGATCGATATGGTCTTCGGCACCTGGTATTCGCCGAAGGGGCAAATGCCCGCCCGCTATGGCATCTCCACACCGATGCCGGAGTCATTATCGGCACAGCTCCTGCAGCCGTTTCTGCCGGTGGACGACGCCGATCCCGCGCTTCCGGACGAGCGAGCGGCCTGACGCGCGGAGCCTGGGCTGGATCCCGGTTGCGTCTCTTTTTTTGCTCAGGACACCGCGTTCTCGCCTGCCAGTTCTTGCACGGTTCGGGAGCGTGGCGGCGATTTTGATGCCACGCTCCAAAATCAGGACGCCAGAGCGGTTTCATACTGACCGGAAACGCGAGACTATCCACCTCGTCATGGCCCTCCCCCGGCTCGACCGGGGGATCCACCGGGCCACCTGATCCAACGTCGCGCGGCGAAAGGTGGCCCGGACAATCGCCCGGACAAGCCGGGGGAGTGCCATGACGATGAAGAGTAGAGCCAGCGCGATTCCGCTCAGTGTGAAAGGGCTCTATCAGGCACGGGACCCCTTCATTCCGGCACTCGCATTGACGCGGTTCCGCCAGAACACATACTCTCTCGGGGCCGGAAACCCGTTCGGGCCGTCAGTTTTGACACAAGGCGTATTAATTTTAAGGCAAAATTCTTAAAATTAGGTCTTTGCATGTTGAAAGAATTCTGATACCTTCTCTTGTGTGAGCAGAGTTTGCCTCGACCTGGTTGATGATACTCACGGCAACGCCATCGGACCCGCGAACGCGGGGGGGATTACAAGTTCGTCATTGTTGTTAACGCCGCGGGAGAACCTCATATGTCGGTTACCAAATTAGCGCGATCCTCGGCTGCTCAGAGGCGCCGGGGGGCTGTCGCGGCCTCCGTGGTCGTCGCGGCCGTTGGCCTGTTGGCGAGTTCCGGACCGGCATTGGCCCAGGTCGTTTCAAACGGCAACTTTTCGGTCGAGGAGACCGGTCAGACAGGGACGTATTCTTTGAGTGGGTCGTCCACCACCGAGTTGCCGAGCTGGAGCATCAACATCAACGGCTCCGAGCCCGCCTGTTTGGTGAACGCCGGCACCAGTTCGCTTTGCGGCGGTGGCATGGGGACATTCTCCGATCCGTCGAATGAAAACGGAGTCGCCAAGGACGTAAACGGAACCAACGGCAATCTCACCCCGGCCCTTCCTTACCTCGCCATCATGACCGACTCCGGTTACACCAGCACGATTTCGCAGTTGGTCAGTTTGACGGCCGGGTCCACCTACACCTTGTCGTTCCTCGAAGCCGGGGCTGAGGACGAGGGCAACGCCAATACCGAAATCCAGTGGACCGCTTCCGTGGGTGGTCTCGCCCTGACGGGCATCGACGGCAGCACCAGCCCGGCGACAGTTATCAGCATCCCGTCCAACGGCACCACGCAGTGGGTGCAGGAGAATTACACCTTCACGGCGCTCACGACCGGGACGCAGACCCTGTCGTTCCTGGCCGGCAGCACGACAGCGGGGCCGCCGATCGCTCTGTTGGATGACGTGACGATCACCAAGAACTCCGTCCCGGAACCGGCCTCGCTCGCGGTGCTCGGCCTCGGACTCGCGGGCCTCGTGGGGATCCGTCGCCGCCGCCGCGCGGCTCCCACCGCGACCGCCTGATCTGAACTCATGGACGACGGACGGGGCGGGGTAACTCCCGCCCTTTTCTTTTGCCCGTCAGTGATCGCGGGCCGCCGCCGGCGCGACACAAATCATCACACTTTGCCCGCCGGATCGTAAGCCTCCGGCGCCGCGCCGCGTGGCCCGGACGGTGGCCCGATCCATGGCACGGTGCCATAATCGCCAGATGCAGCAGGCGGTGAGGTTCCGATGAGTACGTTCCTGGCTCAGACCGAAGCGATGATCCAGACATGGCATGGCGTCGCCGCACCCAACGATCCCGCGCGCCGGCTGACAATGGAACTCGCCGACACCATCGCCGCCTTCGAAAAACTGCGCGGCACCCTGGTTTTCGAGGATGAACCGGCCAGCTTCGAGGCCGCGCTCCAGGCGGCGAAGGAGACGGGAGAATGAGCAATCCCGCCGATCTCTCGATGACCGAAGCGGCGGACGCGGTGCGTACCGGGGCGGTGACGTCGGTCGAATTGCTGGAAGCGTGCTGGCGGCGGATGGAAGCGGTCAACCCGGTCCTCAACGCGACGATCTGGACCGATCGGGAAGGAGCCATGGCATGGGCTCTGGCCGCCGACGACGCGGTTCGCGACAAAGCGAAACTCGGCCCGTTGCATGGCGTGCCGATGATGCACAAGGACATGTATTACCAGGCCGGGAAACTCAGCACCTGCGGTTCCGCGCTGCGGCGCGACTGGCGGCCAACCGTGACCGCGACGGTGATCGAGCGACTCGCGGCGGCCGGCGCCTACACGTTCGGCGGGTTGAACATGGCCGAGTTCGCGCAGAACCCAACAGGCCACAACAAGACATTTGGGGACTGCCACAATCCGTGGAACCCGCCTTACATCACCGGCGGATCGTCATCTGGGTCCGGCGTGTCGGTCGCGGCGCGGTTCAATTACATGGCGCTTGGCTCGGATACCGGTGGATCGATCAGGCTGCCGGCGTCGGCCGATGGCGTGACCGGTCTTAAGCCAACGCAAACGCGCGTGTCACGTTACGGCGTGATGCCGTTGTCGTTCACGCACGACAATGTCGGCCCGCTGACGCGCACGGTGAAAGATTGCGCGCGCGTCATGACAATCATCGCCGGCCACGATCCTCGCGATCCAACCAGCGCGCGGGAGCCGGTGCCCGATTACGAGGCCGCCCTGACGGGCGACATTCGCGGCCTGCGAATCGGCGTGCCAACCAATGTGTTCTTCGACGGTGCTGACGCTCCGGTGGTCGCCGCGATCGAGGCGGCGCTTTCTGTGTTACAGGCGCGCGGTGCCAGCGTGACTCGTTTGACTTTGCCGCTGATGGACGCGGTCGCGGCCTATGGCGGGATCGTGTCGCGGGTGGAGGCGGCGACGATCCACGCCGAATGGATGCGCTCCGATCCTCAGGCTTATGGCGCGCATATCAGCGGGCGGATGTATCCCGGTTATGCCATTCCGGCACCGTATTATGTCGAATCCCTCAGCCGGCGTGGGCCGATTCTGCAAGCGTTCGCGGCGGAGGTGTTCGCCAGGGTGGATGTGCTGGTGACACCGTCGATACGGACGTGCTTGCCGACGCTGGAGGCGACCGATATCGATCATGGTCCTCCCGGAACCGAAACGAAGTTCATGGCGATTTCGGCGAACACGCGGCCGTTCAATTATCTGGGACTGCCGGCGATCAGCGTGCCCTGCGGCTTCGATCCGAACGGTTGCCCGATCGGTCTGCAAATCGCCGGAAGGCCGTTCGCCGAGGCGCGCGTGATGAAAATCGCCGACGCGTATCAGCGCGACACCGATTTCCATACGCGCCGCCCGCCGCTGATAAAGGACTGACCATGGCCAAACCGAAAGTCGCCTTTATCGGCACCGGCGGTACCATCGCGTCGTTGGGCCGCGGGCCGCTCGATCTGCAGGATTACGGCGCCGCCGGTAACGTCATGCACGCCGAGGAAATCGTCGCCAAATGGCCGGTGGTCAATCAGGTGGCCGATGTCATTCCTGTGAAGTATCGAAATATCCCAAGCACCGCCATCGATTTCACCGATTGGAAGGCGCTCGTGGCGCTGTGTCATCGATTGCCGGTCGAGCATCCCGATCTCGCCGGCATCGTCATCGGCCACGGCACCGCGACGTTGGAGGAAACCGCGTATTTCCTCAATCTCACGCTGAAAACGCCGGTCCCGGTGGTTGTCGTTGGCGCGCAGCGGCCCTCCAGCGCGTTGTCGAGCGACGCCGGCATGAATCTGGTCAACGCCATGCGGGTCGCCGCCGCGCCTGAATCCCGTGGCATGGGCGTGCTGGTGCTGCTGAACGACGAGATCCACGCGGCGCGCGAGGTGACGAAAACCTCCACTCTGCGTCTGCAAACTTTCCGTACGCCGGACTTCGGTGTGCTTGGCCATGCCGATGGCGACGCGGTGGTGTTTTATCGCCAACCGGTGCGCCGCCGCGCGCCGGATACCGAGTTCGACATCGCTGATCTGGATGCGATGCCGCGGGTGGATATCGCCTATTCGTACGCCGGTTCCGATGGCGTGGCGGTGCGCGCTTTCGTCGCAGCCGGGGCACGCGGCATCGTCTCCGCCGGCTTCGCGCCGGGCTTCTCCACCCAAGGTGAGTCGGAGGCGTTCAAGGAGGCGGTGGCCAAGGGGATCGTCGTCGTGCAATCGACCCGCGCCGGTTCCGGCCGGACGTTTCAAAGCACGCGGCTCAAGGCGGGCGGGTTGCTGATCGCCGACAATCTCAATCCGCAAAAAGCCCGAATCCTGCTATCCCTGGCATTGACGAGGACCCGGGATCCCGACGAGATCATGCGTATCTTCCGGACCTACTGACGATGCCGTCCATGGGGCCATTCGACCCCGAAGCGGTGCGCGAGTTCGAACGCGCCGGGTGGAACCGCGCCGCCTCGGCTTACGAAAGCGCCTTCGCCACCGCGACGCGCCAGTTCATCGAACCGTTGCTGGACGCCGCTTCCGTTGGCACCGGCGCCAGCGTGCTCGACCTGTGTTGCGGGCCGGGATTCGTGACCGCGGCGGCATCTGGGCGGCGGGCGCATGTCACAGGTCTCGACTTTTCCACCGCGATGCTGGCCGAGGCACGGACTCGCTTCCCGTCGATCGCGTTCGATCATGGCGATGCCGAAGTGCCGCCTTATGGCGATGCGTGCTTCGATGCCGTGGTGTCCAATTTCGGTATCCATCACGTGCCGCGTCCGGCTCTGGCGATTGCTTCGGTGCATCGCATTCTCCGCCGTGGCGGCAGGTTCGCGTTCACCATCTGGGCCGGCCAGCGGGAAAACATCGCCTGGAAGCTGGTTTTTGACGCGGTCCGCCGCCACGGCGATCCACAGGCCTCCGCCGCGCCACCACCGGGCGGCGGTTTCGCCACGGAAGCCGATTGCCTGGCGGCTTTGGCCGCCGCCGGGTTTTCCCAGACCAGTGCGCGCCTTGTCCGGGGAAGCTGGAGGCACCGGGACGCGGCCTCGCTGCTCGCCGCGCTGCGCGCCGGGACCGCTCGCATGGCGGCGATGATCGACGCCCAGTCGGAGGCCGCGATGCTGGCGATCGTGGCGGATCTGGAGGTGTCCGCGCGCCCGTATCGGGACGGCTGGGCCGGCCTGACGATTCCGATCGCCTGCGTCATCGCGGAGGGGGGCAAACCCTGACCGCGGAGGATCGCGATAAGGGGCAGGCTCCGGCTCCCCAGACGCTTGCTTCCCAGGCGCCTGGTCCCCAGGCGCTCGTTCCCCAGGCGCTCGTTCCCCAGGCGCTCGTTCCCGGGGCGCTCATTCCCGGGGCGCTCGTTCCAGGCCGATGCGCGAGAATAACCGCCTTGGTTTGGCTTTTCCTCAGTCGTTATCCCCTTTCCCTCAGTCGTCATCCCCTTTCCCTCAGTCGTCATCCTCGGACCCTCAGTCGTCATCCCCGGACCCTCAGTCGTCATCCCCGGACCCTCAGTCGTCATCCCCGGACTTGTTCCGGGGATCAATCGCCGCACAGTGCTGACAGAGATCCCCGGGTCGAGCCCGGGGATGACGTGAGAAGGAGCGAGCCCGGGGATGACGTGAGAACCGGGGATGACGTTAAAGGGAGCGCCCCACTCGATCCGATTATTGTTCAACGTCGCCTGAGGTATCGCGGACGCCAGAACGGACGCCGGTTCGGGGGCAGCGTCGCGGTTTCCCTCACGCTGCACGCCGCCGTGCTTCTGGCGCTGATTCTGCGCCTGGACTGGAAGCGTGGCCCCGAGCCGCTGCCGCCTCCCTCCACCGTCAGCATGGTGTTTGAGGGCGGCCGTCCGGAAGGTCCAACCACCGAACAGCCTTCGCCGGAGCCTGAGGCTTCAAACGCGCCGCCATCCCAGTTGGGGTCGACCCCGCCCAGTACCGCCAGCCCGCCGCCGGAGGCGGAAGCGGGTGCACCAGCGCCGAGCACCGCGAGTTCGTCGCCGCCTGAACCATCGCCACCGCCGCAACTTACCCTGGCCGAGCCGCCTCCGGTGCCGCCGTCCATCATCCCGCCGCCGCCCGTTCCCCCGGCCCCGCCACCTCCGCCCTCCGAACCCGCGCCGGCGGAGGTCGTGGTGCCACCGCCGCCGCCGCCCGCGCCAGTGCCGCCGGTGCGACAGGCCACGCCTCAGCGACCCCAGAGCTGGCCGCCGATCCGGCAACCGGTGCCGAGCCAGACCCCGTCCGAGTTTCCCGCGCCGATGAAATTCTCCTTTGGCCCGTCCGAAGAGAAACCGGGTCTCGCCACCCCTGGGCGCCCGTTTCTGTCTCTCGGCCTGCCGAAGCGCGGGCTCGAAGACTCGACGCCATACTCGTTGGACATCGACGCCGAGGTGGGTCCCGACTGGCGTAACGCGCTGAGCGAATGGGTCCAGGAACATTCCTATTATCCCGAACAGGCGGCGGAGCTTCATCAGCAAGGCTCAGTGAAGGTGCAGGTGACCACGACGCCGGAGGGCCACGTGATCTCGGTCGATATGGAACGGCGGTCGGGTTCGCCGTGGCTCGACCTGGCGCTGGACGGTTTGTTCCGCGGCGCGAAGTTGCCGCCGATGCCGAAAAGCGCTGGCGATCAGCCGGTGACGTTCCATTTCACCATGCATTACATCCTGATCCGCTGACCCTTCCTGGCCGGCCATGCCGGCGATAGTGTCGAGGCGGGCTCGTCTCCAGGAGGTCTTTCGCGTGCGCGTCGTCATTGGTTCCGATCATGCCGGTTATTCGTTGAAGCAACCGCTGCTCGCGCATCTGCGCCAGGCCGGCCACGACGTCGCCGATGCCGGATCGTTCGATCCCGGGCCGGTCGATTTCCCCGATATCGCCGCCGCGCTGACCGGCCGGATCCTGTCGGGCGAGGCCGAGCGTGGCATCATGGTTTGCGGCACCGGTGTCGGTGCCTCGATCGCCGCCAACAAGGTCCGAGGCATTCGCGCCGCGGTGTTGCATGACTGGCACTGCGCGCATCAGGCGGTCGAGCATGACGATGTCAACGTGATGTGTCTCGGCGCGCAAATCGTGGGACTGTGGCTGGCCAGGGACCTGATTGACGCGTATCTCTCGGCGCGGTTTTCCGATGATCCGGACTTTCGCCGCCGGGTCGCCAAATTGCATGCGATGGAGGCACCATGAGTGGTTCAGGCCCGCTGTCCCGGTTCAAGGTTATCGACCTCACGCGGGTGCGCGCCGGGCCGACCTGCGTGCGGCAACTCGCCGATTGGGGCGCCGACGTCATCAAAATCGAGGCCCCCGAAGGTGACGCGGGACTGGGCGGTGAGCGGCATGGCCCGGATTTTCAGAACCTGCATCGTAACAAACGCAGCCTGACGTTGAATTTGAAGGCGCCGGAGGGACTGGAAATCATGCGCCGGCTGGTCGAGAAGTCCGACGTTGTGGTGGAGAATTACCGGCCGGATGTGAAGTTTCGGTTGGGCGTCGATTATGAGTCGTTGAAGAAAATCAACAAACGCATTGTCTATGCCAGCATCTCGGGTTTTGGCCAGGACGGACCGTACCGCGATCGTCCCGGATTCGATCAGATCGCCCAGGGCATGGGGGGGCTGATGTCGATCACGGGGTTGCCGGGACAGGGGCCGGTGCGGGTCGGCATTCCGGTCGCCGATCTGACGGCGGGCATCTTCGCGGCGATGGGGATTCTGATTGCTTTGTTGGAGCGGGAACAGTCGGGGGAGGGGCAGTGGGTCACCAGTTCGCTGCTTGGTGCGCAGATCGCGATGCTCGACTTTCAGGCGGCGCGTTGGACGATCGCGCATGAGGTGCCGGGCCAGGCGGGCAACAACCATCCGACCAGCATTCCGACCGGGGTTTTCGCGACCTCCGACGGTCATATCAACATCGCCGCCGCCGGCAATGACATCTACAACCGTTGCTGTAAGGCTCTCGGCGCGCCACATCTGATGAACGATCCACGGTTCGCGACAGGCAAATCGCGGTCGGAAAATCGTGACATTCTGAACGAGGCGATCGAGGCGATCACCCGCGGCCGCACATCGGCGGAATGGATCGACAAGTTGAACGCCGAGGGTGTTCCGTGCGGGCCAATTTACAAGATGAACGAGGTCTTCGCCGATCCGCAGGTGAAACATCTCGGCATCGCCCGCAAAGTGCCGCACAAAACTCTCGGGGACGTGGAGGTGATCGGTCAGGCGATCGAACTCAGCCGCACGCCGTGGTCGGTTCGCTCCGCCACGCCGGAACTCGGCGAGCACACGGACGCGGTGTTGGGCGAACTTGGCTATGCCGCGGCGGATATCGCGGCGCTGCGGGCGAAGAAGGTGGTGTAATACCAATCGACCGAACGACTGACTCTTTCGGTCAGTCGTTTGGGCGCCTGGTATCAGGTGTCGCCTTACCGCGCACCGATATGATCCGCCAGTTCCGCCGCGGTATAAACCTCGCCAAAACTGTCCGCGATCTCCGGCAGCATGGTGGCGTTCCATTCGCACCAGGCCGTCTCCATGCGGTCGAACACATCCTTTCGGAGTTGTTTCAGGTTGGCTCGCTCGCGCGGATCATCCACGACGTTGAACAAAAATGTGTTCTGCTGAATCTTCAGATATTTGAAATCGCCATCGCGCATCGCCCGCTGCTGATTGGTCTTGTAACGCCAGTACAGCGTGCGCGGCACCGGATCGCTCCGACCGGTCAGCATCGGCAGGAGGCTGATCCCGTCCGGCGGATGATCCGGATCGAATTCCACGCCGGCCGCTGCCAGCAACGTCGGGAACCAGTCCATGGTGATCGCCACCTGCTCGCTGACCCAGCCCGCCCTGACGCGCGCCGGCCAGCACAGCACCGCCGGCACGCGCAAACCGCCTTCCAGCAATTCCGTTTTGATCCCGGTGAACGGCCAGGTATCCGAGAACCGCTCGCCACCGTTATCGCTGGTGAACACCACGATCGTATCGTCCGTCAGCCCGTTCACATCCAGCGCCTGGAGCACACGGCCAATTTGCGTATCCATCGCCTGCACCATGCGCGCGTAAATCCGTTGCGTCCCCCCATCGAAGTGCCGCAACCGCGTCCCTCGCAGCCGTTCGGATTCCGCCTGATCGCCCGGCGCTTCCCACGGCCAGTGCGGCGCGTTGAAATGCAGGCTCAACAGGAACGGCCGCGCCTGTTTCGCGTAACCGTTGATCGACTCGACCGCCCGATCGCCAAGCAGATCGGTCAGATAACCCGTCTGCTGAATGGTGGCGTCTCCGTCCCACAGATCATCCTCGCCCCTGGGGTTCTTGTGCGAGTAGTAATCGATCGCTCCGGTCCGAATGCCCCAGAAATGATCGTATCCGCTTTGTGCCGGACCGAATTTCGGAAGCATTCCCAGATGCCATTTGCCGATCAGCGTGGTGCCGTAACCCGCTCGCCGCGGCAGGGACGGCAAGGTCGGATGCTCCGGCGGCAATCCGACGTCGGTTTTGCCCGCCAGCGGCTCCTCCAGCCCCAGAGGCAGACGGTACTGATACCGGCCGGTGATCAACCCCAGCCGCGTCGCCGAGCACACCGCCGAGTTGGCGTAGGCCTGCGTCAGCCGGACTCCTCGTTGCGCGATCCGATCGATGTTCGGCGTCGAACAATGCCGGCCGCCGTTGCACGACAAATCGGCATAGCCGAGGTCGTCGGCCATGATGAACACGATATTGGGCCGGTTCATTCCGCCACCAGATGACAGTTCTTGAATTTCTTGCCGCTGCCGCAAGGACAGGGATCGTTACGCCCGACATGACGCAGCGGATTGACGTAGGGTTCCGGCGGCTCCTCGTCCTCGTCGTACTCGTCCGGCCAGGGCCAGTCGGCCAGTGACGCGATGACGTCATCGAATGGTTCAACCTCCTCGGCGATCAAACCATCCTTGCCTTTCGGGTCGCCGGTCGCGACCAGGTCGGGGAACTCCGCCATGGTCAGCCATTCTTCCGGCACCAGACCGTCTTTGATCAGTTTCGCCGATTCAGCCATGAACTCCTGGTAGCCGAGAATGGCGGCGACCACGACGAGATTGTACCAGACATAATCCTGCTCGCGCGGCCGCATCTCGCGCAGCAAATGTCGCAGGTATTCGCGAAACTCCTGCTCCGGCCAGCGTCCGTCGCGCGCCAGCCAGGCCAGGGCGAGCAACGCCTCGCCGCGGGTGATGGATTCCGCGCCGGTTGATTCGATTACCTCACGTAACGGACCAACATCGCCGTCGAAGCACTTGATGACCACACCCTTCAGCGTCTCCACGCAGGCCGTGTCACCCAGCACCGCGGTCAGCCTTTCCTCATCCAGCATCAGACGGCACAGCAAGCGGTAAGCGCGTCGATCGCCCTTGTCGCCAAACAAATGGATGATGAAGAACAACGCGTCGATCGTCGTATCGGACTCGTCCGAGCCATCGACGTACGCCTTCAGCATCGCCAGAAACCGCGGCGCGGCCATGTCCCAGTGATCCAGCGCCCATCGCAATGCCGCGTTCGGCGGGGCATCGGCCGCGTGGGCGAAAGTCTGGATCGCGTCGTCGACGGTGTGTACGGCCGCTGGCATCGGCAAACCCCTCAAGGGTGGTGAAAACGAATGGCGGCGCTCACTCGTGGCCGCCGGAGCGCTCATATACCGCGACGTTGGGTCCTCGCGCGACCTCCCTCCAGCCAGGGTCGGTCAATGCGCGGCGCATGGCCGCGCTTTCCGCCCGGCTGGCGTCATCCTGTTCCAGCAGAGCCAGCACGACCCGCCGCCAGCCGCCAATCCGGGCGCGGATCTGCCGCGCCGTCTCGTCCCTACGGACCAGCAGCAGCGGCAGGGCAGGGGGGGCCTCGATCGCGAAGCCGCCGACGACGCCGACGCCATCATTGCCCTCGGGCAGCAGCACCACGCCGTCCCCCGCGAGAGCCGCCGCCGCCCGCGCCGCCGCCCGCGCCGGCTGCATCGTCTGGGGCGCCAGCATCAGGCCGGCGATCGACGCCGCCTGCACGCACAGCAAGACCGCGCCGCCCCGGAATCCCAAAGCGCCGGCCAGCAACAGTCCCACGAACGGGTTGGCGAAGGTGAGATACCGTATCTCGATCGGCGTCGAGTTAAACAGCGCGCCCAGTACAAGCAGCCCGGCCGGCGGAGCGAGCGCGGCGAGGCCAAACATGATCCGGGCGCGGGGCGTGCCGATCTCCCGCCAGCGCCAGGCCACCCGGCTGACCAGCCAGATCAGCAACAAGCCCAAACCCATGGTCAGCGCCACGGATGCCGCGCCCCGCACGTAAAGCGGCAGCCCGCCAAGAATGTCGCCGCTGAAACGAATCGCCAGGCGAGCCAAACTCCCGCCAAGGGAGAACGGGGGAAACTGGCCTTGCCGGCTGCCACGTTGTGCCAGGAACCACCACAGGTCGGCGGGAATGAAGATCAGAAACCCGCCGCTCGCGGCCAGTGGGCGGCGTATCGCCGCACCGCGCCAGTCCGTGGTCAGGCAAAACCCGGCGAGGCAGGCCATGGAAGCGAACACCGCCAGGTAATTGGTCAGCGTCGCGGCACCCAGAAGCGCCCCGGCCAAAGCGAACCACCACGGCCGCCGCCCGGTCAGCAGACACGCGACCCCGCCCAGAAGCAGCAACTGCGCCAGCGCGAAGCCGCGCGCCACGACGCTGATGTAGGTGAAGCCGTAACATCCCAATGTCAGCACCATGGCCCACGCCGGCGGCAGCCGGGCCAGCCGCGCGATCCAGCCAGTCAATGCCAACGAGCCAAGGCCGCAAGCCACCGACAGCAGCCTCGCCACGAACAGATCGTGCCCGAATGCCGCGCGCCACGCCGCCACCAGCCAGAAGTACAATGGCGGATGCACGTCCGAGGTCCTCAGGTCGCGCGCGATCGCGGCCATGCTCGCCGTGCCGGATTGCAGGTCGCGCGCGAGACCGGCCGGAAAGACTCCCAGCGGCCAATCCGGGCGCGGCACGCCCGCCGTCAGGAACAGTGTGTATTGCTCATCGTATTCCGCGCCACGCAGCCAGGCCGCGAGGACCAGAACAACCGCGCACGGCAACAGCATCCAAAGAAATCGGTGCTGGCCTGGCGACCCGTTAACCAATAATTCATCCTCTGGTGACAGGGTTCGCATTGTGACGCGCAAACGTTAACGGACCTTGCCATGCCCGACGCTTTGACACCGGATTTTCGGGGGGGGCATTTCCCCAGGGGGCATTTCGAACGGGATGATCGGCCGATCCTCTCCGTCGTGGTGCCCGCGTTCAATGAGGCCGAGGGTCTGACCGGCTTCCATCAACGCCTCGTCGCCGCGATGGCGCCGCTTGGCGCCTGGGAAGCGATCTATGTCGACGACGGCAGCGACGACGCGACGCGGGAGGTGGTGGAGTTCCTCCGTCACGACGATCCGCGCATTGGGTTGATTTGTCTGTCGCGCAATTTCGGCAAGGAAATCGCCACCACCGCCGGCCTCGATCACGCGAGGGGAGAGGCGGTGATCGTCATCGACGCCGACCTGCAGGACCCGCCGGAGGTGATCCCCGAACTCGTCGCCGCCTGGCGTCTGGGTTTCGACATGGTCTGCGCGCGGCGGCGGGTGAGGGACGGTGACACCGCGCTCAAGAAACTGACCGCCCAGTTGTTTTACCGGCTGATGCGCCATGCCGGCCGGGTAAAGTTGCCGGAGGATACCGGCGATTTCCGCCTCATGAGCCGGCGGGTGGTGGATGCCGTCGGCAAACTGCGCGAACAGCATCGTTTCATGAAGGGACTGTTCGCCTGGGTTGGCTTCCCCACCACGACGGTGTTGTACGACCGCGCGCCGCGTTGCGTGGGTCACAGCAAATGGAATTATTGGAAACTGTGGAATTTCGCGCTGGAAGGCATCACCAGTTTTACCGTCATGCCGTTGAAGATCGCCACCTATCTCGGTCTGGCAGTGGCGCTGCTGTCGGCGATCTTTGGCGCACAGGTCATCGTGAAGACTTTGCTGTTCGGCAATCCGGTCGCCGGTTATCCCAGCCTGATGACCGTCATTCTGTTCCTCGGCGGTATCCAGCTCATGACACTGGGCGTCATGGGCGAGTATCTCGGACGAATCTTCAACGAAACCAAACAGCGCCCGCTGTATCTGGTGGAGCGGTTCCTGCCGAGCCGGGTACGGGTCGGGGCGGCGGAGTGAGGCGTGGCGCCGCCATTTTCCTCGCCCTGCTGATCCTCTCCCTCCCGTCGTTCGCCGCCCCGCCGCCCGAGCGGATCGCGGTCCTGCGGCGCGGTATCAACATCACCGGCTGGTTCCGTTTTCCGGCCAGCCGCGATCCGGCGGCGTTGCGGGGCTGGCTCAGTGACACCGCGATGGCGAGTCTGCGCGCGGCGGGGTTCACCTTCGTCCGGCTGGCGGCCGACCCGGCGGTCCTCGATGCGCCACCGATGCGCGATCTGTTCGCGCGGCAGATCCGGCGGTTGCAGAGCCATGGTCTCGCGGTGGTGATCTCGCCGCATCCGGTCAGTTGGAGCGTCGACACCAGCCCGGAGGATCGGGCGCGGCTGATCGCGTTCTGGCGCGATCTGGCACCGGCCCTACACGGTCTGCCACCGGCGCTGACCTTCCCGGAAGTGCTGAACGAGCCGGTGTTTCACGACGATCAGCCGGGCTGGCAAAAGCTGCAGCATCAATTGCTTACCTCGATCCGCTCAGCGTTGCCGGACGACACGGTGATCCTGACCGGACAGGACTGGGGCGGCGTCGCCGGTCTGCTCGCGCTGACGCCGGAGGCGGACGACAACGTCGTTTACAGCTTCCATTTCTATGATCCGGTGGAACTGACCTCGCTCGCCGCGTGGAATCCCGCCCTGGACCATGCCGCTCTGGCCGGACTGCCGTTTCCGGAGACTGACCGCACGCGCTGCGAGCGTGTCTCGGACGCCAGCGCCGATGAGGCAACGCGCGGGCTGATCCGGTTCTGGTGCGCGACCGGCTGGGACGCCGCCCGCGTCCGGTCTCGGATCCAGGACGCCGCCGTCTGGGCCAGCCGGCACGGGGTCACGCTGCTGGCGGGGGAGTTTGGCGCCACCGCCGAGCTGAACCCCACCGCCCGTCTGGCCTGGCTGCGTCTTGTGCGGGAGACCTGCGCCGAGAACGGTATCGGTTGGGCGCTCTGGGGTTATGATGACGTGATGGGATTCAACGTCGCGCGGCCGCCGGGAAACAATCCGCAACTGGATCGTTCCGTGCTCAGAGCGCTTGGTTTGCCCGTCAGGTGAAGGCATCCATTGAAGACAGCGTTCGTGACAGAAAAAAACCCCCGGCCACTGGCCAGGGGTTAAGTATACAGGGAGGCTTCACGTCTGGGAGACGCGGGGGCCAAAGACCCCCTTCCAACCACTCGGGTTGGAACTCTGACGATGTCATCAGCAAGTTTTATAGGATGAGTTGATTTCCCCTTCTGGTGACTCCGCCGTATTCAGTGACATTGTTCTATGGCGATATGCTGATGCTGGCCATCGCCAAAACCCGGACGCCGCCATGCCGTAAATGCATGGCCCTGACCCGACGCGCTTCATTCATGCAGCCCAGTAACATTCTTGTGACAATGAGACACGGAATGAGGCGGGGGCTTCGCGGGTGCGTTGGCCTGTAGCGTCACCCCCGGATCATTCGCGGCACCGCGCTGACAGTGATCCCCGGGTCGAGCCCGGGCATGACGTGGGTGCTGGTCAAGGCGCACCGGGGGCAAGGGTTACCCCGGGACGAACCCCGGCGCCTGGTCAGGCCAGGCCGTGACAAGCCAGTACACTGGACTCAATGCATCTCCGCCAGCCGGGCCAGCAGAAAGTCGCGGAAAACCGCCACGCGCTTGGAGTTCCGCAACTCCTCCGGATACACGAAGAACACGTCGATCTTCGGACCCTTCAGGTCGGTCATGATCCGCACCAGGTCGGCGTTCTCGGACATCGCGTAGTCCGGCACCGCGCCGATCCCGATCCCGGAGCGGATCGCCAGCAGAATCGCCTTCAGGCTGTTGACCTCCAGCACCGCCCGCCGAGGACTCCCCGGCCGCCGTCCCACCTCGGCCAGCCAGTTGATGTCCGGCACCGGCGGGTGATGGTTGCCGAACAGGATCAGCTTATGCGCATCCAGCTCCTCGGCCCGCTTCGGCACCCCATGCTTCTTCAGATATTCCGGCGAGGCGCAGATATGCCAGCTCATCGTCACCAGATGACGCTGAATCAGGTCCGGCTGCTTCGGCGCGTGCATCCGGATCGCGACATCGGCCTCCCGCATCGCAAGATCCAGCTCCGCGTCGTCGAGCAACAACAGCACCGTCACCTCGGGATACGCCTCCAGGAAGTGATGCAGCCTGGGCGCCAGCCACAGCGACCCATACCCGTGCGTGGTGGTGACCTTCAGCCGGCCGGCGGGCTTTTCCTTGCTTTCGGTCAGCAGCGCCTCGGTGATCGCCAGCTTGGCGAACACTTCCCGCACCGTGCGGTTCAGCGATTCGCCCTGCTCGGTCAGGATCAGGCCGCGGGCGTGGCGGTGGAACAGCGGCACCTGCAACGCCTCTTCCAGCGCGGAAATCTGACGCGAGACGGCGGACTGGCTCAGGTTGAGCGTATCGCCGGCATGCGTGAAGCTGCCCGCCTCGGCCACCGCGTGGAAAACGCGTAGCTTGTCCCAGTCCATCGTCTCAGCCTCTCTCCCGCGGCGGGAGCCGCTGGTATCATTCGTTCAGTCCAGCCCCCCAGGTCTAAACCCGAGAGGGGTCCGCCAGACACAAGAGGCGGCCGGCGCGGCCTTTATTCCGCCGCCATGGCGGGTACGTGCTCGGCTTCCGCCAGAAATTTTTCCGCCTCGAGCGCGGCCATGCAGCCGGTGCCGGCGGCGGTGACCGCCTGGCGGAAGATTTTGTCCTGTACGTCGCCGGCGGCGAAAACACCGGCCACCGACGTCCGCGTGCTGCCTGGCGCGGTCTGGATGTAGCCATCCCGGTCCATCGCCACGTGGCCGCGAAAGACCTCGGTCGTCGGCGTGTGGCCGATGGCGATGAACACGCCGTCAACCGCGATTTCGCTTTCGTCGCCGGTTTTCGTGTCGGTCAGGCGGACGCCAACAACGCCCTCGGGCGAGCCGCCGCCGATGATCTCCTTGACCACCTTGTTCCAGACGACAGAGATCTTCGGGTTCGCGAACAGACGCTCTCGCAGGATCGCCTCGGCGCGCAGCGCGTCGCGGCGGTGCACCACCGTTACCTTGTCGGCATGGTGGGTGAGGTAGAGCGCCTCTTCCACCGCTGTGTTGCCGCCGCCGATCACCGCGACTTCCTTGCCGCGATAGAAGAACCCGTCGCAGGTGGCGCAGGCCGACACACCGCGGCCCTGCAATGCCTCCTCCGACTCCAGCCCCAGCCAGCGCGCCTGCGCGCCGGTCGAAATGATCACCGAGTCGGCGGTGTAAACGTCGCCCGAGTCGCTCAGGCAACGGAACGGGCGGTGGGAAAAGTCGACCTCAGTAATGATGTCCTGTTGAATAACGGTGCCGACGTGGCGCGCCTGCGCCTCCATTTGTTCCATCAGCCAGGGACCCTGGATGACATCGGCGAACCCCGGGTAATTCTCCACATCCGTGGTGATCGTGAGCTGTCCGCCAGGCTGCATGCCGGCGACCAGAATTGGATTCATGTTGGCTCGCGCGGCATAGATCGCCGCCGTATAGCCAGCCGGGCCGGCGCCAATGATCAGGACTCGGGTGTGATGCCGCGCGCTCATGCGCCACCATATGGCCGCATCGTGACAACGCGCAAGGAACTCCCGCGGTGCGGCATGATCGCGCATACCGCCGCCGGCCAGTCAATCGCCGCCCGCGGATCGCCGCGTTTCGCGCGAAACACCCAGCCAGGCCATCGGTGAAACGATCCCGTCACGGCCTCCGGCCAACGCAACGAACGCGCCGCGACATGGTCCTTTGACGGTCAGCCTCGCGCTTCTCAGGCGGCCCGCATCTCGGCCACGAACCGGCTGACCTCGCGGGATAACTCGTTGGTCCGATCGGCGACGCCGGACGCGGATCCCAGCACCGCGCCGGCGGCCAGACCGGCCTGCTTCGCCGCCTGACTGACACCGGCGATGTTCAGCGTCACCTCATGTGTGCCCGCCGAGGCCTGTTGTACGTTGCGGGCGATCGCCGCCGTCGCCGCGCCTTGTTCCTCAACGGCGGCGGCGATGGTGGTCGCGATGGCACTGACCTTGCCGATGGTCTGCGTGATGGCTCCGATCGCCGTCACCGCCTCCCCGGTAGCCGCCTGGATGTGGCCGATCTGGGCGCTGATTTCCTCGGTCGCTTTCGCCGTTTGCGTCGCCAGATTCTTGACCTCCGAGGCGACCACGGCGAATCCCTTGCCGGCATCGCCGGCGCGCGCGGCCTCGATCGTCGCGTTCAGCGCCAGCAAATTGGTCTGGCCGGCGATCTGCGAGATCAAACCCACCACGTCACCGATCTTTTGCGCCGCCTCCGCCAGGGCCCGGACGATCGCATCGGTGCGACCGGCATCATCCACCGCCTGACCCGACATCTTCGCTGATTCAGCGACCTGGCGGCTGATTTCCGAGATCGAGCCGCTCAGTTCGTCAGCGGCGGTGGCGACGGTTTGAACACTTTCACTTGCCTGCTGAGCGGCGGCGGCGACGCTTGAAGCCTGCTGGTCTGTCTTGCCCGCCGCCTCGGTCATTTTCCGTGCGGTGGCCTGCAGCTCGGCGGCGGCGGCGGTAAAGGTTTCGGCGAGTCCGCCCACCTTGCTCTCGAACGTCCCGGTCATTCGCGACACCGTGTCGGAGCGCCGTTCCTTCCGGCCGCGTTCCTCTTCCCCGGTGGTGGCCAGGCGTTGTTTCTCCGCGCTTTCGCGTTGGAAGAAGGCGACGGTGCGCGCCATCGCGCCGATCTCATCGCCGCGCGACACGTCCGGAATCTCCTGGCCAGGTTCGCCCCGCGCGATCGCATCCATGCACAGTTTCAACCGCTCCAGGGGCCGGGTGATCCCCACCGCGATGGTCCATGCGGTCAGGCCACCCGCGAGCACGCCGAACACCAGCAGGCCGATGGCGAGGCCGATGACGTTGCTGGCTGTGTCGCTCGCGCGTTCGATGAACGCCTGTGCACGGTCCCGCACGGCGTCGATTGCCTGGGTGAAATGCTGTTGGACAGCCTGGACCTGCGCCGCTCCCTTGGTATTGAGCAAGGCGATCGCGTCATCCAGCTTCCCGGCGCTCGCCAGTTCGGCGACCCGCGCGCGGGTCGGATCCCAGTCCCGCACCGCCTGCTCAAGCGACTGAATAATTTGCTTGTCGCCGTTAAACTGTGTCTCGGCCAGCCCGATCTGCTCGAACGCATGCGTCACGAGCCGATCGCTTTGCGAGACAATCGCCGCGTTGGCGGCGGGATCGCGCGACAGCAGCGCGGCGCGTACGACCGCGGCGATGCTCACGATGTCGTTGTTCGCGTTCAGCAGCGCCGTGGTTGTCTTGTATGGGTGCTCGTACATCGTATCAGTCAGATCCGAGAGGCTGCGCGCGCTGATGATCGCCGACACGCCGATCACAATGGTAAGCAGCATCATCAACGCGAATCCCGCCGCGAGCCGGGCTCCTGTTCGCATATTCCCCAACATGATTACCTCCGCGGATTGATGGTGGACCCCGTGGCCTGGGGCGGCGGTTCCGATGGTTATGTGAAGGAAATTAATTTCCGGTGAACGCGCCGCCGGATGGTGAGCCGGCATGGTGATTCCGGGCCGCCGCCAGGGTGGCGTTCGCCGTTAAACGGTGCCACACCGTCGTTAAGCACCATGCGTCCAGGAAAAATGCACTGTTCGTCGATCCACCGTCCCAGAAGCGGGCCGGTTCATGTCTGACATGAACACCTCGGTGCCGCATCGCGGCCTGATTACGGCTTCGGCGATCCTGGCGATGCTGATGCAGACGCTCGACTCGACGATCGCCAATGTCGCGCTGCCGTTCATGCAGGGCAGCATGTCGGCCTCGACGGACGAGATCACCTGGGTGCTGACCTCTTATGTCATCGCCGCCGCGATCATGACCGCGCCCGTTGGCTGGATGGCGCGGAGGTTTGGCCGCAAGAAGCTGTTCATCGGCAGCCTCGCGGGGTTCACGCTGGCCTCGATGGCGTGCGGCGCGGCGCAGTCGCTGGAACAACTGGTGCTGTTCCGGCTGATCCAGGGCATGTGCGGGGCGGCGATCGCGCCGTTGTCGCAGGCGACCATGCTGGACATTTACCCGTTTTCGAAGCGCGCCCAGGCGATGGCGATATTTTCGATGGGGGTGACGATGGGGCCGGTGATGGGACCGACTCTGGGAGGCTACCTGACAGACGCTTTCAACTGGCGCTACGTTTTTTACGTCAATCTGCCGTTCGGGATCATCTCGATGATTGGCCTCGCGCTGTTCATGCCGAAAACCCAGCCGCAGGATAATCTGCGCTTCAGTTGGTATGGGTTCGCGGTGCTGGCTCTGGGCTGTGGCGCGCTGCAACTGATGCTGGACCGCGGCCAGGAGATGGACTGGTTCTCCTCGCGCGAAATTCTGGTCGAGGCGGTGATCGCGGGCACCGGCTTCTACCTGTTCATCGTGCACATGATGACGTCCGACAAACCGTTTCTGTCGCTGGCTTTGTTTACCGACCGGAATTTCAGTTCCGGCATGGTGATGGTGTTCTGCGTGTCTTCGGTGATGCTGGCCTCGGGCGTCTTGCTGGCGCCGTACTTGCAGAACCTGGCGGGCTATCCGGTGGATACCGCCGGGTGGGCCATGGCACCGCGAGGCATTGGGACAATGGCGTCGATGTTCCTCGCCAGCCGGCTGGGGATGATGGTGGACCAGCGCAAGATCATGGCGGTGGGACTGCTGGTGCTTGGCGCCGCGTTATTCCAGATGAGCACCTGGACGCCGGACATCCCCGAGTCCGAAATGATGCTGACCCTCGTGCTGCAGGGCTTCGCGATGGGGCTGGTGTTCAATCCTCTGTCTGTCATGGCGTACACCACCCTGACCCCACAGTTGCGCGGGGAGGCGACCGCGATGCAGTCGCTGTCGCGCAATATCGGCTCGGCGATCGGGGTGTCGGTGACGTCGTTCACGCTGAGCCGCGGCGTGCAGACGACGCACGCCGATATCGCGGCGGGGATCACGCCGTTCGACCGGGTGCTGCAAATGGGCGACCCGGTGTCGAGGATGCTCGACCCGGCGACGCGGCATGGCGCGGCGCTGCTGGATCAGATGATCGACCACCAGGCGAGGATCATCGCTTACAACAACGATTACCGGCTGATGATGCTGACGATCGTGCCGCCGTTGTTGCTGTTGGGATTCATGCGCCGGCACGCGAGGCCGGCTCCGGCCGAGTAGGTATGGCCAGATAATCTGGCTTTGAACGGCACGCCCGGCTGTGGCATCTCGTCATGGCCGCCCGTGTGGCGGCCATCCACGACTTTACCGACCGCGCCAAAGACGTGGATGGCCGCCACACGGGCGGCCATGACGACGAGGAGGGGGCCTGATCCTCCTATTTAGGGGGTATGGGTAGTTGACTGAACAGAGCCGGAGGATTACGCGTTTGTCTTCGTTGCGCAATCTTATTGCGCGGAGGAGGGCGGCGCAGTGTCTAGGAACGTTGTCAATTTGGATGCTCTTTTGCCAAGAGCCAATCTGGACGCACCCGAAATTGCGTCTGCTGCTGATGTTCAGGGATTCAAAGTAGGAGACCTAGAGCCGGGGTTGATATACAACTGGCTAAGGAAACCAGACTTCCAACGAGAGACGGCAAGTTGGAGTCCTGAGCAAATAGTCGATCTAATCGTCACATTCGCAAGCGGGAATATCATTCCCGCAATTGTGCTATGGCAGAACGGACAGAGCGTGTTTGTGATTGACGGCGCTCATAGATTAAGTGCGTTGATCGCCTGGGTGCGTGACGATTACGGGGCGGGGGAAATTTCCGCCTTGCATTATCAAAACGTAATTCCTGAACATCAGAAAAAAATGCATGATGCAACGCGTGATATTATCAAGGATGGCGTGAAGTCATATCGCGATCACAAACTAGCCGCTCAGTTTCCGAATAATGCCGATCCAGAAGTGCTTGCTAGGGCATCAAAATTCCCGTTCCGCAATATCGAAATCCAATGGATCAGAAACGCGAGCATTAAGCAGGCAAAGGAGTCGTTTTTTCGGATTAACCAGGGTGGAGTGAAGATTGATGCGATTGAGACAAGAATACTGCGCGCGAACAATTCAGCGGTCGCAATTAGCGCGAGAGCAATTTCCCGTGGCGGAACCGGACATGACTATTGGAGTCGGTTCGAGGACGATGTCAAAAAGGAGATCGTAAAGCTGTCGGGAGAGATAAGTAAACTTCTGTTTAGCCCTAATCTTGTAATGCCCGTTAATACGCTTGATGTCCCGTTGGCTGGTTTTGGGTATGGGAGCCACGTTCTTCCGTTTGCTTTCGACTTAGTGAATGTCGCAAATGGGCTGGGATTGCCGGATTCTACTCGAAAAGCAGCACCACAGGGTGAGTCTGACATACCAGATGACACGGACGGAAGAGAGACGTGCCAGTATCTCAGAAAGGTCAAGGACCTTGTCGAGTTATTGTGTTCCAAGCATTCCGGGTCTCTTGGTCTGCATCCAGCCCTGTATTTCTATTCTCCGCGCGGCGACTTTTTGCCCACTGCGTTTTTTAACGTCTCAGCATGGGTCATGGAACTGGAAACCAGGAGAAGGTTGCAACAGTTTAAAAATATACGCGGTGAATTTGAGAATCTTATTCTCAGCCATCCGGTAATCTCTAAGCCAGCGGTACACAGCTTGGGAAGCGGCGGACGCTCGCGATTGCGAACGACGCAACTTTTCAGTCGGATTTTTGATCTCCTTTCATCGGGAGGCTCCCCGGATAACGTCTGGGCAACGGTCATATCTGAGCCAGACTTTCACTTTCTTCTTTTGGAAGATGAGGAGCAACAAAGGGAGGCAACGCAAGGCTTGCCTGGGCGTCCGTTTCCAAGAAGGGCCAAAAGCGCCGGTTTCCTTCGGCAGGCACTCCCCCAGGCATTACGTTGCTCGCTGTGTGGAGGCTTGATGCATATGAACGGCATGACTTCCGACCACACCGAAGAACGGAATAAAATGGGGACCTCTGCCGATGAGAACGCAAGGTCAGTCCATCCAATCTGCAACAGTTCCAGGGAGACGTAAGCGGCGTGGAAAACGAACAGACAAACGGGTTGTATTCCTCGGAGGAGGCTGCACGCCGCCGTGACGAGGTAATCCGCCACATGGCGAATACCCCGCCGAAGCCGCATGAGATCCAGCGCCAAAAGCCTAAAAAGGCAAAACCATCTGGCGCGGATCGGTCTTCTCAGAAGCGCCGCGAGCCGCCCGTAACTCCCTAGCAGAGAGAGTCTTGGACTTGCTCGCCACGAGGTTTTTTGTAGGTCAGTCGCTTGCCAACCGCGCCCCGAATGGCAGTTTCGGCGCGCGCTGCATCTTCGACGCCCAACTTGCTCCGGTTGTTGTACCGGAAATCAAATTCCGAGACGTAGCGGTGAAGGTGATGTTCGGCACAATGCTGGTAAACGCCCTTCATTCCACGCTTGAACACGCTGTAGAAGCCTTCAACCGTGTTGGTATGGATCAGTCCGCGCCCATATTCGCCCTTGCTATGGGTCACATAGTCATGCTCGGTGAAGTGCTTGTTCAGATGGGCATATTGCCCGGCTTCATCCGTCATGATGTGCGACCCGCCGCTGACATGTGCCTTGATGATCGGAAGCAGATCGGCGGCGGCGGTTCCTTCGACGTGGAACGAACGGGCGCGGGCGCCGCCGGGACGGCGCTCAACCAATGTCATGACCGCGTGCTTGTGCGCATAGCCGCGCTGAACTGGCATACCTTCCTTCTTGCCGATAAAGGTCTCGTCAATTTCGACGATGCCGCCCTCTCCGCCCATCGTGGGCAACAAGCCGCGTTCGGCCATCGCCTCCCTTATGCGGTGGGTCATAAACCAAGCGGACTTATAGGTCAGCCCGGTCATACGCATGATCTGGTGCGAACTGATCCCCTTCTTCGACGAGCATAGAAGATGCGTCACATAAAGCCACATCGTCAGCGGAATGTGCGAACGCTCATACACCGTTCCGACCAAAGCCGTGAACTTCTTCCGGCAGTCCTTGCAGTGGTACCAGCCCGGCCCCATGGACTTACCACCAAGCGCGGCAACGCGCTCCCGCGTCCCGCAAAACGGACAAGTGGGACCATTCGGCCAACGCAGCGCTTCAAAGTGCTCGCGGGCGGCGGTCTCATCGGTGTAGATCGGGTTCTTGTGCGTTGTCATAGGTCTTATCTCCTGACAACGAACCTAGACCGTTATGAACGTTCAGTCAAGTGCATAATTGCCCTATTTAGCGCCCATGGGGTCGAGCCCGGGGATGACAAAACGACCGGGGATGACAAAAACGACCGGGGATGACGAGACGAATGGTACCGTCCTACGCCGCCGCCTGTCTCGCGTTCATGAACCTCGCGAGTGGGCCGTCGTGATCGCGCATATGTGGCCCGAACCAACCATCGACGAA
>Ga0182018_10001504_pt1 | contig 26333 bp, 24 predicted proteins | sample 812P2MmetaG_FD_120490 | JGI IMG/M metagenome (GOLD analysis project Ga0182018, IMG submission 120490) | Permafrost microbial communities from Stordalen Mire, Sweden - 812P2M metaG | ecosystem: Environmental > Terrestrial > Soil > Wetlands > Permafrost | place: Sweden: Stordalen | collected...
GGCGATCCCGACGATGAGCGCGACGATCGCGAGCAGCCAGCTGCCGTGTCCGCGCGCGCCGAAGATGAAGACACCGACGACGGCGAGCGCGACCACCTCCAGGGCCACTGTTACCGCTCCGCCGGTCATCGCCGCACCGAGCACCTGGAGCGGATGCAACGGGGTCGCGCGGTACCGGCGCAACACCTTGCGTTCGCGCTGGTCGACGATTGTGATCGACACGTACGTCAGGCCGGCGAGGACCGCGACGTAGGTCATCATCGACGGCAGGTAATAGTCGATCGTCGTGATGTTCTGCGTCCCCACCTCGGTCGTGGTGACCGCGATCCCGGGCGTGCCGCCGAGCTGCGCCGCCTGCGCGAAACCCTGCGTGATCGCGTTGATCACCTCTGCGGCAATCTGCGAGTCCGATGGATCGTTGCGGTCGAGCTGCAGGTTCACGCCTGCCCCGGGACATGAGGCGCCGGGTGCGCACGTGGTGCCGAAGCTTGGTCCGATCACCACCACAGCGACCACGTCGTCGTGCTGGAGACGGCCCGTCTCGTGCGATGCGCTGCCCTGCTCGACGACCAGGTTCTTGTTGTGCTTGAGCGTGGAGACATATGCCTTGCTGGTTGCGTTGGTCGCGTTATCGACAACGCCGATGTTCACCGACGCATTGCCACCGCCGAGCACGTTGCCGAGCAGCACCATCAGAAAGATCGGGATCAGCAGCGTGAAGATGAGCGCCGCGCGGTTCCGGAAGCTGCTCCGAACAGTCGTCTTGACGAGGGCCAGCCACCCTCTCATGAACGCAGATCCCGGCCGGTCAGGGCGATGAACACGTCTTCGAGCGTTCCGCGTTCCACGCGGAGGTTGGTGATGCCGTTGGGCTGATCGCCGTCGGGATGGAGCAGTTGCGCCAGGACGACCTCAGGCGCGCGGGTGATCAGGTGTACCGAGCCCGCGTCGACCTCAGCCGAGTCCACCCCGGTCAAAGCGCGAAGCTGGAGAACCTCAGCGTTGTGGCTGATGAAGTCGATGGCCGTGCCCGGACCGTGAAGCGCAACAAGGCGGTCGGGCGTGTCGAGCGCCACGATACGTCCTTGGTCCATCACCGCAACCCGGTCGCAGAGGCGCTCGGCCTCCTCCATGTAGTGGGTGGTGAGCATCACCGTCTTGCCGCGAGCCCGGAACCGCTCGATGAAGTCCCAGAGCGAGATTCGTGCTTGAGGGTCGAGCCCGGTGGTCGGCTCGTCGAGGAACACGACGTCGGGGTCGTTGACCATGGCGAGCGCGATGCTCAGGCGTTGCTGCTGCCCGCCACTGAGTTTGGTGGTGATCTGCTTCGCCTGCGGAACCAGATCGAACTCGACGAGCAGATCCGCCGTGTCGCGGGTGTGGTCGTAGAAGGCGCGAAACAGGTCGATGGACTCAGCGACCGTCGTGAAGCTCGGCAGGGCGGTCGCCTGGAGCTGCACCCCGATGCGGCGCTTGACCGCGATGGCGTTCGATTTGACGTCGGTTCCCAGCACCAAAGCAGTGCCCGTGTCGATATCGCGGAGCCCCTCGAGCATCTCGAGCGTCGTCGATTTGCCCGCGCCGTTGGGCCCGAGCAGCCCGAAGATCTCGCCGCGCTGCACCGAGAAGCTGACCGCGTCGACGGCGACGATGTTCCCGTATCGCTTGGAGAGGTCGGTCGCCACGATCACCGTCTCGGGAACGTCGGGGACTGATGGGGTCGGCGGCGAGAAATGGGTTGTGACGGCCGCGAGCACGGAAGCTGGAGCGGCAGAGGGCGTCGAACCTTGGACAGAGGGATTCGCCGGCATGGGGCTGTTCGTCACGGGCTCGCCTTGGCGACGGTGCTGGTTGAAGACCATCGCTCCGCGGAGCACCAGGAGCACCCCGATCCCCGCGAGGATCAGCCCCTGCTCCTTCCCGGACTTGGAGTTCGACGTCGCGGTGAGACCGGCACCGATGAAGACGAGCAGCGCGATCGCCCAGGCGATGGGTACGCGCGCAAACGGGCCGGGAAGTCGGGCATTGCCTAGCACGGGTGTCTCCTCGGCACCCATGATCCCCAATGGGAGCCTTTACGCGGCGGCTGCGATCCCGGTCAGGCGCCATCCACGATGGGCCACGAGCCATCCGCCATCGGCAACTTCGTGATCCTCGTCGTCGGCGCTCGTGTCGATGGACGGATCGCGCTCGAAGGTCCAGTCCTGGGTGGTCGGAGCGGTGCCGATGATCCCGAAACGGACGACCACGCGCTCGCGACCAGCCACGATGACCGCGGCAGCGACCTCCGCCGAGGCGATGTCCGCGTCGAGCGACGGCGCACCGTCGGTGTGGGAATCCTGCAGCACCCGGAAGGTGTCCCTCGCGATCAACAGGAATGAGTCGGGCGTGAACGCGGGATCCACCGTGGTCACGGCGGCGAGATCGAGTCCAGGAACCGCCTCCTCGCCCCGCTCGTGAAACTCGCGGTCGAGATCGGTGAGCAGCTTGTCGTCGAGCGTGTCGAGGTGCGCCTCGTCGACCTCGCGTTTGGCCAACCGGCTTCCGATCCCGGTCACGTGCAGGAATCCGGAACCGAGTGCCTCAGCAGCAGCGTGGTCTGGCAGCGGGTCGTCCATCGAAATACCTCTGGAGGGGGATGCGATGGTCGAATCTACGCAGCGCCGGCTCGTGGCGCTCCGACTGTCGCCGTGTTGTAGCCGATTGTTGATCGACTCATCGCTGAGGCCCGGCGACGAAGAACCCTGCAGACAAGAAAAGAGCGGCCCGGGAAACCCGGACCGCCCTTTCTGAAATCCGATCAGTTGCCGATCAGTACTCCGGCATCGGCGGGCCCGCCGGTGCTCCCTTCTTCTCGGGGATGTCGGTGATCAGCGCCTCGGTCGTGAGCAGCAGCGCGGCAATCGAAGCCGCGTTCTGGACCGCCGAACGGGTGACCTTGGTCGGGTCGATGATGCCGGCCTTGACCATGTCGACGTACTCGCCCTTGGCGGCGTCAAAGCCCTGGCCCTTGGGGAGTGACTTCACCTTGTCGACGACGACGGAGCCTTCCATGCCCGCGTTCTGGGCGATCTGACGCAGGGGCTCCTCGAGCGCGCGACGGAGGATGTTCACGCCGGTGAGCACGTCGCCCTCGGCCTTCACCTTGTCGAGCGCCGGGATTGCGTTGACGAGCACGACGCCGCCACCGGGCACGATGCCCTCTTCGACTGCGGCGCGCGTGGCGGACACGGCGTCCTCCATGCGGTGCTTCTTCTCCTTGAGCTCGGTCTCAGTCGGCGCGCCGACCTTGATCACGGCGACGCCGCCGCTGAGCTTGGCAAGACGCTCCTGGAGCTTTTCCTTGTCCCAGTCGCTGGTGGACTTCTCGATCTCGGCCTTGATCTGCTCGATGCGGCCCTTGATCGCGTCCTTGCTGCCGTTGCCCTCGACGAGCGTGGTGTCGTCCTTGGTCACCGTCACGCTGCGGGCGCGGCCGAGCGAGCTGAGCTGTGCGGAATCGAGCTTGAGGCCCACTTCCTCGCTGATGACCTGGCCACCGGTCAGGATCGCGATGTCCTGCAGCATCGCCTTGCGGCGATCACCGAAGCCTGGCGCCTTGACCGCGACGGCGTTGAAGGTGCCACGCAGCTTGTTGACGATGAGGGTGGCAAGCGCCTCGCCCTCGACGTCCTCGGCGATGATCAGCAGCGGCTTGCCGCTCTGCACGACCTTCTCGAGGATCGGGAGCAGGTCCGCGATCGCCGAGATCTTCTTGTCGGTGATGAGGATGTAGGGATCCTCGAGGACGGCCTCCATGCGCTGGGCGTTGGTGACCATGTACGCGGAGATGTAGCCCTTGTCGAACTGCATTCCCTCGACGAGCTCGAGCTCGGTCTCGAGACCCTTGGACTCCTCGACGGTGATGACACCGTCCTTGCCGACCTTCTCCATCGCGTCGGCGACGGTCTCGCCGATGGTGGGGTCAGCCGCGGAGATCGACGCGACCTGCGCGATCTTCTCGCGCTCGGAGATCGGGATCGACTGCTCCTTGATTGCCTTGACGATCGCCTCAACGCCGAGCTCGATGCCCTTCTTGAGCTGGATCGGGTTGGCGCCGGCGGCCACGTTCTGGAGGCCGGCTGCGATCAGGGCCTGGGCGAGAACCGTGGCGGTGGTGGTCCCGTCACCGGCGATGTCGTTGGTCTTGCTCGCCACTTCCTTGACCAGCTGGGCGCCCATGTTCTCGAAGGGCTCCTCGAGCTCGATCTCCTTGGCGATCGTGACTCCGTCGTTGGTGATGGTCGGCGAGCCGAACTTCTTGTCCAGCACGACGTTGCGGCCCTTGGGACCGATAGTGATCTTCACGGCGTCGGCCACCCGATCGACCCCTCGTTTGAGATGGGCGCGGGCCTCGACGTCGAACAGCAATTGCTTGGCCATGGTTCCTCCTGGTTTGTTCCTCTAGCCTGGGTTCCAGGGGCTAGTTTAGCACTCGGGAGGTCTGACTGCTAGCGGGTGGCCGGGGCGAGTGCTAAGGCCAGGGTGCATCGCCCGAGGCTGACGGACGTCGACGCGTGCACTCCACCATCGTCCTGCGGCTCTCTTCGCTGAGGGTGTGCGCCGGACGGCGACCGTCTAACCGCTGCCCGTCCTCGCACCCGGTGCCCCAGTCGCCCTTGGAGTTGCCCCCTCCGAGTTCGAAGAGAGCCCTCAGGCTAACGAAGCCGCGAGCGCCGCACCACGACCGGTGGCGTGCGTTGGCGGCGTGCACGGATGCACGATCCGTCGTGCCTCTCGGATGTTCTTGCCGGAAATGTCTGTAACTTGATCCGGACACACATTGTCCGTGCTGGACCCGTACAGTGACGAACAGATGTTTGGTACAATGTGTACATGGAAACGTTCGTGATCCCCGATGTTCGAGAGCGGCTCGATGACGTTGTCGATGCACTCGTCGGTGAGTCCATCGATGGTTTCTCGACCCAGGTTCTCGGCGAGGATCTGGTCGACATCACGCGGGCGATCGATCGTCTCGAGGCAGAGCGCCTTCGTCGCCTCCACCGCTTTCATCGTGATCGCGGTGCGTCACGCGACGTCCTGGCGCCCGGAGGCGACCTCGGCAACGTTGCCTTCGATTGACACCACACGATCAAGAACCCCCTGGCGCAACGCATCGAGCCCATTGCGCACGTCCCCAGTCGCAGTCGAGATCGACGTGAGCTTCGACTTCATCCCGACGATGGCATTGAGCTGCGCGCGGATTCCTTCGAGATCCCGGCGCACGGCGACCGCGTCGACGACATCTTCATGGTGGCGCGATGCAGCGAGCGCAAGCGCACGCCCCAGGCGTACGGCGGCGGTGAATGCGGTGTCGTCGGGATCGTCCGGATCGAACTCGCAGATGATGTGCTCGCCGTGCAGAGTGAACGGCGCGCATCCCGAGGGAGCGTTGCCGGCACCGTAGACGGCAACGGCGACGACCGCGTCGCGGTTGTGCCGCGTCTCATCGAGGTCGCGGACGAGTTTGGCGAGCCCGACGCGTCCGCTCTTGGCCTCCACGGCAACGCGCACCGGGAGCCCGCGCGTCGACGTCGGGTCGAGCGTGATCAGGAAGTCGCCCTTGCGGCCGCGCACGCTGTTGCCAATGGCCGTGCCGGTCGACTCGACAAGGTCGCCGGTGCCGCGCAACAGCGCGTCGAGACGCACCTCGACAGCATCCTCGAAGTCGAGTCCCTTGGCAGTGCCCTTGTCGCGCTCGTCGGCTCGAGCATCACGCGCAGCTTCGAGGCGCACCAGGCGATCGCTGACGTCCTTCATCAGGTCGCGCATCTCGGTGCGGAAGCCGTGCAGTGGACTGTCCGCGCGGCGCGGATCGAGCATCCGGCTGATGGTGGCGCCGTCGCCGTCGAAGTACCCCGCGAGCAACGTGCGCATGCGTCCGATCGCACTATCCCGGCGCTCGTCGTCGAAGAGCTCGTCCACGAGATGACGCAGGGTCCCGTCGTTGCCGAGGAAGTGCTCCAGCGTCCGTGGGAGCGCCCCGTCCTTGGCAGCAAAGGTTTCGCGAAGCGCTGCATCGAGCACAGCGGCGGCCCGATCGTGCGACTCGTCCGTTCGATGCATGAGCCGTTCGAACTCGCGTGCAACAAAGTCGACGTTGAGCGTCACTCCCGCATTGCGCAAGGCGATGAGGCCGACCTTCAGCCCGCGCTCGACCACGGCGGGGCGGTCAACCTCGGGGTGCTCGCGCACGTACTCCGCCAGCTCGGCGTCGTGCAAGAAGAGACCCGTGACGGCGATGTGATCGCCCTCAACGTGAACTTCGCAACCGAGGGTGATTGGTTCCACCTTCCTGAGCATCGCTTCTCCTCAACTCGTACCCCGCCACGGATCTCCGGCGGAGAGCGTCTCGTAGCCAGACGACAGGTGCCTGTCGCGGCTCACGTCGCACGCGCCAATCGCCTCGAAAGCGCGTGAGCACGCTTTGACTGGCAATCTGTGACTGCTCCCTGGCACTCCGATTCCCGCGCCAACCCCGCTTCGGTGCCCGGGCGAATCGAACCGCCGCAGCATCGCGTCTGCTTGGCCGGGACTTCAACCCCGAATCGTCAGGCGCGAATCTTCCCGCGCAGCCGCTCCACTGCCTCGGCCAGATCCCACACGGTCTCGAGCGCGATGGTGAGCTCACTCGCTGTCGGGGGGAGTTCGTAGACCCTGTGATGGCAGGCGCTGGAAAGCGATCGCCAGGTCAGCATCGTGCGGCCCCCGAGCTCGCGGTCGTTGAGCATGTCGCCGACGCAGAGCAGCTGACAGCGCGTCGAGGTCCTCTCCAGCCCGGGAGCCGTCACCTCCCAAAGGCGCGCCATGGCGAGCTCCAGTCCTTGTCGCGCGAGCAACGCCGCCGCACGTGGCCAGAGGCCGGCCGTGGTTGCGTCATCATCGCGGATGAGGTCACGCGCGGCCGAGACCAGCGCGTGCGCGTCCGTGGTCGTGGTCATCGCGACATCAACGCTCGAGCATCTTCTTGGAGAGCTGCTCGACACCGCGGATGAAGTCGCGCGCGTCACCGTACAGCTTGCCGCTGTGCGTTCCACGGTTGCATTCCTTGACTGCTTCGACGGCCCAGGGATACTGCTTCTGCAGGAATCCGGTGACGTCGCCGCCTCGCTCGGGATCGTTGAGCAGCGCCAGCGCCAGCCACATGTTCAGCGTCGTCGGCTTCGCCAGCACGTCCTGCACCTCCGAGTATGTCCTGCCCTGATGAAGCAGGCGTCGCGTCGTTGCGAGTGATGCGGCAGCCTCGAGCGCCAGTCTGCAGAAACCGGGGATGACACGAAGCGCCTCCACAGGAACGTCGCGTGTCATCGCGACCGCAAACGCATCGTCGATGTAGCGCTGCACGGGATCCTGGATGCGTCGCAACTCCACGATGGACTGCTCACGGCGGACCACCTCGATGACGGTGGCCCCGATGTCGAGCGCGTTCATGGCATCCCCGAGACGCGTGTCGTGCGTGAGCACGATGACCTGGCGATCCTTCGCGGCCCGAGCGAGCACGGTCGCGAGCCCCGCCACTTTCGCCGGATCCATCGCCTGCACCGGGTCGTCGATCACGACAAATCGGAACGGCGACTCGGGCATCGAAGCTCGCGGCAGGAACAGCGACAGGGCGAGGCAGTTGAGCTCGCCTTGGCTCATGACTCCGAGCGCGGATCCGTCCTCGCCGTCAACCTTCACGTCGAGCGCGAGGCGCCGCTGGTTCGATGCGCCGAGCAATCGCAGCTCGCCGAGCGAGACGTTGCTGTCCTGGCGCAGCTCGGTCCAGTTCTCCTGCACGGCGCCGGCGATGGGACGGAAGCGTTCATCGCGGAGCTCATCGTGCGCGTCCTTGAGCCACCGTTCTGCTTCCTTGATCCGGACGGCCTCGCGCTCGGCCTTCTGCGCCCTGCGTCCCAGCGGCAGCCACAAGGCGATCGCGTCCGCGGCGGGCCGCCATGCTCGCTCCAGCCGCTCGAGCTCGGCCGCTGCTGCCCGGCGCAGGTCGGCGACCGCGGCGATGAGTGGTGGCCCGTGGGTTTCGAGGTGCGTGGCCAGCGAGATTGCGTCATCATCGGCAGCAACCTCGGCCCACCGTTCCCAGAGGTCGACCACCGGTGCGATGTCGATGCCGGCGCCGGCACCGTCACGGAGCGCGACGGGCGTTGCCGTCACGAGCTGCCGGGCCTGGCGCATCGCGTCACCCAGCATGTCGCGAGCCTTGCGTACGGCCTCGGCGTCCGCTCGGAGCCGGACAACCTCGTCGCGTGCCTGGATCCGCCACTGGTAGGTCAGCACGCCTTCGGTCCCGCAGACCGGGCAGCGTTCCCCCTCGGCATGTGCGTGCACGTCGAGTGCCTGCTGGAGCAGCGACGTAACCTCGTGCGCTTTCCCCGCATCCGTGCCGCGAAGCCGGTCGGCAGCCGCATGCGCTTCACGCAGTTCGGTCGTTGTCCCGTTGAGCCGCTCGCGATCCAGCACCGGCAGACCTGCCAGGTCGCGCAGCTTGCGTAGCACACTGCGCTCGTCGCTCTGCGCGTCGCCGCCAACCGCGCTCGCGACGAGATCGAGATCCCAGGTTTTCGACGCGAGCACCGCACGTACCATGGCCGCGCGCTCGTCAGAAGTGCGGTCGAGAAGTCCGCGCAGGGACGGGAGTGTGTCGCGCGCTTCCTTGGCATCGTGCTCACGGCTCAGACGCGCCTTCTGCAGCTCCTGCTGCGCCGCGGCAAGGTCACCCAGTCCAAGGATGGCCGCGAGTGCGTCGTACAGCTTCGATTGCTCGCGGTCGAGCGCGTGCTCGAGCTCGTTGTGCGAGAGCAGCGGCGGGTATCCTGCGAGCTGCGCCGCCCACCCGAGCGCGGCCGGCGACGCGGCCTTTCCGTCCACCGTCAGCGTCGAGCCGTCGACGCCGTCGCCTTCCTTCCACACACGGGCGACATCGAGCGGCTGCTTGCGCCCATCGACGGTGAACCGCGCAGCCACTCGCGTGTGCCGGTGATGCAGGTTCTGCCATCCGTCGCGCCAGACCTTGACGCGTTGCTCCCAGCGCTGATTCGTGCCCAGCAACACCATTTCAAGGGCTTCAGAGAAGGACGATTTCCCAGAGCCGTTGCGGCCGACGACCAGCGTGAGCCCGGGTCCAGGATCGATGTTCAACATGGTCGGTGGACCGATGCCGCGGAAGCCCTCGACCATGATGGCGGCGAGGTACACGGCTGACGGAGGCTTGACCGAGCCCTGCGCGACAGAGGTCGACGCCACGGAGGATGCGCCCTGGAGCGCTGCGTCAACGGCGTCGGGACCTTGAAATGCCGCGAGGATCAGATCGGACGCTCCGTCCGCTGGGGCATGCGTCTCGAGCCGATCGACCACGAGGCCGAGCAGGGCGGCGTCAGCCATCGGGGCCGGCTGGCGTGGTGGTGACGCGCTTGAGAACGATCTCGTCCGGCGTCCGCCCGTGGTCGACGAAGTACGTGGCCCGCCGACCGTCCTTCTCGAGGTGGACGAGCGAGCCGACCTTGAACGTGTCGGCGGGCATGGTCAAGGGCGGCGTGCTCCCGGATGGGCGTGGGAGAGGTGGCGAGGCGACCGGCGCTGCAGGCATCGCCAGCGGCGCTGGAGCAAGGGCAGGCGCGCTCACGGCCGGATGCGTGCGGTGGACGTGCTGTCGATGCACGGTGATGCCGACTGCGATCGCCGTGAGTACGAGCACGGGAACGCTGATGTACCAGTAGGCGATACCGAGAGCAAGGATCACCGCCAGGACGACGAAGCCGACGCACCCAATGCCGCCGGTCGCGTGTGCAGCCTGGCGGACAGCGCGGTGTGGCTGGCGCGCGTATGTCGAAACGCCTCCCCAGAAACCTCCTGGCAGGCGGTGGCCGAGATAGAAACGCACGCGACATTCTGGCGCTCGCGCAGTGGGCGCTTCGCCCGGTGCCCGGCTTTACCCACAATGTGGCGGTGCCAGAACGGACTCAGACTGCGCCGCCGCTGACGGGGCGGTTCGCCTCGGGGTTCGCCCTGGCATGGGCGGTCCACGGCACTCAGATGCGCAAGAAGACCGGCATCCCTTACATGGCCCATGTCATGACGGTGTGCGCACTCGCCCTCGAGAACGGCGCCGACGAGGATGTCGCCATCGCGGCGCTGCTCCATGACGCAGTCGAGGACTCCGAGGACGGCGAGGTCACCCACCGCCTGATCGAGGACCAGTTCGGCGAACGGGTGGCGCGGATCGTGATGGCCTGCAGCGATGCGGTCGCCGTCCCCGGCCGGCCCAAGCCCGAGTGGCGGGAGCGGAAGGAAACCTACCTCCGTCACCTCGAGGCCGACGCCGACACCGACGTGCTGCTCGTCTCAGCGTGCGACAAGCTTCACAACACGAGGTCGATCCTCACCGATCTGCGCACCGAGGGCGACGTCGTCTGGCAGCGATTCACCGTCCCGGATCCCGCAGCCCAGCTCTGGTACTACACGAGCGTGCTGGAGATCCTCGAGCGCCGCCTGCCGGGCCCCCTGACCGACGAGCTCGCCTCCACGGTCAAGGAGATCGCCGCACTCGTCCGCTGACCCGCCGGCGTTGGCGCCTCAGATCGAGTCGAGGATGCGCTTGCGCTGGGCCGCGTACTCGTCGTCGTTGAGCACGCCCTGCTCCTTGAGCGCTTCGAGCTCCTGGAGGCGGCCCGACGCATCGTCCGGGGCCTGCTGCGTCCCCGGCAGGCCCGTTACGGCATCTCGGGCGAGGATCGCTTCGGCTGACATCGGCGGCGGTGCGGCGCCGGGAAGTGCGAAGCCGGGGCCGCCCGACACCGCAGTCGAACCCCCGATCTGCATCGCGGCCGAACCCGGGGGTACATTCGCCGGAACCGCATAGCCGTGACTGCGTAAGAGGTCAAGCGTCGCGTCGCGCGCGGCGGCGGGATTGGCACTGTTCTCCTGGCGCACCTTGAGCAACTGCGCGACCAGGTCTGAGCTCGCACCAGGTCCCATCATCGCGGCAGGTGGGGAAGCGATCGACCCGCTCGACAGCGACCCCAGCGTCAGCCCCGGTGCGCCGGTGGTGCCATAGGCGCGGCTCATGTTCGTGAACGAGTTCTGGCCGAATTGCGCGCGCCACTGCTGCACACGGGCGTGGGTGCGCGCAGCACCCATCAGGATGAATCCTCCGATCGACACCCAGATGCCCGCGAAGAGTCCGACGAAGCCGAGGTCATCCGCGGGCGGGCATGGCGGCCCCGAGCAGAAGCCGTCCGAGTTGCAGCCGCAGTTGCCGTTGGAGATCAGCACCGTCAAGCCATAGATGAAGGCGATGATCCCGCCAACACCAAGCAGCAGCCCAATCCAGGTCAGCACGCCCTTGACCACGCCGGCCGTCCCTCCGAAACCCCAGTGCCTTGCGGCCATCGCCGCGGCGCATATGATGCGCGCCGATGAGCGCCCAACGTCCACTCGACGGCCGTGTGGCGGTGGTGACCGGATCGAGCCGGGGGATCGGCCGCGCCATGGTGCTCCGCCTCGCCCGTGAGGGCGCGTCGGTGGTGGTCACCGGCAAGTCGGAGACCGGCACCGAGAAGCTGCCGGGAAGCATCCACACCGTCGCCGAGGAGGTCGAGGCCGCCGGCGGATCGGCGCTCGCGGTTCGCGTCGACGTGCGTCACGAGGACGATGTCAAGGCGATGGTCGACGCCACCATCGAGCGCTTCGGCCGGCTCGACATCCTCATCAACAATGCGGGAGCGCTCTGGTGGCAGCCGGTGCTCGAAACGCCGCCCAAACGCTATGACCTCATGTGGGAGATCAACGTTCGCGCCGCGTTTCTCTGCGCCTACTACGCACTGCCGCACATGGTGGCGAACCACTGGGGGCACGTCATCAACTGCTCGCCGCCCATCACCACAACGCCGAGCCCGGGGCACGTCGCCTACATGACGACCAAGATGGGAATGACCCGGCTCGCCATCGGCATCGCCGCCGAGCACGCGGACGACGGCATCGCCGGCAACTCACTCTGGCCCGTCACCATCATCGAGAGTCTCGCGAGCATCAACTGGGGGCTCGGCGATCGCAGCCAGTGGCGGTCGCCGGAGATCCTCTGCGACGCGATGATGGAGATCGTCAGCACCGAGCCGCCCACCCTCACCGGGCAGCAGATCCTCGACGAACCGTTCCTCCGCGAGCGCGGCTGGACCGATGAGCGCCTCGACGCGTACTGGCTCGAGGGCAAGCCTCCGGAGCACCCGGTGTACATCGACGGGCGGTCGGGCTCCGCGATGTAGGTTCCGATCGGTCGGGGGTCCACCCGTATGATCGATCCATGAGCCCCGCCACTCGAAGCGACAAGATCCGGCGCACGCTCGCGGTGGGGGCCATCGGCGCCGGTGCCATCCTCTCCGCGCGAGTCCTCCTCCGTCCGCAGCTTCAGACGCCGCGACGACTGGTGGACTGGGACGACGTCCGGCGGCTCGCGGTGGCGCGCAGTGGTGAGTCCCGAGGCGGGGTCGGGATCAACGCCGAGGCCCTCGAGGCGGCATACACCGAGATGGCGACCAGGGTCGCGCCGCTGCTCACCGAGGTGTGCCAGGTGCCGCTCACGGCCTATCCACGATTCATCGCTCTGGACCGGCGCGGCTTCATCGACGCCAATCTCGGGATGGTCCAGCGGCTGCTCGCCCCGGTCGAGCGAATCAGGGCCAGCGTGCCCGAGTCGCTGGCAACTGGCATGAGCAGGCGGATGCTCGATCGCTATGTCGGCGAGCTCTTCGGGTTGATGTCGCGACGCGTGCTCGGTCAGTACGACCCGGTCCTTGCCCTCGAGGACGTCCCGGGCACGGCACGGCAGGCGAGCGCGCTCTATCTCATCGAGCCCAACATCGCCGGCATCGAGCGCGACCTCTCGCTCACTGGCACCGATCTCCGGACCTGGCTCATCCTCCACGAGCTGACCCATGCCTGGCAGTTCGAGGTCCATCCGTGGCTCGGCGAGCACCTCGAGAGCGTGATGCGCGGCCTGATGCTCGACGCGCTCTCCGCGGATGGCCAGACGCTCCTCCCCTCCAGCCAGATGGTGCGACGGCTGCCGGACACGGTGCGCACCCAGGTGCAGACGATCCGCCACGTCCAGGCGGTGATGAGTGTGCTCGAGGGCTACAGCAACTTCGTCATGCACCGCGCCGGCCGGGGTGCGATTCGGGGAGCGGACCGGCTCGAGGCGGCCATGCAGCAGCGCCGGCGTCAGCGCGGCCCCATTGAGCGCCTCGTGCTGACGATCACCGGCCTGGAGATGAAGATGCGGCAGTACGAGGTGGGCGAGCACTTCGCCGTGGGCGTCGTCGACCGTGCCGGGCTGACCACGCTGAACCGGGTCTGGGAATCCGCGGAGATGATGCCGACGCTCGACGAGCTTCGCAATCCCGAGCGATGGTTGCGGCGGGCGGCCTAGAGCGATGCCGGCAGCATCCACACCGACTGTCAAGGACCGTCTCGCGGCCCAGGGACATCGTCTGACCCTCCAGCGGATGCTCGTGGCGAGTGCGCTGGCTCGCGCCCGACGGACCGTCAGCGCCCAGGAGCTCTATGACTCACTGCGGGGCGACCACCCGCTCCTCGGCCGCGCGACCGTGTTCCGGACCCTCGATTTCCTCGTCGAGAACGGGCTTGCCCAGCGATTCGAGGCCGAGGGACACGTCCATGTCTACACCTCGTGCGCGGCCAACCACCACCACCACCTCGTGTGCCGCCTCTGCGGGTCGACCACGGAGATCGACGACACCGCCGTCAACCAGCTCATCGACGCGGTGCGCGGTGGGTACGGCTTCTCCCTCGACCACGACGCCCTCGACTTCTACGGGACGTGCTCGGCCTGCGCGGCTTCGATCACCCGGGCCTGACGTTCCGCTCCTCAGGACGAAGGCCAGGAAGGTCAGTAGATGGGTGTGAGCCAGGCCGCGTACTTGGGATCGCGACCGGTGACCACCTTCAGGTAGGTGTCCTGGACGCGGTTGGTGAGCGGCCCCGGTTCGCCGTCGCCGATACGCCGGCGGTCGATCTCGATGACCGGTGCGACCTGCGCTCCGGTCCCGACCAGAAACACCTCGTCCGCGATGTAGAGCTCGGAACGGTCGATCGAGCGTTCGCGCACCTCGAGTCCGAGCTCCTCGCGAGCCAGGTGCATCACCTTCGCGCGTGTGATCCCCTCGAGGATGTTGTCCGACGGCGGCGGCGTGATGATCTCGCCATTGCGCACGATGAAGATGTTCTCGGCACTGCCCTCGCAGACATGACCGTCACCGGAAAGCATGATCGCCTCGTCGAATCCGTTTTGCAGGGCCTCGCTTTTGGCCAGCGCGGAGTTGACGTACAAGCCCGTGCACTTGGTGCGCACCGGGGCCATCGAGTCGTCGATGCGCCGCCATGACGACACCATGCAGCGGATGCCGCCATTGCCGACGTAGAGGCCCATCGGCGCGGTGACGATCGCGAAACTGTCGGGGACGTCGTGCAGCTTTACCCCGATGATCTCGGCCGACTTGAAGGAGAGCGGCCGGACGTAGGTGTCCTCGCGGTATTCGTTGCGGCGCAGCAGATCCATGGTGAGGGCGACGAGCTCCTCAACGCTATAGGGAATCGTCATCTGGAGGGCGCGCGTGTTCTGGTGCATGCGCTCGAAGTGCTCCGGAAGGCTCAGCGCGTAGAGCTGTTCGCGCTCCGCATTCCAGTAGGCGCGAATGCCCTCGAAAACGCCCGTCCCATAGTTGAGGCCGTGGGTGAGCAAGCCGACCTTGGCGTCCGCGTAGTGAACGATCTCACCGTTGAAGAACACCCAGGACTTCTCGCGGAGCGACGTTGCCTCCGCAATTGGAACCGGAGCGGTCTGAGTCATCAGCCACAGCCTACAACTGTCGGCGGCGGACGCCGTTACTTAGGCCCACCTCGCGGGACCCTTTGCTATGCTCGCGAGGTCCGGAAAGCCTGCCTGGAATGACGATCGTGGTCGAGCGGGGGGATCGTGCCCAGGCAATTGGAGGAGTCATGACCGACGTCATCAAAGCCCATGCGAGCGCCCTTCCGGCTGCTCGCAACATCCGCTGGAACCCTTCCCCCGCGGAGCTGCGCGAGTTGACGTCGCAGATGCCCAACGCGAGGCACACGGAATTTGACAACTACAACGTGCAGACGAAGGTCGTCTCGAGGAGCAAGGCGAGCACCTACGTCGTCACGGACCGGCCCGAGGAGCACAGCGACCAGACCATGAGCCGCGCCGACGGCGCGAAGATCGCCGAGCGCCAGGATGCGTACATCCGCGAGCAGGACATGCTGGTGATCGACGGTTACATCGGCAACGATCCCGAGCACCGCGTCACCGCCCGCCTGTACATCGAGGCGGCCAACGCGAACATTGCCGGCATGCAGCACTGGCTGTACTTCGAGGCCGAAGAGCCCGGCCCAGATTTCGAACCCGTGCTCACGGTGATCTACACGCCAAACCTCGACGCCCCCGGTTATCCGAGCGATCGCGTGATCGCGGTCGACCTCGAGGCGGGCGTCACGCGCATCCTCAACAGCGACTACTTCGGTGAGTCGAAGAAGGGCGGTTTGCGCATGTGGAACAAGCTCACCTACGACCGCGGTGGGCTCTCTTTGCATGCGGGATGCAAGGTGGTCCCCACCGCCCGCGGAGACCAGGCCCTGCTGATCATCGGCCTGTCGGGTACCGGTAAGACAACCACGACATTTACTCGCCAGAACGACAGCAAGCCGGTGCAGGACGACTTCGTCGCTCTCTACCCGGGTGGACATGTGGTGGCCACCGAGAACGGATGCTTCGCGAAAACGTTCGCGCTGGATCCGCGTTTCGAGCCGAGCATCTACGGCGCGGTCTGCAAGCCGGAGGCGTACCTCGAGAACGTGTCGCAAAACGACTCGGGCGTCGTCGACTTCTTCGACACCGGATACACACCGAATGGCCGCGCCGTCTTCCGCATGGACGCGCTCGGTTGGCACGAGGATGCGCGGGATGTGAAGGCGGTCGACCACTTCCTGATCCTCAACCGCAACGACAACCTCATCCCCGGTGTGGCGCGCCTCAATCGCGAGCATGCGGCGCTCTATTTCATGCTCGGCGAGACGCGCGGGACCTCGGCGGGTGGCAAGGAGGAGGCCGGCAAATTCCTGCGCGTTCCCGGCACGAACCCGTTCTTCCCGCTCCGCCATGAGCAGCAGGGGAACCGATTCCTCGAGCTCATGGACAGCAGCAACTTCCAGGTCTACCTGCTCAACACCGGCCGTGTCGGTGGCACCGACGACGACGAGCGCGGCAAGAAGGTGACCATCCTGTATTCGAGTGCCATCGTCAAGGCGATCTCGGAGCGAACCATCGAGTGGGAGCCGGACCCCGATTTCGGGTACGAGGTTGCGTCATCGCTTCCCGGTATCGACGACCCGGAGATCCTCCAGCCGCGGAAGCTGTATGAGCGCCAGGGCCGCATGGACGAGTATCGCGCCCTGGTCGAGCAGCTCAAGAACGAGCGGCGCGCGTATCTCGCCACCTTCCCCGGTCTGAACCAGGAGATCATCGACGCCGTCGCCTGACGCTGCGACCGAGGCGTTGGGCGCCGCCGCCGGCATGGTGGCAACACGCGACCGCGATTGGACGTATCCGAGGCCTGATCGCCCTGCCGGCCCCTTCAGCCGTCGTGGCAGAAGTGCAACCTCTGCGGCTCGAGGGCTTTGAGGTCGGTCAGGGTTCCGCGCCACGCGTCGAGGTCGGCCGCCTGACCGTCGGGTAGGTTCCCCATACCCGAGCTCTCATAGATCCTTCGCGTGTACGCCGCATCGCCGATGAACAGTTCGATGCCAAGCTCCGTCGTCGCGACAACCGACTGATGTCCTGACGTGTGGCCGGGCGAGGTCACGATGCGAAGGTCGTCCGCGAGCTCGGTGCTGCCATCGATCAGCTCGAACTGCATCCCGGACGCCTCGATCCACTCGGTGACCTCATCTCGCTCGCGCAGCATGCGTTCGTGCTCGGTGCGCTGCACCATGAGCGGCGCGTGCTCGAACGCAGGGTTCTGGCCGCAGTGATCGAAGTGCAGATGCGTGTTGATGACCAGGTTCACGTCAATCGGTGCGAGATCGTGATCGGCGAGCGCGTCCGCAACCGTGCGGTTGACCACCTCGAAGTAGCGAAGCACCTCGTCCGGGCCGCCGCATCCGGTGTCGACGAGCACCACGCCGAGCCGGTCATGGAGGATGACGTAGCCGTGCACGGGCCACTGCTCTTTCCTGATGAACAGGTGCCCAAGGTCGAGGCGCTTGATCTCCATCAGTCTGGGCGCCGTCCCCACAACAGAATGCGCTTGAACGGGTAGAAGTACGGACGCTGATCGCCGAGTGCCGCGCTGAGCCGGGCACGATACCGCGCCACGAACTCCTCGTAGAGGGGTTGCGGCATGCGTGATTCGTAATCGGTCAGGAGCGTGCCGCGAACCCATTCCACAACTGCATCCGGCGACTCGAGCACGTGTCCGTAGACCTGCAGGCGCACCGTCTGTGCAACGAAGCCGAGATCGAACAGCAAGGTGGCGTAGTCCTCAGGCGGCAGGACCGAGAAGACCCTGATGTATCCGTCAATCGCAGTGGCAAACGGCTCCTCCCCAGCGATGTCAGCGGCGAGCGTGTGCGACACGTGGTCGAAATTGGCCGGGACCTGCACGGCGAGCTCGCCTCGCGGAGCCAGCATCGCAGTCAGTCGCGCAAAGAGCGCGCGATGATCGCCGACCCACTGCAGCGCCGCGTTGGAGAAGACGACATCGAACAACGCCTCTGGCTGCCAGTCACTGATATTGCCGCGCGCAAACCGCAGGCCGTCGCGCTCGAGCGAACGAGCCCGCTCGAGCATCGCGTCCGAAGAATCGATGCCAAGAGTATCGGCGGCCTGCAGCTCGCGATGCAGTTCGGCGGTGAGCAGCCCGGTTCCGCATCCGAGATCGACCACGCTTCCGGCCTGGCGTTTGGTGATCAGCGCCACCAGGTCGTGAAACGGTTGCTCACGCTCTGCGCGAAAACGCTCGTACTGCGCCGGATTCCAGGTGTCGCGCACGCTCATGCGGTACCCGGAGCGAGATCGATGGGCAGCCTGAACATCGGCCGACAGGATAGCGTTGCCCGGTGCGATCCAGAGTGTGGAGCGGGCTTGCCATCGTGATGATGGTGTCTGCCGCCTCGGGCTGCAGCTCGACATCCACTTCCAGGTCGCCGACACCGGCTCTGCCAACCCTGGGTCCGCGCGTCACACCGCTCACCCTTCCAGAGCCGCCGCCGGTGTCCCTCCCGACCGTGGCACCGCTCGTGTTCAAAGCCTGTGCCGGAATGCCCGGCATGCAGTGCTCGACCATGACAGTGCCCCTGGATTACGCGGATCCGAGCGGGACGACAATCGCGATTGCTGTCGCGCGGCTCCCCGCGATGACCGCACACCCGAGTGGTTCGATCATCGTGAATCCTGGGGGACCGGGGGAATCCGGCATCGACTACATCGAGGAGGTGGCGAGCCGATTCGCCGCGCTGCGCGCCTCGTACGACATTGTGTCGTTCGACCCTCGGGGCACGGGACGGAGCGAGCCGGCTCGCTGCCTCGCGCCGGCGGACCTCGACGCCTACTTCGCGCTCGACCCGATCAACATGTCGCCGGCGAATCAGCAGACGATCGCGGCACTCTCCCAGCGGTTCGCCGCGGGTTGCCTCGCCAGAAATGGCCGCCGGCTGCTCTTTCTCGGGACCCAGTACGTGGCGCGGGATCTCGAGGAGTTGCGACGCGCGCTCGGCGGAGCGAAGTTGACGTACCTCGGCCTGAGCTACGGCACCTACCTGGGCGAGGTGTACGCGTCGCTCTACCCGGGGAACATTCGCGCGATGGTGCTCGACGGTGTGGTGAACCCGACGCTCCCACTCCTCACCGAGAGCGAGCAACAGGCGACCGCTTTCGAGGGCGACCTCGAGGACTTCGAGACCGGATGCGCAAAAGGCTGCGGCTTCCCGTCCACGCCCGCCTCAACGATCACGCAGGTGCTCGCGAAGTCTGCCGGCGATCCACTCCGCGTCAACGGGCGGCCGCTGACGCGCGGCGAGGCGCTCACCGGCATCCTCACCTACCTGTACGAGCCGGCCGAGGACCGTGATCTCGAGAGCGCGCTTGCCAATGCCCTGACCGAGGCCGCGAACGGCAATGGGAGCCTGCTCCTCGGCTCCGCAGACGACTACGTCGGTCGTCAACGCAATGGCACATACTCTCCAGCCGCGGAGGCCAACATCGCGATTGCCTGCGGCGACAACACCGTGCCGGCGGCGCTTTCGACATACGTCAGCGAGGCGCAGCGCATGAACGAAATCGACCCGGTCTTCGGGGCGGACGTCGTGTTGGGACTGCTCGTGTGCGCGTATTGGCCCTACCATCCGATCCGGACGCCGTTCCCCACCGTCGACACGGCGCCTCTGCTGCTCGTGGGCGCGACCGGCGATCCCGCGACACCGTATGCGTGGGCTCAAGGGGCGCTCCCGTTTTTCCCCGGCTCCGTGCTCCTCACCCGTCGTGGTGACGGCCACGTCTCGTTCGGCAAGAGCGATTGCGCCGACAGCTACGAGGCGGCGTACCTGACGCATCTCTCGCTGCCACCACCAGGAACGGTATGTCCGACGGACTGACACCCGAGCCGGGCCTGACCGAGCCCGGCTCCATTCCCGAGGGAGGACTCTCGACCGAGCCCGCGCGCCGGCCCATCGCCAGCCGCGTCTTCCGGACGCTGGCCGTGGACGCACGGTCGCTGCGCGAGTCGCAGCCATTTCGCCGGCTCTGGGTGGGGCAGCTCATCTCGCTGGTCGGGCGCCAGATCACCCTGGTCGCGGTGCCGTTCCAAGTCTACGCGCTGACCCGTTCAGCGCTGGACGTTGGTCTCTTGGGGATCGTGCAGGCGGTGCCGCTGATCTGTGGCTCGCTCGGAGGCGGAGCGATCGCCGACCGCTTCGACCGCCGCCGGGTGCTGATCGTGACCCAGCTCTGTCTCGCCACGTGTTCGGGGCTGCTCGCGCTGGGCGCCTTCATCGGCCATCCGGCGCTTCTCGAGATCTACGCGGTGGTGGCGCTCGCAGCGCTGGTCGGCGCCGTGGATGCCCCCACCCGTACCGCGATCATCCCGAACCTGGTCGGCGTCGACCGGCTGCCCGGTGCGCTCTCGCTGAACATCGTGCTGTTTCAGACCACCCTCGTCGCGGGCCCGGCGATCGGCGGGCTGGTGATCGCCCACCTGGGGCTGCCTGCGGCGTACTCGGTGGACGTGGTGACGTTCAGCGCAGCGCTCATCGCGGTTTGGCTCCTGCCCCCGCAGGGCCGGTCTTCGACCGAGCGCGAGCGACCGGTTGCGGCCATCATGCGCGGCCTCAGCTTTGCACGCCGTCAGCCCGTGATCCTCGGTGGCTTCGCGATGGACCTCGCGGCGATGATCTTCGGGCTGCCGCGCGCAGTGTTCCCGGTCCTCGCTGCAACGACCTTCCACGCCGGCCCGCAAGGTCTCGGGCTGCTCTACGCTGCTCCGGGATTCGGAGCGGTGATCGCCGCGCTCGCCAGTGGCAGCGTCGCGCGGTCGAAGCGACTCGGGCGGATCATCGTCGTCGCGATCGTCGCCTGGGGCCTGGCGATCATCGCCTTCGGATTCGCCACGTCCATCTGGGTCGCGCTGATCCTGCTTGCAGTCGCCGGTGGAGCTGACAGCTTCAGTGCGGTGTGCCGCACGACGATCATGCAGCGCATCGCGCCCGATGAACTGCGCGGCCGGCTCACGTCGTTGTATTTCATGGTGGTCACGGGCGGACCGAACCTCGGGGACGTCGAGACCGGTGTGGTGGCGAACGCTTTCGGCGCGGAGGTGGCGATCGTCACCGGCGGGGCACTCTGCCTTGTCGGACTCGGCGCGGCAGCGATTGCGTTCCCTTCGGTCTGGCGCTACCGCACCGACGCCTAGGTCGTCGGGGCGGCGTTGCTGAAGGTCGTCTGCGTGAACAGCGTGGAGGGGACGCTGTTCGAGAAGGATTGATAGTCGTTTGTCGGGGCGAAGATCTCCACCCAGATGGCCTCCAGGCTCCCGGTTGACGTGGTGGCGACCGCGTCGATGAAGCCGTCGACAGCCGCGTACGCAGGTCCGCCGGTCGGCGTGACGTTCTCGCAGATCGAGATCACGTCGGCGGTGATCGCCCCGTCGGAGCCGATCAGTTGCGTGTGAGTCGGCGCCTTGGTCGTGCAGAACTTGGCGCTGGGATCACCGTTCTGCTGATCGCCTGCGAGGAGATCCTGGTCCAGCTCCGCGTTGGTCTTCGTGGAAGTCAGCGGCTCGCTCTGCAGTCCGACCGCACCGTTGTCGTCGTTGTCGGGCGTGAGAACGATGTAGTCGGATCCCTGGTCATTGATCGAGAAGCCCGGCGGCACGAACACCTTCGCGAAGGGCGTGGTTGTGATCCCTCCGTTGGTTGACGTCTGTGTCGTCGAGCCACCGGACCCCGTGTTCGGGGGCACGTTGGCGGGAGCCGCCACCCCAGACGGTGGCGTCGTCGCTCCCGTGCGCACCGCCGCCGCGATCGCGCCCGCTCCCCCGAACACAATGCTGATCACACCGACGATCGCGATGACACTGAGACCGCCGGTGCGGTGCAGTGGCGCCGCCCCCGACGCAGGTGCCGCCAGGTACGGGCTCGCCCCAGGAACGTAGCCGGGAGGGAGGTAGTTCGTCTCGTTCGTCGGACTCGCCTGCACGGGCGGCGAAGACGACGTGCCGGCCGGCACGGCCAGCGGCTCATCGAGCACGGGGAGTGCGACTCCGGGAAGATCGGGAGCTGAAGCGCTCGGATTGGATGCTGCCGCGTCCACGGGCACGGGACCAAGCGGCATGCCGCACGACATGCAGATCGTGTTGCCGTCGGGGTTGACCGTGGCGCAGTGGGTGCAGGTGACCGCCACCTACTGGCCCTCCGGTTCGGCTTGTGCACCGACCGGTGCCGTGAGGAGACCCGTCTCACGACGAGGCGACGCGCTCAGCGCCACCCCACAGCTCGGACAGAACCCGGCCGCCATCACGTGGTGATGGCAGTACGGGCACACGATCGGCCGGTACTCCTGGCCGAGCCCCTCCTCGAGCAACGAGTGATGGACGAGCTGGCGGATGTACAGCACCACGAGCAGCGCCAGGGCTGTCTGATAGAAGAGGACGATCAGCTGGCCGACACCGTGGTTGTCCAGGATCAGGCCGCCGGTGTAAAAGGCGACGACCGCGACCAGCACGATGGGTACGCCGAAAAGCGCTATCCAGCGGCCACTTCCCGTGCGCGACGGGCGCCACAGGGTCGCCGCGACTGCTCCGGCGGTACTCCCATGAAGCAGCGGTATGAGGAGCGCCAGCGACGTGATCGGATAGATCCAGTCCGCCGAGACCGGCTGGAGTGGGGGGTACGTGAGGATGCTCCAGTAGCCGACCAGGCCTTCTGCGAGTGCGAAGCCCAGCCCGGCGGTCACACCGAAAACGAGGCCGTCGATCGTCGACCCGAACTGCGGCAGCACACGCAAAAGCAGTGCCGGGATTGGCATCACGATGAGTTGAATGACCGGGAGGATGACCCCGTAGCTGACGATCGGCAGGCCGGTAGAGCCCAGGCTCCCGCCGATGACCCGTTCCGAAATGATCGTGACCGCGATCCCCAGGACGATGCCGCCGCCGAGCGTCGCTCCGAGCACCAACGCCGGTTCCTTGCGATACACCTCCGCCTCGTAGAGATAGACGACGTACAGCGTCGGCACCAGGAAGACAGAGACCAGCACGGCTGCGGTGATGAGACCGGTTGCGGTGAGCACCACGACGAGGGCGAACCCCAGCAGGAGCGCCCAGCGGAATTCCTGGAGCTTCCGCTGCCCGAGGTGCGGGAAGAGTGTCGTGAAGATCGACGGCTGCGCGACGTGCTCACCCGGGTGCGCCGCGAAATGATGGGGACGCTCCTGAGCCGCTATGCCGTGGTCAGCCAGCCCCTGATGCGCACCGCAGTTGGTGCAGAAGACCGCGTCGGGCACCTGCTTGCCGCAGTGGTCGCACGTCACCGGCTGATCCTCGTGTACTGACTTCCGTTGAGCGTCGGTGAGTGTAGCCGACGCTCTGTGCGGAGAAAATCTCAGGTCCGGGCATGTTCCACCCGGTGCGGTCCCCCCGTGTATCGTCCGAGGCCGCATGGCAACCCAGGATCTGACCGACGTCGGCTCGATGCCGCGCCTTGGTGACGTCCCCGCGCGGATGCACGCGCAGGTCATCCGACCCGAGCGCTACGGGGAACCCCAGACCGCATTCGTGGGCGAAACCGTGTCAACGCCGAAGCCCGGGCCGGGACAGGCGCTCGTGTACGTGATGGCCGCCGGCATCAACTACAACAACGTCTGGGCGGCATTGGGGAGACCGGTCGATGTCATTGCCGCGCGTCGCAAGGCGGGAGAAGCCGAGAGCTTCCACATCGGCGGCAGTGATGCGTCGGGAATCGTCTGGGCTGTCGGCGATGGCGTCGACAGCGTGCGCGTCGGCGACCACGTGGTGGCGCATTGCGGGATGTGGGATCCCGCCGACCCATGGATCACCGGCGGCGGCGACCCGATCATCGCGCCGAGCGCGCGGATCTGGGGATACGAGACGAACTGGGGGAGTTTCGCGCAGTACACCCTTGTCCAGGCGCATCAACTGCTCCCCAAAGCTCCTCGGCTGACCTGGGCTGCTGCTGCCGCGTGCACGCTGGTCGGCGCGACCGCGTACCGCATGCTCTGCTCGTGGCATCCGCACACCGTCGCTGAGAATGACGTCGTGCTCGTCTGGGGCGGATCGGGCGGACTTGGCTCGCAGGCGATCCAGATCGCCAAGGCAAAGGGGGCGATACCGATCGCCGTGACATCCGGGCCGGAACGTGGTCAGTACTGCGTTGACCTCGGTGCACGCGGATATATCGACAGGCGCGAGTTCTCGCACTGGGGCGTGATCCCCGATTGGCGCGACGACGCGGCATTCGCCACCTGGACCGAGGGCGCGCGCGCATTCGGCAAGGCCCTGTGGGACGTTCTCGGAGAGCGCCGCAACCCGCGGATCGTCTTCGAACACCCTGGGGAAGACACCATTCCAACATCGATCTTCGTCTGCGACAACGGAGGCATGGTGGTCATCTGCGCGGGGACGACCGGGTATCACGCGGCGGTGGACCTGCGCTACCTCTGGATGCGCCAGAAACGGCTTCAGGGCTCACACTTCGCCAATGACGAGGAGAGCGCGGCGTACAACGCGATGGTGACCCGCGGCGAGGTCGATCCATGTCTCTCGCGCACGTTCGCCTTCACCGAGGTGGGCGTCGCGCATCAGCTCATGCACGAGAACCGGCATCCCATGGGCAACATGTCGATCCTGGTCGGCGCGCGAGACGCGGACCAGCGCGACTGATCTACTGCTGCGCCGCGAGGTAGACGAGCGCAGCTTTGACGCGACGGTGCACGTCCGGTTCCTCCGAGAGGTCGAGCTTCGAGAAGATGGCATTGATGTGCTTCTCGACGGCGCGCTCGGTGAGAAAGAGCGCAGCCGCGATGCCGGCGTTGTTCTTGCCCATCGCAACCTGCTGGAGCACATCGCGCTCGCGAGGTGTCAGTTGCGCGATCGGCGAGTTGCGCACTGCACTGCGTGCGGCGACGAGCACCTCGACGACTCGAGGGTCAATCACGGAGCCGCCGCGTGCCACCTCGCGGACGGCGCCCACGAGCTGATCGATGTCGGACACGCGCTCCTTGAGCAGGTAGGCACGACCGCCGGCGCCTTTCTCGAGCAACGCGAGCGCGTACTCCGGTTCGGCGTACTGGCTCAGCACAACAACGCCGACGTCGGGACGCTCGGTGCGCAGGCGCTCGGCGGCCCGCAGCCCCTCGTCGGTCCCTGACGGTGGCATCCGGATGTCGGTGATCACCACCGCCGGGTTGTGTTCCTCGATGGCACGCTCGAGGCCGGGGAGGTCAGCGCAGCTGGCGAGCAACTCGATCTCATCCGAGGTTTCCAGCAGCTGCCGGATCCCCTCACGCAGCAGGTAGTTGTCCTCGGCGAGGACGACGCGGATCGGCACGCCATGAGGATAGGGGAACGGACGCCGGGTGCTGGTATCACCGCGGATGTGGGGCAAGTACGCTTGCCACTTCTTGCGTATCGGGCTACCGTTCGAGATGTTCTTATGAGTGTGCGAGTGTTGATCGTCGACGACCAGGCGCCGTTCCGCGACGTTGCAAGGACGGTTGTCGAGCTCACCGACGGCTTCGAAGTGGTTGGTGAGGTCGAGACCGGCGAGGCTTCGGTCACCTCGGCTCGCGATCTCCGTCCCGACCTCGTTCTCATGGATGTCCACCTGCCCGGCATCAGCGGGCTCGACGCCACCCGCCAGATCCTCGCCGGCGTGGAGGAAGCCAAGCCGGTGGTGGTCCTCGTCCTCTCGACGTATGAGGCCGATGAGTACGCACCCCGCGCGGCCGAAGCGGGAGCGGCTGGATTCATCTCCAAGGCCGAGTTCAGCCCTGATCGGCTCACGGAGGCGTGGGCCTCAGCCAACTCCGCGTAGCTGAAGGTTGGGCGACGACCGCTGAGCGAACAGGCGCAGGGACGTCCACTGATATACGAGTCCCCACGCCTGGCGCGGATGTGACTTCGACGCGTCCGCCCAGAGCCGCGACGCGCTCCGCTCGTTCAGACCGCCACCGCGCCGACGGACGCCGACTTGACGGGCAGCGTGGCCCGAACGTGCGTCCCGCTCCCTGGTTGCGAACTCACCTCGACGCTCCCGCCGAGTGCGTCCACGCGGTCGGCCATGTTGGTGAGGCCGGCGCCCTTCTTCGAATGCTCCGTGTCAAAGCCAGTCCCGTTGTCCTCAACCTCGAAGTGCAGCGTCCCATCATCCTCTCGAAGGTGGACCACGACCTCGGTGGCGTGCGCATATTTCTGCACGTTCTGGAGTGCCTCGAGCACGCAGAAGTACACGGTCGCCTCCACGTCCTGGGCATATCGCTCAACCGCCTCGGCGTCCACGTGCACCGGGACCGTCGCCTTGCGGGCCTGTGATTCCAGCGCGACCACCAACCCCTTGTCAGCGAGCAGCGGCGGATAGATCCCTCTTGCCAGGTCACGCAATGTCTCGAGGGCCTCATCGGCATCGCCTTTGAGCTGCTCCAGCGTCGCCGCAGCCTTGGCCGGGTCGCGCACGAGCAGCATCTCGGCGAGACC